>Ga0209847_1000019_pt1 | contig 137331 bp, 118 predicted proteins | sample OrgsoiDNA_201060_FD_185808 | JGI IMG/M metagenome (GOLD analysis project Ga0209847, IMG submission 185808) | Permafrost soil microbial communities from the Arctic, to analyse light accelerated degradation of dissolved organic matter (DOM) -... | ecosystem: Environmental > Terrestrial > Soil >... | reverse complement strand
ACTGCACGGATTGCGTCATCGTTACCAGGGATAACAAAGTCAACGCCATCCGGATCGGAGTTGGTATCAACAATGGAGAATACCGGGATACCCAGGTTGTTAGCTTCTTTGATTGCGATGTGTTCGTGATCAGCGTCGACAACGAACAGTGCGTCAGGAAGACCACCCATATCCTTGATACCACCCAGGCTGTTTTCCAGCTTAGCCAGTTCACGAGTACGCATCAGCGCCTCTTTCTTGGTCAGCTTCTCGAAAGTGCCGTCCTGAGACTGAATTTCCAGGTCTTTCAAACGTTTGATGGACTGACGAACGGTTTTCCAGTTAGTCAGCATGCCGCCCAACCAGCGATGGTTCACGAAGAACTGGTCGCAGTTGTGTGCAGCGTCTTTTACCGCTTCGCTTGCTGCGCGTTTAGTACCAACGAACAGGATCTTGCCTTTACGGGCAGAGATCTTCTGCAACTCAGCCAGAGCTTCGTTGAACATTGGAACAGTTTTCTCAAGGTTGATGATGTGAACCTTGTTACGAGCGCCGAAGATGAATGGCTTCATTTTCGGGTTCCAGTAACGGGTTTGGTGACCGAAGTGAACACCGGCCTTGAGCATGTCGCGCATGGAAACAGTTGCCATGATAAAACCTCTATTAAGTAGTTGGGGTTATGCCTCCACGTATCCCATACAACCGACCCTGCAGAATAAATTCCCAAGGCACCCCGGCGTATGTGTCGATACGTGTGTGTTATTACTTACGTTAATAAGTACACATATGAGTGAATTCGGCTTTAATCCCCCGGAGTCTGGGACCCAGAGCGGATTGCCGGCGCGTTTTATACCACAAATAACGGCCGGGCAACAACTTTTGTTCGCCGAATTGCCCCCCTGGAAATGATAGTTTGGCAGCTAATATCAGGGCTGATACCATAAGCCACAGCTAATTATTGACGACAACGGTGTAGAAATACAGCACACCGGATGTACAAACCTGCAGGAAGACTCATGGCCATTTCATTCAAAACCCCTGAAGATATCGAAAAAATGCGCGTCGCTGGCCGTCTGGCTGCGGAAGTGCTGGAAATCATTGAGCCTCACGTCAAACCTGGCGTCAGCACCGGTGAATTGGATCGCATTTGTTCCGATCACATCGTGAATAACCAAAAAGCCATTTCTGCCTGCCTGGACTATCATGGCTTCCCGAAATCCGTCTGCATCTCCATTAACGAAGTGGTGTGTCACGGTATTCCAAGTGACGACAAAATTCTTAAAGACGGCGATATCGTCAACATCGACGTGACGGTCATTAAAGACGGTTTTCACGGCGATACCTCCAAGATGTTCATCGCAGGTAAACCGACGATCCTGGGTGAACGTCTGTGCCGCGTGACGCAGGAAAGCCTCTATCTGGCACTGCGCCTTATCAAACCGGGTATTCGTCTGCGTACCCTGGGGAAAGAGATCCAGAAGTTCGTGGAAGCTGAGAAATTTTCCGTTGTGCGCGAATACTGCGGTCACGGCATTGGGGAAGGTTTCCACGAAGAGCCTCAGGTTCTGCATTACGATGCAGACGACGGCGGCGTAGTTTTACAGGCAGGTATGGCTTTCACCGTTGAACCTATGGTCAACGCGGGTGATTTCCGCATCCGCACCATGAAAGATGGCTGGACAGTAAAAACTAAAGATCGCAGCTTGTCGGCTCAGTACGAGCATACTATTGTGGTGACTGATAACGGTTGTGAAATTATGACGCTGCGTAAGGATGACACCATCCCGGCTATTCTGACGCACGACTAACAGTTGCCGCTCTGCGAAGTGCGGATAAATCTGTCAATCAAACCGGCGAAAGCCGGTTTTTTTATCTTTAACGTGTAGGAATGGGCTGCGCATCTATGACTGAAAACTTCTCTGCTGAAAAGCGCCTGCAATCTGAACTCTCTCAGGAATTGCCGTTCGCATGCCCGCCACAGCCTGTCTCCCCTGCCGTCTATCCGGATGATGATTTAAACCGTCAAAGCCTCAAGCAACATATGGAACAGTTTCAGGGCTGGCTGGCGGATGCGTTCAATGCCGGGCTGCGTGCAGAGGAATTGGTTGATGCACGGGCGCATTTCATCGACCAGCTCCTGCAACGTCTGTGGACGTTCTACGGTTTCGACAACATTCCCGAAACCGCGATGGTTGCCGTTGGGGGCTACGGACGCGGTGAATTACACCCGCTTTCCGACATCGATGTGCTGGTACTGAGCCAGAAACGCCTCAACGATGAACAGGCGCAACGCATCGGTGAACTGATCACCCTGCTCTGGGACGTGAAGCTGGAAGTCGGGCACAGCGTTCGCACGCTGGAAGAATGCCTGCTGGAAGGGCTGGCGGATCTCACCGTCGCCACCAATCTTATTGAATCGCGTCTGATTTGCGGCGATGTTGCGCTGTTCCTCAGCATGCAGAAACACATTTTCAGCGACGGATTCTGGCCTTCGCCCAACTTCTTCCGCGCCAAAATTGAAGAGCAAAACGAACGCCATTTGCGCTATCACGGTACCAGCTACAATCTGGAACCTGATATCAAAAGCAGCCCCGGCGGCCTGCGCGATATTCACACCATTCTGTGGGTCGCGCGCCGTCACTTCGGTGCAACGTCGCTCGATGAAATGGTTGCATTTGGTTTTCTGACCAAAGCCGAGCGCAATGAGTTGCTGGAATGCCAGAGCTTCCTGTGGCGCATTCGCTTTGCCCTGCACTTAGTACTACCGCGGTATGATAACCGCCTGTTGTTCGACAGGCAGCTCAACGTCGCCCAGCTTCTGCAATATCAGGGCGAAGGCAATCAGCCGGTCGAACGCATGATGAAAGATTTCTATCGCATGACCCGCCGGGTCGGCGAGCTGAATCAGATGTTGTTACAGCTGTTTGATGAAGCGATTCTGGCGATTGGCCCGAATGAAAAGCCACGTCCTCTGGATGATCATTTCCAGCTGCGCGGTGATCTGATCGACCTGCGTGACGAATCCCTGTTCGAACGCCAGCCGGAAACCATTATCGGCATGTTCCACCTGATGGTGCGTCACCGCGAAATCAAAGGTATTTACTCCACCACCGTGCGCCTGCTGCGTCACGCGCGACGTCATCTGAAAGAGCCGCTGTGTATGATCCCGCAGGCGCGTGAGATGTTTATGTCGATTCTGCGCCATCCGGGCGCTGTGTCGCGCGCGCTGGTGCCGATGCATCGTCATAGCGTGTTGTGGGCATATATGCCGCAGTGGGGGCAAATCGTTGGTCAGATGCAGTTCGATTTATTCCACGCTTATACCGTGGATGAGCACACCATCCGTGTGCTGCAAAAACTCGAAAGCTTCGCTCATGAAGAAACGCGCCCGAAACACCCGTTATGCGTAGAGCTCTACCCGCGCCTGCCACAGCCTGAACTCTTGCTGATGGCCGCGCTGTTCCACGATATCGCCAAAGGCCGTGGCGGCGATCACTCCATTCTCGGTGCGCAGGATGTACTCGAGTTCGCCGAACTGCACGGATTGAACTCGCGGGAAACGCAGCTGGTGTCATGGCTGGTGCGCGTTCATTTACTGATGTCAGTGACGGCACAGCGCCGCGACATTCAGGATCCTAACGAGATCCAACAGTTTGCCGCAGAAATGCAAACCGAAGTTCGCCTGCGTTATCTGGTCAGTCTGACAGTGGCCGATATCTGCGCCACCAATGAAACCCTCTGGAACAGCTGGAAGCAAAGCCTGATACGCGAACTGTATTTCGCAACTGAAAAACAGCTGCGTCGCGGTATGCAAAATACACCGGATCTGCGCGAACGCGTGCGCCATCACCGCCTGCAGGCACTGGCGTTGCTGCGTATGGATAATATTGACGAAGAAGCGCTGCACCGTATCTGGAGCCGCTGCCGTGCGGATTACTTCCTGCGCCACTCGCCCAATCAGCTGGCATGGCATGCGCGACATCTGCTGGAACATGACTCCACCAAACCCCTGGTGTTGGTGAGTCGCCAGGCCACGCGCGGCGGCACGGAGATCTTCATCTGGAGCCCTGACCGCCCTTACCTGTTTGCCACGGTCGCAGGCGAGCTGGACCGACGCAATCTGAGCATCCACGACGCACAGATTTTCACTAACCGCGATGGCATGGCGATGGACACCTTTATTGTCCTCGAACCGGACGGCAGCCCGCTGGCGCAGGATCGTCACGAAGCCATCCGTTACGCACTGGAACAGTCGATGACGCAAGCGTATCAACCACCGCGCGCGCGCCGCCCTTCGCCAAAACTGCGCCATTTCAGCGTACAGACTGAGGTCAGTTTCCTGCCGACGCATACCGATCGCCGAACCTACATGGAGCTGGTCGCGCTGGATCAACCCGGCCTGCTGGCCCGCGTCGGGGAAGTCTTCTCTGATTTGGGATTATCGCTGCATGGGGCACGCATTTCGACCATCGGCGAACGGGTTGAGGATTTATTTATTCTGGCGAACTCCGAACGTCGCGCACTCGACAAGCCGACGCGTAAGGAAATCACGCGCCGATTAACCGAGGCACTCAACCCCGGCGATAAAATGTGATACAAGTACGGTTGTCTATTTAACATCACTTCAGGAAAGAGAACAGGATGCAGCAACTACAAACCGTTATTGAACAAGCCTTCGAGCGCCGTGCAGACATTACCCCGGCAAACGTAGACAGCGTAACGCGCGACGCGATCATTCAGGTCATCAACAAAATCGACAGCGGCGAACTGCGCGTGGCTGAAAAGATTAATGGCGCATGGGTAACGCATCAGTGGCTGAAGAAAGCGGTACTGCTCTCTTTCAGAATTAACGACAACCAGGTCATGGAAGGCGGTGAAAGCCGCTACTTCGATAAAGTGCCGATGAAATTCGCTGACTACGATGAAGCCCGTTTTCAGCGTGAAGGTTTCCGTGTAGTGCCACCGGCTGCCGTTCGTAAAGGCGCATTCATCGCCCGCAATACTGTGCTGATGCCCTCTTACGTCAACATCGGCGCTTACGTGGATGAAGGCACCATGGTTGATACCTGGGCGACCGTCGGTTCCTGCGCGCAGATCGGTAAAAACGTTCACCTGTCCGGCGGCGTTGGCATCGGTGGCGTACTGGAGCCGTTGCAGGCTAACCCGACCATCATCGAAGATAACTGCTTCATCGGTGCGCGCTCAGAAATCGTTGAAGGCGTGATCGTAGAAGAAGGCTCCGTGATTTCCATGGGCGTTTACATCGGCCAGAGCACCAAGATTTATGACCGCGAAACCGGTGAAGTACATTACGGCCGCGTTCCTGCGGGCTCCGTCGTGGTTTCCGGTAACCTGCCGTCTAAAGATGGCAGCTACAGCCTGTACTGCGCCGTGATCGTGAAGAAAGTGGATGCGAAAACATTAGGCAAAACCGGCCTGAATGAGCTGTTGCGTAACATCGACTAAACTGAGCAGTACTGAGAAATAGCGGGTCAATTTTTGTATTTACAACAATACCCGCTATTTTTTTATCTTGTTGATGGCAAATTGTGTCATTAATCAACGATTCGAACCGCCGTTCGGTTCATCATGATGATCAAATATTCTCCTAAACGAAGGTAGCGCTATGTATGACAATCTGAAAAGCCTGGGCATTAATAATCCCGACGATATTGATCGTTACAGCCTGCGTCAGGAGGCGAATAACGACATCCTGAAGATTTATTTCCGCAGAGATAAAGGCGAATTTTTTGCCAAAAGCGTGAAATTTAAATATCCGCGCCAGCGTAAAACCATCGTTGCTGATAATGCGGGACAAGGTTACAAAGAAATTCACGAAATCAGCGCGAACCTGCGTTATGTGATTGATGAGTTAGATCAAATCTGCCAGCGCGATCAGGTTGAAGTCGATCTTAAACGTAAAATCCTCGACGATTTACGTCATCTGGAATCCGTGGTGGCTAATAAAATTACCGAGATCGAATCTGATCTGGAAAAACTCACCAGCGGTCGTTAATTTCAATAATACATGGCCTCATTGATGCCATGCAGAAATGCAAAAAGGTCAGGTTAACTCCCCTGACCTTTTTTAATATTTGCATCGCAGTACTTTATTTCAGCAATAACGCCCACTTCTCGACCCACGGAATGGCCACCGTTTCGGGCTCCGGATTTTCCATGGCATCTATTTCCAGCAAATCGCCGATACGCGCTGCGCCCTGCTCCTGCAATAAATCATCCAGCTTATGACCGCCGCCGCAGAAATGATCGTAACTGCTGTCACCCAGCGCAATCACGCCGTAACGCAGTTCCGGCTGATAGCCAACAGTATCGCGCACCGCCGCGAACAGCGGCGCAATGCTGTCTGGCAAATCACCCTGCCCGGTCGTGGAGGTCACCACCAGAACGAAATGATGACGGTAGTACTGCCAGGCTTCCAGCGTCCCTTCTTCGAACAGCTTTACCTCGTGACCCTGGCTTTTCAGCACGGTTTCCGCTTCTTCCGCTACCAGTAACGCATTGCCGTATACTGTACCGACAAAAATTCCGACCTCTGCCATGGCTTCACTCCTGTGTCGTTCGACTTTCTCTTCGGCAAATACATCCGAAGGCTTTAAATTTGTTCACTATCCTGACCGCAAGCGGGAGCAACATCAACCCTTTCAAGCTCAGGGATTTTTCCCTGCCAGCCAAACTGTTCGATCACGCTTTGCCAGCGATTATCCCAGCGCGCCTGCAAAGACAGTAATTCACCGGTGACCGGATGTGGTAACTGCATATGACTGGCGTGCAGCATCAGGCCGGAACAGCCAAAATGCTCGGTCATTCCGCGGTTTTGCTTGAGATCACCGTGGGCACTGTCACCGATAATGGGATGACGCAGATGCGACATATGGCGACGCAGCTGATGCTTACGTCCGGTTTCCGGCTTCAGTTCAACCAGGCTGTAACGGGCCGTGTCGTAGCGGCCAATGGCGACCGGCATTTCCACCTGCGCCACCACGCGATAATGGCTGACTGCAGACTGCGGCGCTTTATCGGGATTAGCAAACTTATCGGCAATTTTATCCAGCTCTTCCGTCAGGGCGTAATCGACCGTACCGTCTTCGCTGACATAACCGCGAACTACCGCGTGATACACCTTATTCATCTGGTGATTTTCGAGCTGCTGGGACAACAACCGCGCCACGTCGCTCGACAACGCCATCAGTAACACACCCGATGTCGGCTTATCCAGGCGGTGAACGGTAAACACGTGCTGACCAATCTGATCCCGCAATGTTTGCATCACAAACACTGTTTCATGTTGATCCAGCCAACTGCGATGAACCAGCATGCCCGCAGGCTTATTCACTGCGACCAGATGTTCGTCCTGATACAAAATTTCCAGCATGTCAGTCTTCTATATTCAGTAAATCATCGAGACGTTGCAGCTGACTCAACAACATTGTTGCTTCAGGCATCGCCACTTCAAAATAAGGTGTGATGGCAAAACGGGTCGGCAACGCCGCACCGGCTTCCAGCAGGGCATACATACGGGGAACCAGCACCCATTGCAGCCATTGTTCCGCAGACATGGTATCGACTGAAAACGGCTCCTGGCTTTCAAAAGCGTCCGTATCAGGTGGCGTGGCATGCCAGAGTTTAGCGTTACGCATCGCCTGTTCAATATCTTCTAAAATCTGACGAACCTGTTTTTCTGTATTCATGAGTCGCTCTCTTCGTTCAAGGCCCCGGGCAGCGTCCGCCGGGGGGCGCAAAGCATATCATTGAAGACGTGTTGTCCCAACTTTCTGCATCCGGCACGGTTGATCACTTTATCCCTTCATCCATACGTTTTTCATAGTGGCGAAAAGTGCCCGATACGGGCAAACTACCGCCACTTTTTTCTTTACAGATGTGTACCTATGTCCGCTCAACACACTCAAAAAGCACACGCAACACCCGCCAAAGCGATGCTGGCCTCCGTGACCGGCTATGCCATGGATGGCTTCGATTTACTCATTCTCGGCTTCATGCTCCCGGCCATTTCCAGCGAATTCGGTCTCAGTTCCTCGCAAAGTGGTTCACTGGTGACCTGGACCCTGATTGGCGCAGTACTCGGCGGCGTGATTTTCGGCCCGATCAGCGATCGTTTTGGCCGTATACGCGTACTCACTTTCACCATACTGATGTTCTCAGTGTTTACCGGTTTATGCGCCTTCGCTCAGGGCTATTGGGATTTATTGATTTATCGTACCCTGGCCGGTATCGGACTCGGCGGCGAATTCGGTATTGGTATGGCATTGATCGCTGAAGCCTGGCCGGCTGAAAAGCGTAACCGCGCGTCTGCCTATGTCGGCATGGGCTGGCAACTGGGGGTGTTACTCGCCGCCTTCCTCACGCCATTATTGCTCGATGTTATCGGCTGGCGCGGTATGTTCCTGGTCGGCCTGTTACCGGCGCTGGCGTCCTTCCTGATCCGCAGGACCATGGGCGAACCGGAAGCGTTCGTGAAAAGCGCTTCCACCGACAACGGTGGTTCACTTTTTAGCCGCATAAAATTACTCTTTCGCGATAAAGCGACAACCAAAGCCAGCCTCGGTATTTTCATTTTATGCTCTGTGCAGAATTTTGGTTATTACGGCCTGATGATTTGGATGCCGAGCTACCTGTCGAAGAACTTTGGCTTCTCACTGACTAAATCGGGCTTATGGACGGCGGTGACTGTCATCGGCATGACCTTCGGCATCTGGTTGTTTGGCGTCTTGTCTGACCGTTTCCCACGCTGGAAAATATTCCTGATATACCAGGTTGGTGCGGTAGTGATGGTGGTGTGTTACGCGCAGCTTTCCGATCCCACGCTGATGCTTTTTGCAGGCGCGGTGATGGGTATGTTTGTTAACGGCATGATTGGTGGTTACGGCGGGCTGATTTCCGATCTCTATCCGGTACGCGTCAGAGCGACGGCACAAAATCTGTTGTTCAACATGGGGCGTGGCGTGGGAGGTTTTGGACCACTGGTCATCGGGATGCTGGTCGCTCAGGTTTCCTTTACTGCCGCCATTACACTGCTGGCCGCCATTTACCTGCTCGATATCTTCGCGACGTTATTCCTGTTGCCGAAAAAGCAGGGTCAGGATGACGTGCTGGGGGCTATCGGCTGACCAGATGCGCTTCGGTAAGCGCCGGAGCGCTCTTGTGTTGCATCATACCTCAGATTCAGACAAAAAATTGGGGGCACTGTTTTCACAGTGCCCCCGGTTCGTTTTATAGCAATCCAGCTACCTAAGTGCTCCCTGCTCAATCCCTGAAAACTTTTCCTGCGGTTATCCTAACCTGCTATCCCTTGCATCGTCCTACTTTCATCCTGACGGTTTATCCTAAGTCATCCCGACTCGCATCCTGGTCATCTGTGACCCGCTCAGCTTCCTTTGTGAGCTCTCTTCTCCGTCCTGGAGGTGTCCCTGGTTTCGTCCTGAAACATCCTGGCATAATCCGATGCCGTCCTGACTCACCCTGAGTCGTCCCCTGCTTTATGAAACAGCCATCATCCTGATGTTCTGATTCATGCTTCCTTTCTGCACGACTAGAATCGTTGATTTCGGCCTCTCAGGCAAGACAGGCTGTAAGCCACAATAGACGGGTGTAAGCCTGATGGGAGGGGGAATAAGAGTTAACATATTGAATTAAAGTGGTTTAACTGTTTTAAGACGAAAAAAACTAAGCCAAATTGGCGAGATCTCTTACAACCTTTGTGAGAGATCTCTCACACGCGTGTGAGCCATTTGTGCGCTGGAGGTATGCTTTCAGAAACGACGATCAGGCGGGGTGAACAGCGGTCAGCATTGTAAGGAATTCTGACAACGATGGCGAGAGTATCGTTCTTTTTTTGCTGCCGAACTGTTCCAGAAAAACATTGCCGGTCACATTACACAAGGAAACCAAATCCAACTCTGAATCGGTCGTCGCCAGAAAGACCGTCGGCGTCAACTTCAGACGTTTTTGTGTCACCAGATGACCAATCAGGTTTTCCTGCAAGCGGGTGAAATCTTCCAGGCTCCAGACCTGCAGCAGCGTCAATGCATTGCCCTGCCATTCGGCGGTCATGTCGCCGGCAAATTGCGTGGTGTAAAACTGATGAGCTTCCGGGCGCAACTGCAGTTCCATCGCGCGCTCGACATTTTCCAGCGTACTTTCAGGGCTGAAGATTTGCGTCAGCCAGAACACTTTGTCTTCGTCGGTTTTCACAACACAAGGGGATTCCACGCCAAACAGGGCCTCACTCGACGGTGGCATGCCGGTTTCCTGCTGCCATAGATCGACATAACGCTGAGTAAATTCACGCAATGCTACAGAAACTTCAGACTCCATAATTCTCTCATCTTCAGGTAAGGCTGGGTTAAACTAGTCATTATTCTCTATTGTACCGATCTCTTAGCAAGGTGACAGCATGTCCTCTTATCAGGATAACCCCGCACTGGCGCAACTCACGCTGGGCAAAAGCACGGCTTACGTCGATCACTACGATGCTTCTTTGTTACAAGCCGTTCCCCGCAGTATGAACCGTGAGCCGCTGGGCCTGTTCCCGGATACCCTGCCCTTTCATGGCGCAGACATCTGGACGCTTTACGAACTCTCATGGCTCAATGCCAAAGGGTTGCCGCAGGTCGCCGTCGGCGAAATCAGTCTGAATGCTGACAGCCAAAATCTGATTGAATCCAAAAGCTTTAAACTTTACCTCAACAGCTTCAACCAGACAGTATTCCCTGACTGGCAGGCCGTCCAGGAAACCTTAACGCGGGATTTGAGCGCTTGTGCACAGGGCAATGTGACGGTCACCATCAGCCGCCTGTCTGACATTGAAGGCTCACCGGTCGGACATTTCACGGGAGAGTGTATTGACGATCAGGATATCGAAATCGACAGCTACGAATTCAGCACCGGCTATCTGGCAGAGGCCGCTGGCGATGAAATCGTTGAAGAATCACTGGTCAGCCATCTGCTCAAATCCAACTGCCTGATCACTCACCAGCCAGACTGGGGGTCGGTGCAGATCCAGTATCGTGGTCCGAAAATCGATCGCGAAGCCCTGTTGCGTTATGTGGTGTCATTCCGCCATCACAACGAATTCCACGAACAGTGCGTTGAGCGAATTTTCAACGATATTCTGCGTTTTTGTCAGCCGGAGAAACTCGCCGTGTACGCCCGCTATACCCGTCGCGGCGGTCTGGACATCAATCCGTGGCGGTCTAACTTCCCGTTTGAACCTGCAACCGCGAGACTCGTCAGGCAATAATGCGAGGCATTGCTCAAGTTTTGCGCTAACGCTCTGTGAGCATTGGTAAAAGCCTGACGACAAGGTTACTGTTAAATCAGAAGGAGATGACGGGCAAACCTGCACCGATCATCCTTTCTGTTAACAGATAATTGTTTTTGTTTGCCCAACGCTTTGCGACGCAAAAAACATGATCCGAAAAATCATGCACGGCGCCCGGCAGCAGAAATAATCACAGCACCGATTGGTGTCAAGGAGCAACTTTGATTACACATATCAGCCCGTTGGGCTCCATGGATTTGTTGTCGCAGTTGGAAGTCGACATGCTCAAGCGCACCGCGAGCAGCGACTTGTACCGTCTTTTCCGAAATTGCTCACTGGCCGTCCTCAACAGCGGCAGTCAGACCGACAGCAGTAAAGAACTCCTCGAACGTTACGAAAGCTTTGATATTAACGTGCTGCGCCGCGAGCGTGGCGTGAAACTCGAACTGGTCAATCCGCCGGAAGATGCCTTTGTCGATGGACGGATCATCCGTTCATTGCAAGCAAACCTGTTCGCCGTGTTGCGAGATATCCTGTTCGTTAATGCGCAAATCGCCAGTAATCCCCGCTTTGAAAACTTCAACAGTGACAATGCGGCGCACCTCACCAATATGGTGTTCTCCATTTTACGCAACGCCCGCGCACTCCATCTGGATGAAGATCCGAATATGGTTGTTTGCTGGGGCGGGCACTCCATCAATGAGGTGGAATATCAGTATGCCCGCAACGTCGGCAGCCAGCTCGGCCTGCGTGAACTGAACATCTGCACCGGCTGCGGCCCTGGCGCAATGGAAGCACCGATGAAAGGTGCTGCCGTCGGTCATGCGCAGCAACGTTACAAAGCAGGTCGTTTCATCGGCATGACTGAACCTTCCATTATTGCTGCGGAACCGCCAAATCCGCTTGTCAATGAACTGATCATCATGCCGGATATCGAAAAGCGCCTTGAAGCCTTTGTTCGTATCGCTCACGGAATTATCATCTTCCCCGGCGGCGTCGGAACGGCGGAGGAACTGCTGTATCTGTTGGGTATTCTGATGGATCCGCAAAACAGCGATCAGGTATTACCGCTGATCCTGACCGGCCCGAAAGAGAGCGCAGATTACTTCCACGTGCTCGATGCGTTCATTAAATCAACGCTGGGCGAGGATGCCGCTAAGTTCTACACCATCATCGTGGACGATCCGACAGAAGTCGCCCGTCAGATGAAACGTGCAATGCCACTGGTGAAAGAAAATCGCCGTAACAGCGGCGATGCTTACAGTTTCAACTGGTCAATTCGCATTGCGCCTGACTTACAGCATCCGTTCGAGCCAAACCATGAAAACATGGCGAACCTGAACCTTTATCCGAACCAGCCGCCACAGGAACTGGCCGCCGCCCTGCGCCGCGCTTTCTCCGGTATTGTGGCCGGAAACGTTAAAGAGTTTGGTATTCACGCTATCGAACAACACGGGCGCTTTAAACTGCACGGCGATCCGGCGTTAATGAAGAAAATGGACAGTCTTTTGCAGGGCTTCGTCGCACAGCACCGCATGAAATTACCGGGCAGTGCGTATATTCCTTGCTATGAAATTTGTGCCTGATGTCAAGGGTACGCGTTTAAAGCAGATTTCAGGGCGACGAGATGTCGCCCTGTTTATTATGGAGAGTGAGTTATGGAGTTTGTCGATGGCGATACATCTGCTGATTATTGATGCCCTGAACCTGATCCGCCGTATTCACGCGGTGCAAGGTTCGCCTTGTCTGATAACCTGTCAGAATGCGATTGGACAACTGATTCAACATACTCAGCCAACCCATGCGGTAGCAGTTTTCGATGAAGACGATCGCGCCGACAGCTGGCGTCATCAGTGTCTGCCTGATTACAAAGCCGGACGCTCGCCGATGCCGGATAACCTTTTCGCCGAAATGCCTAGCCTGAAGGCCGGGTTTGAAGCACTCGGGATCACCTGCTGGCATTCCGCCGGCAACGAAGCCGACGATTTAGCCGCCACGCTGGCGGACAAAGTGTCATCCGGCGGACATAAGGTGACCATCGTTTCGACCGACAAAGGTTATTGCCAACTGCTGGCTCCTAACGTGCAAATTCGCGATTACTTCCAGAAGCGCTGGCTGGATATGCCATTTGTGCGTGAGACCTTCGGCGTTCTGCCGCATCAGCTCACCGATTACTGGGGACTGGCCGGGATCAGCAGCAGCAAAATTCCGGGCGTGCCGGGGATTGGCCCCAAAACCGCCGTGACCTTGCTGACGCAGGCCGGTTCACTGGATGCGTTGTATGACAATCTCAGCGGCGTGCCGGAAAAGTGGCAGTCTAAATTGCAGGAGCACCGTGAACTGGCTTATGTCTGTAAACGGGTTTCCACACTGCAAACTGATATTGTGCTCGACGGAAATTTGCAGCAACTGCGTCTGCCGTAATCCCGACACATGGCCAACAGCCAAAGAAAAAGGCGCTTCCCGAAGAAAGCGCCTTTTCATATTTCACTTCACATCAATTTTCACTCAATGAACATCAATGATCGCGTTCATCACGACGGCCACCGATGGCTGACCAGAAACGTCGAATATGCACTGTCACTTCCTCACGGTCATGATAAAGCTGCTTGGCAAAGATCTCAGCGTTCACGCCGTTTTCTTTCAGGCGCTCATCAAGGCGCGCAAGAATGTTAGACACTTCTTCGTAGCGCTTCTTCATCGGTAATTTCAGGTTGAAGATCGCTTCACGACACCAGCCGTTGACCAACCAGTCACACATCAGTGCGGCCACTTTCGCCGGTTTTTCTACCATGTCGCACACCAGCCAGTAGTTCTTGGTACTGGTCGATTTGTAGCGGAAGCCATCTTCACGCAGGTGAACAACCTGACCGGTTTCCATCAGGCTTGGTGCCATCGGTCCGTTATCAATCGCGGTGACCATCATGCTGCGTTGCACCAGCTGATAAGTCCAGCCGCCGGGGCAGGCACCCAGATCCGTCGCATACATTCCGCTCGCCAGACGCTCTTCCCACTCATCAGCAGGAATGAAGACGTGGAATGCTTCTTCCAGCTTCAGCGTAGAACGGCTTGGCGCTTCAGAAGGGAATTTAAGGCGATGGATCCCCATATAATACGGAGAATTATTATTGCTGTAGGAGTAGCCGACGTAGCAGCAACCCGATGCAATAAAGAACACGTGCACGACCGGGCGAAGCGGATTTTCACGTTTGCCCAAAATGCGGCGTTCACGCATGGCGGTACGCAGTGGCACCGTCAATTTGCGACAGAACTTGGTCAGTTCTTTGCTTTCATTAGTATCCGGCACTTCCACGCGCAGTTCACCGCCGTTGGTGATAACGTTTTGTACCATACCGACGATCGGCGAAACACGATCTTCAGGCGGTAAGTCTTTGAGTAACTCGCCCACGACGATCAGCTGTCGGGCAAAGATCAGACTGCGGAACGGCAGTTCTTTTGCAATACGATCGGCGTCGTCAGGCTGATAACATTCAAACAGCACATAACCGCTGTTATCTTTTACACGGGCAAAACCGAAGATTTCCATCTTCGCGGCTTTGTCCGTAATTTCTGCTGCACATTCTTTTTCAAAACCCTGACGGCAGTAGAGAGCAACTTTATTCATGGCGTTCGGCCTTTTTCTTCAGGCGCAATGCGCCGATCAACATCAAAATCCAACCGACCAGAAACAAGGTACCGCCAATCGGAGTCACATAAGCAAATAAACGGAGGTGCGACAGCGCCAGACAATAAAGGCTGCCGCTGAATAACACGGTTCCCAGCGCCAGAAACGCGCTGCTCCAGTAGAACCACACATTACGCTGACGCTGCATCGCAACGCCTAAAATCATCACCGCCAGCGTGTGAATACTTTGGTAGGTCAGGCCGGTGTGGATCCAGGCCAGTTCGGCTTCTCCCAGCGACTGACTCAGTACGTGCGCACCGAAGGCACCAAACGCCACATAGATAAAACCGCTGATCGCGGCGAAGATCAGCATTGAACGACTGGTCATTTTACGTTACCTGTTATCGTTGTTTAATGATGAAAACTTTGAATAATCAGTCTCATCAGTACGTTCATGTCCATCAGTTTCTGGTATTCAGACCTCAGGCCTGATCAAACCGAAAGCGCAGTTTTTCCTGCTCGCTGGCTGCACGCGCAAGGATCCACTGGCGAAAGGCGGCTATTTTACCCAGTTCTGCCTGACTGTCATGACAAACCAGATAAAAAGCGTTTTTACTGACTAAAACCTCGTTGAAAGGGCATACCAGACGACCGGCTTCGATTTCAGTTTGCGCCATCACGTTGTTCACCAGCGCCACCCCCTGCCCGTGAACGGCGGCCTGCACCACCATCGCACTGTGGCTGAATATCGGCCCCTGCTGCACATTCACCTGTTGCAGCCCCAGCTGTTTGGTGTAAGCCAGCCAGTCGCGGCGGGACGCATCGTGTAGCAAAGTGTGATGCCCGAGATCGGCAGGTTCTTTCAGCAAATTATCGCCCATCAGTAAAGACGGAGAACAAACGGGGATTAAATACTCCGCGTATAAACGTTCGGCGCGCAGGCCCGGCCAGTTGCCGCGCCCATGGAAAATCGCCACGTCCACGTCGTCAGACAATTTGTCCTCCTCGCGGTCTACAGCCTGAATCCTCACATCGATACCCGGATAAGCTGAGTTAAAGCCAGACAATCTTGGCACCAGCCATTGGATAGCAAAGCTCGGCGGCAAACTGACCGTCAGCGCACCTTTCGCACTCCGCGCCTGAAGTTTGCGCGTCGCTTCATTTAACGAGGAGAATATCTCTTTGATATCCAGATAATAGCTCTGCCCTTCTTCGGTCAGTAACAAAGAGCGATTACGCCGACGAAACAGTTTTAGCCCCAAAAAGTCTTCAAGTGACTTAATCTGGTGGCTAACAGCAGCCTGCGTGACGAACAATTCCTCTGCCGCTTTAGTAAAACTAAGGTGGCGCGCTGCGGCGTCAAACACACGCAGTGAGTTAAGAGGCGGTAAACGTTTTGACATAGATAGGATACTTCTTGTGTGCCGGTCAGCGGGACGCCTGTCCGTGGCTCTGGATATTAGTTTTTTTAATCCGAGACATTATAATTTGTCCGTTGAGGATGTACAGGCAAAAACCTATAGTGGCGCCACTTCCTGAGCCGGAACGAAAAGTAGATTGGTATGAGGATGCTGAAATACTTTTGGCTTGTGGTTGTGATGTTGTGTTTGCAATTGTCCGGCAATCCGGACTCGTAGCTTGAATGCTACAAACTTTTCACTTCCTGTACATTACCCTGTCTGTCCAAAGTGATTTTTTAGCACCGCATTTTGCGGTGCTTTTTTTTGTCCGGATTTCAGCAATCCCGCGCCGTACAAATGTGACAAAACCGGCTACGTCGCATACGTATCCGGTTTTGTCGTGAGGCGCAGTGAGGTTACCCGAAGGTGGTGTCACTCAGGGGATTATTTCCCTTCAGCCATCTCTTTCACTTCAGACTTATTGATCTGCTGCTTGTTGCCATACGCATCGGTATAACTGATCATACCGGTATCACTGTCGGTGCTTGGTTTGCCTTCGGCAACGATAGTACGGCCATCGTTGGTGTGCATCACATAGTTGCTCGAACAGGCGGCAAGTGTAGTGGTCAGCAGTGCGGCTGAAATTACGGCGACGATCTTTTTCATTGTAGACTCCTTGCAGATTAAAATGCTTTCAATTCCCGGGAAGCCCCCAGGGTAATGCGTCTAGTCTTCGTAATTCAGCATAACAAACCTCTGGTATATTTCCAGGTAACCATTCCTAAAATGAATAGATGGTTTGCACAAACGGAAAGTTTGTACTCTTTAGCCCGTAGCCGAAGGATTTGATCTTGCATGACTGACTTTAACGCCGCTGATTTTCGTCAATGTTTTCCCGCGCTCTCGCAGGGACAGTGCTATCTCGACAGCGCCGCCACCGCCCTGAAACCACAGGCGGTTATCGACGCCACCGTGAATTTTTATTCACAGGATGGCGCGACGGTTCACCGCAGTCAGCACCACGCGGCGCAAACGCTGACTCAGGAATACGAGCAGGCACGCGCTCTGGCGGCGGAATGGATTAATGCCCCCCGCCCTGCCGATATCATCTGGACACGCGGCACCACGGAATCCATTAATCTGGTGGCACAAAGCTATTTACGCCCGAAGCTGCAGGCTGGTGATGAAATTATTGTCAGTCAGGCAGAGCACCACGCAAACCTGATCCCATGGTTAATGCTGGCGAATCAGTGTCATGCGCATGTCATCACGCTGCCGGCGGATAAGCTCGGCCTTCCCGATATCAATGCGCTCCCGGCCCTGCTTAACGCCCGCACGCGACTGCTGGCTGCCACGCAAATGTCCAACGTCACCGGTGCAATGCCCGATCTTGCGCGTGCGATTGAACTGGCACATGCCAACGGCACGCCGGTTCTGGTGGATGGCGCACAAGGCGTCGTGCATTCGCCGCCTGATGTCCGGCAGCTTGACGTCGATTTCTATGCTTTCTCCGGCCACAAACTGTATGGCCCGACGGGTATCGGCGTGCTGTACGGAAAATCCGAATTACTCGACAGCATGGATCCGTGGCACGGCGGCGGGAAAATGCTGACGAGGGCGTCGATGTCTGACTTTACACCGCAGGCGGTGCCGCATCGTTTTGAAGCCGGCACACCGAATATTGCCGGTGTGATAGGTATGGCGGCCGCGCTGAAATGGCTGAAAACGGTGGATCTGCCCGCCGCTGAACGCTATGCGCAAAATCTGGCATCTTTGGCGGAAGAGCAGCTCTCGCAACTTAACGGTTTTCGCAGTTTCCGCACTCAGAATGCATCGCTGCTGGCCTTCGATATCGCCGGAGTGCATCACAGCGATCTGGTGACATTGCTGGCGGAGCAAGGCATCGCACTGCGCGCCGGACAACATTGTGCGCAACCGCTGATGGCTGCATTGGGCATCAGCGGAACATTACGTGCATCTTTCGCGCCTTATAATAATGAGCAGGACGTCACCCGCCTGACCGCTGCGGTAAAATATGCCCTCAGCCTGCTAGCCGATTAATTTATTTGAGAAACACGTTTTTTGAGGAATACGATGCACACGCCACACCCTTTTGGACATGAGATCACCGAAGCCTCACTGACGGAAAAATTTGCCACATTCCGCCAGTGGGAAGATCGCTATCGTCAGTTAATCCTGCTGGCAAAATCTCTGCCACCGCTGGATGCGTCACTGAAACTGCCGGAAAACGAGCTGTCGGGATGCGAAAACCGGGTCTGGCTGGGCGCTGAGAAATCAGAAAAAGGGACAATGCATTTCTACGGCGACAGCGAAGGAAGGATCGTCAAAGGTTTGCTGGCCGTGCTGCTGACGGCGGTAGAAGGCAAAACGCCAGACGAGATTCTGAACCGGGATCCGCTGGCGTTGTTTGATATTTTAGGTCTGCGGGAACAGCTGAGCACCAGCCGCGCCAGCGGACTGAATGCGCTGGCAGAAGGCGTATTACGTCTTGCCCGTCAGGCAGCCTGAGCCTGACGAATCTGTTTCGCCATCATCTTTTTAAGCACATGGGAAACCGCGACAAAACCGAAGGTGGCGGTGACCATCGTCGCCGCACCAAATCCTGACGCACAGTCCATACGCTTTGGCCCTTCCGCCGTGGCGCGTGACGCACAGACAGAACCGTCGGCCTGCGGGTACATCAGCGGTTCGCTGGAAAATACGCAGTCGATCCCCAGTTTACCTTTACTGTTTTTCACCACATTGAAATCGTTTTTCAGACGCTCACGCAGCTTCGCCGCCAGCGGATCCTGAATGGTTTTTGCCAGATCGACAACCGCGATCTGGGTCGGATCAATCTGCCCGCCCGCACCGCCGGTGGTCACGACAGGAATTTTGAAGCGGCGACAATACGCAAGTAATGCTGCTTTCGGGCGCACGCTGTCGATGGCGTCAATCACGTAGCTAAACCCTCTATCGAGCATCTCCGCGACGTTATCCGGCGTAATGAAATCGTCGATGCAGGTTACCTGGCATTCCGGATTAATCGCCAGAATACGCTGAGCCATTACCTCTGTTTTCGCCTGCCCGACGTTTTCACGCAGCGCGTGGATCTGCCGGTTGGTATTGGTGACGCACACGTCATCCATATCGATGAGCGTGATCGCGCCGATGCCGGTTCGGGCCAGCGCCTCAGCCGCCCAGGAACCCACTCCGCCGATACCAATCACGCAAACATGTGCCTGCGAAAACAACGCCAGCGCCTGCTGACCATAAAGACGTGCAGTGCCGCCAAAGCGTTGCTGGTATGCGTCGGAGTATGTTGCTGTCATGACCTTCTGAACCTCAGTACGTGTCGAAAACTTAATTTGGCTGGGCATACGCAGTGAACAGCGGTTTGCCATTTGGCGCTGATTTTAACACCCAGACGCGGCCATAGTGGTTATAAAATCCGGCGGCATGCCCGGCATCAGTACCAATCCCCTGATACATATCGAAATGTTGTCCTTTAATCGCGCCGCCAACGTCCAGCGCCACCATCAGACGCATGTGGTATTTACCGGTGAACTTACCTTTATCGTTAAGCTCCGGCACTTCCGCCAGCAAAGTGCTTCCGGCCGGGATCAGCGAACGGTCAGACGCTACGGACGCTTTGGCAATCAATGGCACGCCGCTCGCACCGCGGACAGGTGCAAATGGTTCCGGCTTGAAGAAGACGAACGAGGGATTTTGCTCCAGCAACTCGCGCACTTCGGCGGCGCTGTGCGAATCAGCCCACTGACGAATGGCCTGCATGGACATATTTTCACGCGCCACTTCACCACGGTCGATCAACACTTTACCAATACTGCGGTAAGCGTGGCCATTTTTGCCCGCATACCCAAAGAACATATAAGGGCGGCCATCGCCGTAATCGACATAACCGCTCCCCTGGACTTCCATCATGAAGTTATCCATCAGGGAGTTGGTCCAGGCCACGACGTAATTTTCGCTCAATGCGCCCGAATAAATGGACGCTCGATCCGGCAGGCGACCGCGTTTTGGCGGCATGCGGTACAGCGGATACTGGAATTCGCCCTGACGGGTATAACGCGCCTGAACCACCGGCGTGTAATAGCCGGTCAGCTGGACGTTACCGAAGTTATCGGCACCTTCCATCTGATAAGCACTGATTCCGTACTGGCTAAGGTTGCGGGTATCGGCACCTGAACGCAGCCATTGCTGAACGGCCTGAAACGTCGAATTGTTTCTGCCATATAAGGAAGAAGAAGCAATTTGCACGGCGGCGACCTGATTGGAGTAATCAAGGGCATTTACGGGTTTGCCTGTCGCATTCGGCTCATTGACGTATTCCAGCGCGTTTTCCAGCCGCCCATCCTTATACTGCTGACCCCGGTCGGTCGGGCGCGAGGAACAACCTGCAAGCACCGCAATTACCAAACCACCCAGCAGATATTTACTCCAACGTCCTTTCATTATTGCCGCGCTCTCTTACTTTCAGGGGAAATGACAGGCGAAACGATAACAAACGGCCTATCAGAAAGGAATTGCCCTGGCCGAAAAAAGTGCCCTCAGCCAAATTGGGTATAAAACAGCAACGATATGTGTAAAAAGCCAGCAACTAAGTGCTTTGTTTGAATAAATTCAAATAAAGGGTTGCGCGAAATCTCATGGGGAGTATAGTTCGCCTCCATCGGACGCGGGGTGGAGCAGCCTGGTAGCTCGTCGGGCTCATAACCCGAAGGTCGTCGGTTCAAATCCGGCCCCCGCAACCAATTCGATTCGCAGGCAATAAAATGCCCGATTCAATTGAACGATGAAGTGAAGAAGTAAGAAGTGCTACGGACGCGGGGTGGAGCAGCCTGGTAGCTCGTCGGGCTCATAACCCGAAGGTCGTCGGTTCAAATCCGGCCCCCGCAACCAATTCTAAACTTATGCTTTATGCGCTGAGTTAGAATAATGTGAAGAAGTAAAGCAGTACTAAGTAGTGACGGACGCGGGGTGGAGCAGCCTGGTAGCTCGTCGGGCTCATAACCCGAAGGTCGTCGGTTCAAATCCGGCCCCCGCAACCAACTACTAAAAACCAGTAAACATCAGGCACCTTAACGGGTGTTTTTTTTTCTCTAAATTTTGGCCACAGAATCCTGCCCCCCTTCTCTTCCTGATATCCCTTTACTATTTACCCCCTTGCAGACATTCCACCCTGAGCGAAATAGGCCTTTATCCCTGCCAGTATTGATTCCGCGACCTGCTGCTGGAAATGTGCCGTACGCAGTTTCTTCTCTTCATTAATGTTACTGATAAACGCGGTTTCCACCAGAATGGACGGGATGTCCGGTGCTTTGAGCACTGCAAATCCGGCCTGATCCACTTTGTTTTTATGCAGAGGGTTAATCTTTCCCATCCGCGTCAGCACTTCCTTGCCGAATTTCAGACTGTCGTTGATAGTCGCTGTCTGCACCAAATCAAACATCGTGTGATCGAGATACTTGTCACCACTTTTACTCACGCCGCCAATCTGGTCGGATTCGTTCTGAGTCTGCGCCAGAAAACGTGCCGCTGAACTGGTCGCCCCCTTCGTCGATAAGGCGAAAACGGACGAGCCTTTAGCCGCCCGGCTGGTAAACGCATCGGCATGAATGGAGATAAACAGATCAGCCCGCAGCTTTCGCGCTTTGGCGACACGCACTTTCAGCGGAATAAAGACGTCTTCATTGCGGGTCATGTGCGCTTTCATGTTCTTTTCACGGGCAATAAGCTTTTGCAACCGGCGGGCTATCTGCAAAACGACGTCTTTTTCACGCGTTTTATATTTTCCGATAGCGCCGGGGTCTTCACCGCCGTGACCGGGATCTAACATGATGACCAGTGGTCTGCTGCGCCCTGCCTGCCCGTCTTTTGCGGCTTCCGGCGGCAAAGTCCTTTCCACATCCCCGCGATTGTAATCTTCCAGTAATGCCAGCAGCGGATCATCCTCAGCGCTGACCGCACCTTCTTCCGGATACAGATCGACGACCAGTCGGTTGTGAAACTCTGCCACCGGTTTAAGCGTGAATACATGAGGATTGATTGAGCGCTTGAGCTCAAGCACCATTCGCACAGTGTTGGCATCAAACTGCCCTACCCGCGCCTGCTGAATATAAGGATCGCTCTGCTGGACCTTATCCCCCAGGCCTTTCAGCACGCTGTTGAGGTGAACGCCTTCGATATCTACCACCACGCGCGCGGGTGAGCTCAGCAGAAACTGCTTATACTTCAGAGGAGTACTGGATTCCAGCGTGATGCGGGTATAAGTCGAAGAGGGCCAGATACGCACGGCAATAATCTGTGAACTGGCAGCGAACCCCACTTTACTCACACTGAGCATCCAGGAAGCCGCTACGGTTTGCAGAAGTCGTCGTCTTCCGGGGTTGTGGTTATCGTCAGTCATGCAGTCTCAAACAGGTTTTAAAAGTCTTAAAGTGTTGATAAAAAGCTCAGTTTGAGAATTTTAACCAATCCTTCCCTGCATGTCATTCCTAAACATTATTTCGATATATCAATTTGTTGTGTGTTTGTAATCGTTGTTAATAGAAAAACAGAGATTTCTTACTTGCCACACAGCCCTAAAAGAATAAAAATACAGAAATTACGAATAAAAATTCAAACGAGGTTTTGCCGTGAAGGAACGTAGTACTGAACTGGTTCAGGGATTTCGCCACTCAGTTCCCTATATCAATGCGCACCGTGGCAAAACATTCGTTGTCATGCTCGGTGGAGAAGCCATTGAGCATGAGAACTTCAGCAATATTGTCAATGATATCGGTCTGTTACACAGCTTAGGGATCCGGCTTGTCGTCGTCTATGGCGCGCGTCCGCAAATCGACGAGAATCTCGCCGACCACAATTGTGAGCCGATTTATCATAAAAATATCCGTGTCACCGACGCCCGCGCCCTCGAACTGGTGAAGCAGGCGGCGGGGCTTTTGCAGCTGGATATTACTGCCCGCCTGTCGATGAGTCTGAATAATACTCCGCTACAGGGCGCGCACATCAACGTCGTTTCCGGTAACTTTATTATTGCTCAGCCGCTGGGCGTGGATGACGGCATTGATTACTGCCACAGTGGCCGTATCCGCCGCATCGACGAAGAAGCGATTCACCGCCAGCTCGACAGTAACGCCATCGTACTGATGGGGCCAGTTGCGGTGTCGGTCACCGGGGAAAGTTTTAACCTGACGTCCGAAGAAGTCGCGACGCAGCTGGCCATCAAACTCAAAGCTGAGAAGATGATAGGTTTCTGTTCTTCACAGGGCGTGATAAACGAAGAAGGCAATATCATTTCCGAGCTGTTTCCAAATGATGCGCAGCTTCGTATTGATACAATGGAAACCAGCGGCGATTACCTCTCAGGCACAGTGCGCTTCCTGCGCGGTGCGGTGAAAGCCTGCCGCAGCGGCGTACGTCGCAGTCATTTGATCAGCTACCAGGAAGATGGCGCGTTGATTCAGGAGCTGTTCTCACGCGACGGCATCGGCACACAAATCGTGATGGAAAGTGCCGAACAGGTTCGCCGCGCGACCATCAACGACATCGGCGGGATCCTCGAACTGATCCGTCCGCTGGAACAACAGGGAATTCTGGTGCGCCGCTCCCGCGAACAGCTGGAAATGGAAATAGATAAATTCACCATTATCGAACGGGATAATCTGACCATCGCTTGTGCGGCGCTGTATCCGTTCCACGATGAAGGCATCGGTGAAATGGCGTGCGTGGCCGTGCATCCTGACTACCGCAGTTCATCACGCGGCGAAATGCTGTTGCAGCGAGTAGCCAGCCAGGCGAAGCAAATGGGCCTAAACCGCCTGTTCGTGCTCACCACCCGCAGCATCCATTGGTTCCAGGAACGTGGCTTCAAACCGGCCGAAGTAGATGTTCTGCCGATTCAGAAGCAGGAAATGTATAACTATCAGCGCCGTTCTAAAATCCTGATTTCCGAGCTCTAAACACTGATTTTCATCCATAAAAAAGGACGCTAACGCGTCCTTTTGCTTTCTGAGTTTTCAAATCACATTATTTATCAGTCTGTGATTTCAGGGTTTTCTGCAATGTTGAAGTATCAGTGTAGGTTTTGAAACCTTCCGGCGCAGCGTACTGCGGCGTTTTACTGTCACTGCCGGAGACCTGAGACAACATCGCCAGACCGTCCTGTTTAATTACGGCCTGATGGAAGTAATCCGCCAGCTGCGTTTGCGTCAGCCCGGCAATCACACGGATAACATTGGTACGCGTATCAAACTGCGCATTCCCCCGGCTGAAATCATTACCTAATCTGTCAGATTCTTCATCCAGCGTTTGCGGGCGTTGCTGCATTTCATTTACCAGCCCTTGTTTGTACTGAATAAACTCCGCGTCTTTCATTTCACGCAGACGTTTTTCGGCCTGTGGGTAAAAGGCCAGATAGCGCTGATACAGATAGTCCGGTTGCTTGCTGTTACTTTGCAGTAAGAAACCGATCCCCCACTGTTTACCGACAGGAATGGGGAACGCAAATACCGCATAACCGAGTTGCTCCTGCGTGCGAAGCTGGCTGTAGAACCACGGCTGAATAATTTGCCCGAGCAATGCGCTGTAGCCCATGCTCTGGACTTCATCATAACCGGTCGGTACATACACGGCGGCCAGCGCCGAGTCAGAACTGCTGCCGACACGCTGGATATTGGCTTTCTGAGGCTCAGTCACAACGGCCTGCGTTCCGCGCCACCAATCGGTTCCGTGCGCCCCCAGCTTCTGCATAATCTGCTGGGACATGGCTTTCACCTGATCGCCTGTCATGTTACCCACCACCATGATTTCCACCGCGGCGTGATGAATCAACTGCTCACGGTAGGCATTTACGTCATCGAGCGTGATACCCGCAACCAGCTTCTCGCGTTCTGAACGTTCAGTGTAAGGTACGCGCGAAAGCAGCTGAACCGGCTGCAGTGCTAATTCGAAGGCTTTGCCTTTATCCGCAGAGGCTAATCGCTCCCGATACCATGACTTAGCCTGATCAAGCTGTTGCTGCGTGGGTTTGAAATCAGGATAGCTGTCCACCAGTGCGGCCAGTAAGTCCGGCAGACATTCGGTGAAACCGCTGGCGGTAAACTGCAACCCGTTGTCTGGCGACGTACCAAAGCTCAACCCGCCGATAGAAGCCTGATAACTCAACTGATCAAACGCTACGCCGGTAAGATAATCCGTCAGGCCATAAAGCACCTGATTTTTCGCCGTGCTTAATGCCTGTTCATTACGAAAGGATACCGTCACGCTGGCTTTCGGTTCATCAGCGAAGAAGCGGCTTGGCATGTAAAATACGCGCAGGCCTTTATCTTCAACCAGCAGTTCAGGTTTTGTCGCTTTCGAATCTCTGGTCACCAGCGCCAGAGAGTCAGGAATGTATGGGTTCAGCTCAGGCAGAGTAAGTTTGATTCCCTCCCCCAGGGATTTCCATTGATCGAAGGTTTGTGACGGGACTTTATCGACCTGGTAAGGCGCATTCACAAAGTAAGCGACTTTATTGTGTGGCTCATTCGGGCTGATTATCCAATAACGCGCATTTTGTGGCGTCATTTCATCCAGCCTCGACTCGATCGCTTTCGGATCGTATTGGTCCGTCAGATAAGGCGAATCCAGAACGTGTTCGACCGGCACGCGCAACATGGTATCCACCAGCCATTCGACGTAATCCATATCCCGCGTCAGCGCCGGATAGCGGAAGTCCAGCGCCATCACGTGGGCGATTTCATCAAAATAGGGTTTCTTTATGCCCTGCTCGCGCATTTCATGCAAATAGCTGAAGATGGCGGCAATGACCGTATCGCGCTCGGCGAGACCTTTGTCCGTCAGCGAAACTGAAATATTGAACACGCCCTGATTGCGGTTGACCATCGGGTCCGCACCGGCACTGATACCGTCGGCATAGCCTTGCTTTTGCAGCCAGTCAGACAATGTATTCAGACTGCGGTTACCGATCAGGTAGCTGATATAGGTATCCGTTTTGCTGCGAAACGCGGCGCTGTTGTTATCAATGGCGAACTCAACGCGTAACTCTTTGCGCGGCTGTGCGGGAACAAAATGGATATATTCGCCTTTCTGTTTATCCGTTAAGGTCGGCACGGTAATCGGCGGTACGGCAGCATGATGATTGGCAATCTGCCCGAAAGTGTCTGCGGCCAGCTGCGCCAGTTCCGGCAAAGGTTTATTGCTATAAATCACGCCGACCATCAGATTGGCAGAGTAGTAACGATGATAGAAATCCGTCAGTTGATCGTGCAACTTGCTGCCAGGCTTGTCTTTTAGGGTATCGAGATTACCGCCTGAATAGCGCGAACCAGGATGCTCAGGGTTCAGTGTTTCAGCGCGTACCTGTGCCATACGCATTCCGTCGCGTGAACGTGCCATGGTCAGTTCAGCATTCACCGCGTTGCGTTCGCGGTCACCATTGGCTGGGTCTAACAATGGTTCACCGATTGCATCGGAAAGGCGATCTACCGCTTCAGGAAGGGCGTCATTTTCAACTTCCAGATAGAATGCCGTGCGATAGGATGCGGTGCTACCGTTATGGCTGCCGCCATGTTTCTTGAGAAATTCGGAAAGGCTTTCTGGCTGGGGATATTTTTTGGATCCCATCAGCAGCATGTGTTCAGTGTAGTGAGCCAGACCTAACTGTGAGTCAGGATCTTCGAGCGAGCCGACGGGAATAGCCAAAGCGGCGAGAGATTTAGGCGCATCAGGATCAGAAACGAGCAAAACCGTCATATCATTCGCCAGCGTTATCGCCTGATACTGACGCGGGTCATTCTGACTTTTATTGATAGCTTGTGCATAAGGCTGCCAACCGGCGGCACTTGAAACAACAGGGGCCCAAAAGGTCAATAACAACAGTAACCCTGTAATTCGGGTAACCTGTTTAAACATTGCCACTCTCCCTCAATCCAATATACGTGCCACACGGGCAAAAATGACGGTTCAACCACTGATGAACCTCAACCTGCTGTTTTATGCCGTTGAGTCTTTTCAGACCCCGCAGATGCAGGATAGTTGTCGAAAAATCTGTGTCGGGATGTATAACCTGTCGCTGTATCACTTTTAGCAACCGGGGGCGTTATTCCCTCCAGATGAATCACCTGTTTAAACCACTCTATGCAGTTAGGCTGTCATTGCAAGCGGCTTAACGGTATTTCTCCTGCTTAAGCGGAAGGTTTACCTGTATCTGGCTCGCAAACTAAACGCTGCAAGCGTGCCTGATATTGTGCCGGTGAACGGATAATTACACTGACAAGTGTGCATCGCTGGCCAGCAGAAAAACCGGATATCTGATACTCCCAATCTTTAATCATCAGTTGAGTCCCGTTTCCGCTGACCGAATAGGCTTCTAACTCTGAGTGCGCCTCTGACCACGCCTGCTGCACCTGCCACTGACGCATAAAACCCTGACTCAGCGATTGAAAATAGTTGAGCAATCCAAGTACCGATACTGAGAGCAGCAGCGCGGCGATCATCACTTCCGGCAGGCTAAATCCTTGCTGATTGATTTCTTTCTCAGTCATCACAGAACAACTCATCGGCTTCCGGACAGAAATCCAGCCAGCCTTGCCTGAGTGGGGAAAAAATCAGCAAGCCATCCGCTTGTTTTTGCGCGCTAACCTGCTGGTAAAGGAGCACGGGCTCTCCCCCTTCCGACGCTCTCCCTTCTCCGCGCACCACAAAAACATCTTCACGTAGTGAAGGGCGGACACAGGTACGCCCTGACCCCGCAGTCACGATCCCGGCGGTCAACGTCTGACATTGCCACTTTGTCTGTGCCGTTAATTTCCACGGCTCGCTGACTCCCCAGCTCAGTGAAGACGCAGCATTCTCCCAGGCAATCGCATACCGGTGCTGATGGGATGTCAGAGCCAGCCCGGCGGAAAGCTGTTGTTGCAGGGAGTTCAGTGCAATCATACCCAGCCCCATCATCACCATAATACTCAATATCATGGCACTGCCCTGCTGATGGTATTGAGAGGGATCCTTCCTGATTTTTGCCCGGAATTTCATAGGGAATGCCCCGCAACCTGGACAATAATTTTCCGGTGGATCAGGGGATCTTTACTCCACCGTGCCTCGAGTTCCAGTGAGAAAAGGCGTCCGGCAGTCAGGCCAGAATGCTCCGTCACGGCAAACTTCGTGACGTTAACTTCTGCCGGGTCGAGCAACTTCTCCCAGCCAGAACTGTTGCATGTATCTGCACCACGCTGGGTTTCAATACCGCCCTGACGCAGGCGATAACCAAAATATTCAGATTCTGCACTACCCGGTTTTTCCCAGTGCCCGTTTCGGTTCAGATCATAAATCGCGATAACACAGGAGCCTGTAGTTTCTCCTGACGCATTGCCGAGAATGACGGTTTTACCGTCACACACACCATTGCAGAATCCAGCGCGTCGTAAGTCTTTTTCGATAGTAAAGCTGGTCTGACGCAGCAATTGATCCAACTGATAATGTCGCCCAAGGCTTTGGCTTCGCTGGCGCATCAGCGGATAAACTTGCGCCGCACTGAGCATCAGCATGCTGCCGACTCCCATCGCCATCATCACTTCCGGCAGTGTGAAGCCCTGCGTCCGACGGAAAATCACTGACAGACTCCGATGCCCAGCATCGGCTTATTCTCACTGCACAGACGCAAACGCCCTCTGGCTGAGAGCACCACACGCAGACTCCCTGCCGCATTTTTCAGTGTCAGATGCCCGGCCAGCGCGGCATTTCGAAGCCCGTAAAAACCCATCGCTTTGTCGGTAAAATCAAATAACTCAATGTCCGGTTCACTGACCACAAACACTCTTCCGCCCGCTGCACTGCAAACTGCCGGACGCGCACCTGTACCAACGCACCCGCCGGTACCGCTTATCGCCCACAGTATGGCGGAGCGGTTGTAATTGTTCGCTTCAGCCTGCAAATCATAAAGATACAAACGCAGATGCTGCGCCTGCTGTTCAAGTTTCAGCGCCTGCTGATAGCCGCGCCAGCTGTGTAATCCCCACAGGGTGCACATCGCGACCAGCGCGACAACCACCATCATTTCTATCAGTGACATTCCCTGCTCTCCTGAACGTTCGGTTGTTTTCATACGCTCAGGGTAGGCATTTGAATTTTCACCACCAGTGGCAAAATGATTTTTTCCAGGACATCCCGAGAAGAAAAAGTGCAAAAGAATGCGCGCGACAAAAATGTTGCGCGACGTCTCGCAAAATCAAAATGTGGGATACAAAAGCGATGGGAATCGTCGGGGAAAAGCGTAAAAAGTGTTGTAGAGGAAAGTCAGGATAATGGCTGCCTGACAGGCGTCAGGCAGCAAACAGCGAAGAATCAGATAGCGACAGGCGCTTTTATTGCAGGGTGCGGATCGTACCCCTCAATCTCGAAATCTTCGAAGTTGTAATCAAACAGGGAGGCCGGTTTGCGTTTGATAATCAGTTTAGGCAACGCGCGCGGTTCACGGCTCAGTTGCAGATGCGTCTGTTCCATATGGTTGCTGTACAGATGGGTGTCGCCCCCGGTCCAGACAAAATCGCCGACTTCAAGAGAGCACTGTTGCGCCATCATGTGCACCAGCAGCGCATAACTGGCGATGTTAAACGGCAAGCCAAGGAAAACATCGCAAGAACGCTGATAAAGCTGGCAGGACAACTTACCGTCCGCCACGTAGAACTGGAAGAAAGCATGGCAAGGTGCCAGTGCCATCTGATCCAGCTCACCGACGTTCCACGCAGAAACAATAATACGACGCGAATTCGGATCGCTTTTAAGCTGGTTCACGACGTTGGTCAACTGGTCGATTTGCTTTCCATCCGCAGCGCCCCAGGCACGCCATTGCTTGCCGTACACCGGACCGAGATCGCCGTTTTCATCGGCCCACTCGTCCCAGATGCTGACATTGTTTTCACGCAGATAGGCGATATTAGTTTCGCCTTTCAGGAACCACAGGAGTTCATGAATGATGGAGCGTAAATGACAACGTTTGGTGGTGACCAGCGGGAAACCTTCCTGCAAATTGAAACGCATCTGATGACCAAAAATCGACAACGTGCCGGTACCCGTACGGTCGGCTTTAGGGGTGCCCTCATCGAGCACTTTCTGCATTAAATCCAGATACTGTTTCATGTTACCTCACGACAATTGTTTCTGCGGACGGCGGTATGCCCAGACCATCATAATCATTCCGATGACTACCATCGGAATGGACAGTACCTGCCCCATGCTGATCACGCCGTCGAACAAACCGAGCTGCGCATCCGGCTGGCGGAAATGCTCAACAATGATGCGGAATAAACCGTAACCGATCAGGAACAAGCCTGATACCGCGCCCATCGGGCGTGATTTACGAATAAAGACGTTCAGGATGATAAACAGCACGATGCCTTCGAGCAGCAGTTCATACAGCTGGGAAGGATGGCGCGGAAGGACACCATACTGGTTCAGCAGCGGCTGCCATTTCGGGTCAGCAGCAGCGATGGCGATATCTTCCTGACGGGAGCCTGGGAACAACATTGCCCATGGCACATCAGTGGTCACACGGCCCCACAGTTCACCGTTGATGAAGTTACCCAGACGTCCGGCACCCAGACCAAACGGGATCAGCGGCGCGATAAAATCCGCGACCTGGAAGAAATTACGCTTGGTGCGGCGGGCGAAGACCAGCATTACGACGATCACACCGATCAGGCCGCCGTGGAAGGACATACCTCCGTCCCAAACTTTGAAAAGGTAAAGCGGATTGTCGAGGAAAAGAGGCAGATTATAGAAGAATACGTAACCGATACGGCCACCGAGGAACACGCCAAGGAAACCGGCATACAGCAGATTTTCGACTTCGTCTTTGGTCCAGCCGCTGCCCGGCTTATTGGCACGGCGTACAGCCAGCCACATCGCGAAGACAAAACCAACCAGATACATCAGTCCGTACCAGTGGAGGGATACCGGTCCGATAGAGAAAATCACCGGATCAAACTGGGGAAACGCCAGATAGCTGTTGCTCATCTATCACCACAAATTGTTTATTGTTTTAGCCCGGTTAGGGGTCAGCAGGGTGCGAATAGTAGCATAGCCGGGAGGATTTCCGGGGCTATAGCCGGGGAAAAGTGCTGTAAAAAATCGTCTCATTCTGCGCCGCATTGGGGGCAGGCAGGAATGACGCGGTTGTAAATGCCGCGCCTGAGTCCTATTTGCCGCCGCGAATCAGGCCGCCCAGACCGCGCCTTTCCATAAATGCTGCCGTCATATGACGAACATCCGTAGTGAAATGTGCCTGCAAAACCCGGCTGGCAAGTTCTTCGGCATCCATCAGGTCGATGCGGCGCAGCAAATATTTTACGCGCGCCACGCTGCGCCCGTTCATGCTCAGGTTACGGTAACCCATGCCGGTCAGCAGCAGTGCGCCCATCGGGTCGCCCGCCATTTCACCACACAGGCTGACGTCCAGCCCGATCGCTTCAGCGCTGGTAATTATCTGCTTGAGCACCCGCAACATCGCCGGATGTAAGCTGTCATAAAGCCCGGCAACGCGGGTATTGTTGCGGTCAACCGCCAGCAGATACTGAGTTAAATCGTTGGTACCAACCGAGATAAACTCCACTCTTCCGGCGAGAGCCGGCAGCATAAAGATCATCGACGGCACTTCAATCATCACCCCGATACGCGTGCGCGGCAGTTCGTAACCGAGCTGCTCCTGCACTTCACGTCCGGCGCGGTCTATAAGACGGCGTGCTTCATCAATTTCTTCGAGGCTGGTGACCATCGGCAGCAAGATACCGAGATTCCCTGTCGCCGCATTGGCACGCAGCATGGCGCGCACCTGAATCAGAAAAATTTCCGGCTGATCGAGCGTAATACGAATCCCACGCCAACCCAGACAAGGGTTTTCCTCGCTGATCGGCATGTATGGCAGCTGTTTGTCAGAGCCGATATCCAACGTTCGCAGTGTCACCGGCTTTTGCGGGAACAGCTGCAACATGCCCTGATACTGCGCCACCTGCTCCTCTTCGGAAGGGAAACCGCTTTGCAGCATGAATGGAATTTCAGTGCGATACAGCCCGACGCCGTCCACGCGACTGCCGAACAGTTTTTCGTGATCGGCGCTCAGACCGGCATTGAGCATCACCTTCACTCTTTCGCCGCTTTTCAGCGCCGCAGGCTGATCAACGTCATCCTCTGCGCGTTGGCTCAGCTCCATTTCTTCGCTGATGAGACGCTTATATTCTGCGACCAGCACCGGTTCCGGGTCGATCAGCAGCTCGCCGCGATAACCATCAACAATCAGTTGCCGCTGGCTGAGCAGCGCAGGCTGAATATCCGCGCCCATAATGGTCGGCACACCCATCGCGCGCACCAGAATGGCCGCGTGGGAGTTCGCCGCACCGTCGCGCACCACCACGCCCGCCAGCCGGTCCTGCGGGACTTCGGCCAGAAGCGTTGCGGTCAGTTCATCTGCGACCAGAATAAAACGCTCCGGCCACTGTGTATTGCCCTGAATAGTGTCATCGAGATGGAAAACCAGCCGCTGACCAAGTGCACGCAAATCGCTGCCGCGCTCTCGCAGGTAGGTATCCTGCAGGCTGGCAAACTGCGCAGCAAATTCTTCAACAACCTTTTTCACCGCCCATTCAGCAACGGCACCCTGATCGATCTGCGCAAACAGTTCGCGCTTAAGACGGGCGTCGTTAAGCAGGTGTGAATAGAGGTCGAAAATTGCGGCACTTTCTTTTTGTGCACTGGCGGTAAACCGTTTACTGAAACGGCGGAACTCTGCACCGGCATCTTCAAGCGCACGGGTCAGCCGCTCGCGTTCACGCACCGTATCGAGCGTAGACGCCATATAGACGTGTTCAAGTGATGGCTGCGAACTGTCCTGCCAGCCAATACCGATGGCGACACCCGGCGAAGCCGCCAGCGCGCGGACGCGGGTCTGGCGAAATCGGCCATACAGCACGTTCAGCTGGGCCTGTGAAAGGATCGCCGCCAGCTGAGTCGCTAACGTGACTAAAAAAGATTCTTCACTTTCGTCGAACTGTCGATGTTCGCGCTGCTGAATAACCAGCACGCCGAGTAGCTGACGACGGTGAATGATCGGCACGCCTAAGAAGGATCGGAAAAGATCTTCTTTTACGGCGGGAATGTATTTAAAGCTGGGATGACTCTGCGCGTCGGCGAGGTTGATGGGTTCTGCCAGCCGGCCTACCAGACCGACGATCCCCTGATCAAACGCGAGCGTAATAGTACGCCCGCGAGGTTTTTTCAAACCTCGCGTCGCCATCAGGTAATAACAACGACGGTCATTGTCAGCGAGATAAACGGAACACACTTCGGTGTCCATCGCCAGGCAGGTTTCATTGACCAGTACGTCCAGCGCATCATTCAGGCTGGCCGCCATTGCTACCTTTTCAACAATTTCTCGCAAACGCGTGAGCATCTCTTCGCGACTTAGCCTCTTTTACGACGGTAAGCGGGCGATGTCTTGGGAAGGGAAATTTCCTGCATCGGCATAATAGTGGTCGAAAACTCTTTCATCACGCGACGATACACATCGCGCTTAAATGACACCACCTGACGAACCGGATACCAGAAACTCACCCAACGCCAGCCATCAAATTCAGGCGTACTGCTGCGCTGCATATTGATATCAGCATCGTTACACATCAGTTGCAGCAAGAACCATTTTTGCTTTTGGCCGATACAAACCGGCTTTGTGTCCCAACGCACCAAACGTTTTGGCAATTTATAACGTAACCAGTTGCGGGTCGACGCCAGAATACGGACATCTTTGCGGCCCAGACCCACTTCTTCAAACAGCTCGCGGTACATTGCCTGCTCAGCGGTTTCTCCCGGATTAATGCCTCCCTGAGGAAACTGCCAGGAGTGCTGACCGTATCGTCTGGCCCATAACACCTGGCCCTGCTTGTCACAGATTACGATACCAACATTCGGGCGGTAGCCATCATCATCGATCACCGGACTACCTCAATAGCTTAAAATCATAGATGTTCTGATTGTTTCACACTACCAACAGGCGGTAAACCACTGGATAGCGCTGATCCGCACGAATAAAAATGGGATAACTTTCACTAATTGGCAAAGTTATAAACAGATTCGGGTCAGGGCTCGCGATTTTATTCACTTTTTCTGTGGATAGATGTGTGCAGAACTTAAGAGTAAGCAGGGTAAAACTCTCGTGAACTTATCCCAGGCGCGAAAATTAATATTTATAAAAGACATATAAAGCATTAAGTTACGACCGATAAACCTCGTTATCAACCCCCTAAAAAAGTGAGGCACGTCACACGCAGACATGATCTGGTGAAAGATCCACCAATGACGTTTTTATCCACAGCGATCGTCTAAAAGTTGACGTCGACGGGGTAGAAATTGGATAAAACCCTGTCCGTCAAGCCTGTAAATCGAACCAGTGATCGGATTTATCCAGGGTTATCCAAGAAATCTGTGGATAAGTAGGGGGAAGATCCTGTTCATTGTCGCCTTCAACAGGTGGTCAACCTAAAAACGGCTTGTGATAAACCGGCCAGAAGCCTAAAAAAAACCAAATTAAATCATGCTATTATTCATCCATCTCACGGGTATAACTTTTTATGCACTGCATTACGCAGGGTGAGGTTAAAAATTAACCTAAATTCATGAGTGTTGTTTTTTATGTCTATTCCGTTACCCGCAACTGAACCGCCCCGTCACGAAGATGAGCTGCTGCACCGCGCGCAGTCACTGGCAGGTCACACCTTAGGCGAGCTGGCTGCACGTGCAGGATTGCCGATCCCGGCCAATCTCAAACGAGAAAAAGGCTGGGTGGGAATGTTATTGGAAGTCTATCTTGGCGCGATTGCAGGCAGTAAGCCTGAGCAGGATTTCGCCGATATTGGCATTGAGCTAAAAACTATCCCCATTGATTCGCACGGTAAGCCGCTGGAAACCACGTTCGTCTGCGTTGCGCCGTTAACCGGCAATAGCGGCGTGACCTGGGAAAGCAGCCATGTTCGCCATAAACTGGCACGGGTGCTGTGGATCCCGGTTGAAGGCGAGCGTCAGATCCCGCTTTCAGAGCGCCATATTGGCGCACCTTTATTGTGGCAGCCTTCCAATGAAGAAGATGAACAGTTGCGTCAGGACTGGGAAGAGTTGATGGATTTGATCGTACTGGGCAAAGTTGAAAGCATTACTGCGCGCCACGGGGAATTCCTGCAACTGCGCCCGAAAGCGGCTAACAGCAAAGCGTTAACCGAAGCGATCGGTGAATTCGGTCAGCCGATCCTGACGCTGCCACGCGGTTTCTATCTGAAAAAACGCTTTACCGGCGCGCTGCTGGCCCGACATTTTCTGCTCTGATGTCATCATTTAAAAATATTTCAGGCACCTTTTGTGCCACTTTTTAAAGGCTTTGCTACGATAGAATGTGATTATGTCCGGACAGAGTCATTTCGGACTTTCTAAAACGTCGTGCACACACAAGGAATGATAACAATGATGAAGAAAATGTTGATGATGACCAGCGCCGCGCTGCTGGTATTCGGGCTTGCAGGCTGCGCCAGTGATTATGTGATTTCAACCAAAGACGGCAATATGATCCTGACCGACGGCAAACCGAAGCTGGATAAATCCACCGGCCTGTTGAGCTACACCGATGAACAGGGCAACGAGCGTCAGATCAACAACGATAATGTCAGCCAGGTGATGGAACGCTAAGTCAGATCCGTGCCCACCGATAAGAGCCGGTTTAGGACTGGCTCTTTCAACGCCTCCCCCGCCCTCTCTGATTACCGGCACTCTCTGCCACTTCCACCTGATGATTCCCTTGTATATAGTCAGATAAGGCACTTTTTCTATCAGCCTGACATTCTCAGAAGAAAGGAAGACCGGCAATGCAATATCACCGTATACCCCACAGTTCTTTAGAAGTGAGCTTACTGGGTCTTGGCACCATGACTTTTGGTGAGCAAAACAGCGAAGCCGACGCCCATCAGCAACTCGATTACGCCGTTGCAGCGGGCATCAATCTGATTGATACCGCAGAGATGTATCCTGTTCCGCCACGCCCGGAAACTCAGGGTCTGACGGAAAGCTATATCGGCAGCTGGTTGAAGGCCCGTGGTAATCGCGAAAAGATCGTACTGGCGAGCAAAGTCTCCGGCCCTTCCCGTGGCAGCGATAATGCGATTCGTCCGGCGCAGATGCTGGATCGTAAAAATATCCGCGCGGCGCTGGATGCCAGCCTGACACGTCTGAATACTGATTATCTGGATCTCTATCAGTTGCACTGGCCGCAACGTCAGGCCAATTTCTTCGGCAAGCTGGGTTATCAGTACACCGAAGAGCAATCTCCGGTGACGCTGCTGGAAACACTGGAAGCGCTGAACGAACAGGTTCGGGCCGGTAAAATCCGCTACATTGGCGTTTCAAATGAAACTCCGTGGGGCGTGATGCGTTATCTGCAACTGGCCGAGAAACACGATCTGCCGCGCATCGTTTCCATTCAAAACCCGTACAGCCTGCTGAACCGCAGTTTCGAAATCGGTCTGGCGGAAATCAGCCAGTACGAGGGCGTCGAACTGCTGGCCTATTCCAGCCTGGCGTTCGGTACGCTGAGCGGGAAATACCTGAACGGCGCGAAACCGGCTAACGCGCGTAATACGCTGTTTAGCCGCTTCACCCGGTATTCGTCACCACAGGCTGAAGGCGCAGTGGCGGAATACGTGGCATTGGCGAAGAAACACAATCTGGATCCTTCGCAGATGGCGCTGGCCTTCGTGCGTCAGCAGCCGTTCGTTGCTAGCACACTTTTGGGCGCGACCACGCTGGAACAACTGAAGATCAACATCGACAGTCAGGATCTGACACTGGATGCCGAAATCATGGGCGAGCTGGAAAACATCCACAAGCGCTTCACCATTCCTGCACCGTAACCACAGATTACAGACGTTAAAAAAGGGCGCTGAGCGCCCTTTCGTTTTTTCAGATGCCCTTCATTTTTCAAAGAGCGCAGGAATGTCTCAGACCTGACGGCGCTTTTGCATAATCTGCCAGATCCACAGCGCGGTAATGGCCAGCGCGAAGACCACGCCGAAGCCGATCCCAATCGCCACCACCGGCGCACCTGCCATTACCACCAGTGAATACAGGCCGAGCATCAGCAGCATCGCAGTGTTCTCGCCAAGGTTTTGCACCGCAATCGCGTTACCGGCACCGACAGAGGCTTTGCCGCGATGCTGTAACAGCGCGTTCAGCGGCACGACAAAGAAGCCACCGAGAATACCCACCACCACCAGGACGATATACGAGCTCAACATGCTGGTTTGCAGCGCGAAGACTACCACGGCGATACCAATCGCCACGCCCGCAGGCAGGCAGCGTTTGACGGTTTCGAGACGGATTAACTTCGCGGCGGCACCGGCCCCGAAGACAATCCCGATAGCCACCATTGCGTTCAACAGCGTCGGAGTTTTGTTATCGGTGATCCCTAAAGCCACCGGTACCCAAAGCACCAGCAGGAAACGCAGCGTGACGCCCGCGCCCCAGAAAAGACTGGTGCCCACCAGCGAGAAGCGGGTTTCACCATCATTCCACAGCGTTTTACACGCCGAGAAAAACGTCCGCGTCATTTTAGCCGGATGCCAGGACTGTCCGGCGCGCGCAGGGGTCAGTTTTGGAATAAACCAGTTGGCTGCCACGGCAGCGCCATACGCCAGTACGCAGATGCCCAACGCCGCAAGAATATTCCAGTCAGCCAGTGCGCCACCCGCCACAGAGCCGAGCAGGATGGCGGCAATCGTCGATGCCTCCATCAGGCCGTTGGCTTTAACCAGCTGCTCGCCGCTGGCGATTTCACCCAGAATGCCGTACTTGGCTGGCGAATAGGCGGCAGCGCCAATGCCCACCAGCGTATAGCCGAGGAACGGATTCAGACCGGCGCAAATCACCGCCGCACCGCCGAGTTTCAGCAGGTTCGCGACCATCATCACGCGACCTTTAGAGAAGCTGTCGGCGAACTGCCCGACAAACGGCGCGAGAATGATGTAGGTCGCGACAAACGCCATCTGCAAAACCGGCTGGCTCCAGTCCGGGTAGAGCTGTTGTTTGATAAGCGCCAGCGCAGCGAACAGCAGCGCGTTATCACCGAAGGCAGATAAAAACTGCGCCACGATCACCGCCGTCATGCTTTTTGACATCAGCGGCGATGCCGCCGCTAAAGGTTTACTCATGCCTCAGTCTCCGGTTTTTCTGCCATTTCGCGCAGGGTGACAAAATCAGGTTTACCGCTGCCGAGCAATGGCAGGGCTTTGACCACGCGAATATCACGCGGTACGGCGAGTTCAGGCAGCCCCAGATCGCGCGCCGCCTTGCTCAGCGCATCGCGACGAAGTTCTGCGTCGGTAGTAAACAGCACCAGTGCTTCACCTTTACTGCTGTCGCTGCGTGACGTCGCGGCATGCTGGCCATCAGGCGAGGCTTTAATCGCCAGCTGCTCCACACTTTCCAGCGATACCATCTCACCGGCCAGTTTGGCAAAACGCTTCACACGGCCACGAATGGCGCAGAATCCTTTTTCATCGAGCGTGACGATATCGCCGGTGTCGTACCAGCCCGCCTGCATTTCGCCTTCGGCATTTTCAGCCTGCGGCGTTTCGAGTACGCCCGGATTTTCGACGCGCAGATAGCCTTTCATGATGTTCGGGCCGCGCAGTTGAAGGCGTCCGCCTTCTTCGATGCCCGGCACATTAATCAGACGCGCTTCCATGCCCGGTAAAATCTTCCCGACGGTGTTTATCTTCGTCGCCATCGGTACGTTGATCGCCACCACCGGCGCACATTCGGTCACGCCGTAGCCTTCAAGAATGCGGATACCAAATTTGTTCTGCCAGACTTCCTTGGTGCTTTCTGCCAGTTTCTCCGCACCGGCCACCACGTAACGCAACCGGGCAAAATCATAAGGATGAGCAAAGCGGGCGTAGTTGCCAAGGAAGGTCGAAGTGCCAAACAGCACGGTACAGTTCTGGTCGTACACCAGCTCTGGCACAATGCGGTAATGCAGCGGGCTCGGGTAAAGGAACACGCGCGCACCGGTCAGCAGTGGCGTTAACAGGCCGACAGTCAGACCGAAGGCGTGGAACAGCGGCAGCGAGGACATGAAACGGTCACGCGGCGTGAAGTCCGCGACGGTGCGGATCTGTTCGACGTTGGCCAGCAGGCTGGCGTGTGAATGCACCACGCCTTTCGGATTACCTTCGGAGCCTGAGGTGAACAGCACCAGCGCGGCGTCGTCGGCCTTTTGCGGCAGCATCGCGCCACGCGGGAAGATCAGGTGGAACAAGATCCACAGCTTGTCTTGCGTGGTGACCGTGTCCTTCAAATCTTCCAGATACACCCAGTTGGCTTCCGGCACGTTCTCAGGCAGATGGGTCAGCTTCCCTTTTTCAAGGAACTGGCGGGAGGTGATGATGGTTTTGATCTGCGCCGCTTTCATCGCACTTTGCAGACCTTTCGCCCCGGCGGTGTAGTTGAGCAGCGCCGGAATGCGGTTACGCATCGAGGCGCCAAACAGCGCCGCCGCCATGATGGTGGCATTGGGCAACAACATCCCGACGTGTTCCCCTTCGCGGGTGAACCGTTGCAGGATCCGGCTCACGCCAAGGCATTTTTTCAGCAGCCCCTGATAGGTATCTTCTTTAAACGCGATATCGGCGATGCATTTTTTGCGTCTGCCATAACGCGTTTGCGCGGACAGCAGCGCTTCATACAACGTTTGTGGCTCGCGGGTCGCCATGCGCGCCTGCATCATCACTTTATGCAACTGCTCACCGGCCAGTATCCGGCGTTCACGCGAGCGCGGTGCATCCGGCATCGGGATCGTCACCGGGGGAAGAACGTTGATGGTGATTTTCGGGAACCAGCGGATTTTAAAGCTGCCGAACAGGCGGCCAAACGGCGTGTATTCAGCGCCGTCGATGCGCACCGGGATGACCGTCGCCTGAGACTTCGCCGCCACAAAGGCTGCGCCGTCGTAAATTTTCATTAATGAACCGGTGACCGTGATACGCCCTTCCGGAAAGACGACGACCGGGCGCCCCTTCTCCACTTCGCGGATCAGATGTTTAATTGCCATCGGCTTGGTGGGATCCAGCGGCATGAAGTCCACATACGGCTTCAGCCAACGCATAAACCAGGTATCAGTGATGTTGGAATAGACTGCAAATACGGGTTTGACCGGCAGGAAAAGCACCAGCAGCATGCCGTCAATAAAAGAAACATGGTTGGGTGTCAGCAGTAAACGCGGGTAATCAAATGAGGATTTCGCCGGTGTCACAGTAACCCTGAACGCGATGCGGAACAGCCACCTGAACGCGGCGAAAAGAAAGTTATACATGTTTGCCATCTCCTTATGTGTCATCCCTGATCCAGAAAGAAAAAGGTTGGGGAAACAGCATACTATAAGCCGCTGAGTAATGACGACAGTCAGGAGTGAGTTTAGGAAGACGCTGAGCCAGTTGTCAGCATTGAGACAAAAAAAAACCTACGCATCCGCGTAGGTTGGTGCAAATTTAATCGGTATCAACATGCAGAGCACGTTGATGATTCACCAATCAATACCTCTGGGACGTTCAATCTATCTGGTTTGTGGTAATCACAGCCAGCAGGCAATCGAAACATAATTCCGCAAAGTGTAACGAGTGGTGAAAATGCTCCCGGTTTTAATCATTTAGTGCTGACTGCGTCACTTCAACCAGGCAACTCATGGCATTAGGCCCCTGCGTTAAACGCGAAGTACCGATATCGAGCGTAAGCACATTCGGGTTCCCGGCCTGTTCCGTCTCCTGCCATTTGGCGCCGAAGCCCGGATTAAACCACGCACCGGTGGACATCAGCACCACACCGCGGGTGATCCCGTCGTTAAATGACACACCGGCCAGACAGCTGCCGCGCGCATTATGCACTTTGACACGATCGCCGTCGTTGAGCTGGCGGCTGGCCGCGTCCTCGGGGTGCATAAACAGCGTTTCTTTTCCGGCAGTCTTGTTCGATTGTGCCAGCGGCGACTGATCGAGCTGGCTGTGCAGACGGTCTTTCGGCTGGATGGAAATCAGATGCAGCGGCCACTCCTTTGCCGTCTCAGCGCCCAGCCATTCCACCGGCGGTTGCCATTCCGGATGCGGTGCGAAATCGGCATAACCGTATCCGGCGATGGTTTCCGAGAACAGTTCGATCTTACCACTGTGCGTACCCAGCGGGTTCGCGCGTGGGCTTTTGCGGAACTCCTCGAAAAATACAAAATCTTTTTCCGGCATCGGCAACTCCACAAAACCGCGTTCCCAGAAGGATTCAAAGTCCGGCCAATCCACGCCCGTGCCTTTCTGCGCTTCACCGCACTGGCGGTAAATATGGCGCAGCCACTGATCTTCATTGCGTCCCTGCGTGAACTGCTCGCGATAACCCAGACGGTCGGCGATATCGGCGAAGATATCAAAATCGTTACGCGCCTGATGCTGGGGTGCAATCGCCTGATGCATCGCCAGCACGAAGCGGTCACGTGAGGATCCGCCGATATCATTACGTTCGAGCGAAGTGGTGGCTGGCAGCACGATATCCGCCATCTGCGCGGCCGGTGTCCAGACGTTATCCTGCACAATGATGGTATCCGGCTTCTGCCAGCCCTCCACCAGACGGTTTAACTGCTGATGATGGTGGAAAGGATTGCCGCCCGCCCAGTGCACCAGATGGATATCGGGATAATGCTGTGTTTCGCCCTGAAACTCGTAGGGCTGCCCAGGATTGAGCAGCATGTCGCTGATGCGTGCAACCGGGATCGCCAGGCCGGAAGGATTCGGCCCCGCACTGACCGCAGGCCCCGGCGTGTCATAACGCGGGTTGCCGACGCTGTTCATTGAACCGTGGCCAAATGAGAAGCCGCCCCCCGGCAGGCCGACCTGTCCGAGCATCGCCGAAATAGCAATCATCATCCAGTAAGGCTGCTCACCGCGGTGGGCGCGCTGCACGGAATACGAACAGGTGATAAAACTGCGCACACCGATCAGATCATCGGCCAGACGCGCGATACGCTCAGCCGGAATACCGGTGATGTGACTCGCCCAGTCAGGCGTTTTCGCTACGCCGTCTTTCTCACCGCGCAGATAGGCGGCCAGCTGCGGATACCCCACGCAGTGGCTGGCGAGGAAGGCATCGTCCTGCGCTTCTTTGCGCTGAATTTCATAGGCGATGGCCATCATCAGCGCCGCATCGGTATTCGGGCGGATCGGGATCCATTCGGCGTTAAGGAATTCCGGGCAGTCATCGCGCATCGGACTGATGTTGATGACCCGCGTGCCTTTCTTCGCCAGCTGTTCCAGCGCCGGTTTAAGCGTATGTTCCACTGCGCCGCCGGAGGCCACCTGCGCATTTTTCAGCGCAAGACCACCGAAGGCCAGCAGGATTTCAGCGTGTTCAACCACGCTCGGCCAGGAGGTCACACGGCCGGTCAGCGGCGTGAAAGTGCCGATAACATAAGGAAGGAAAAACTGCGCCGAGCCCCAGCTGTAGTTGCCTAACTGATCCACGCCGCCGCCACCGGTGAAATAGAAACGGCGCACCAGCGAACGGGCATGATGCAGGCGACCAGCGGAAGACCAGCCATAAGAGCCGTTGAAAATACCGGACGCGCCATAACGGTCGCGCACGCGGCGGTTCTCTTGCGCGACCAGATCCAGCGCCACATCCCAGTCCACTTCAACAAAATCTTCGCGACCCCGCAGCGAGCGATCGCTGTTTTCGCGTTTTTGCAGCCATGAACGACGCACCGCCGGTTTACGGATCCGTTTATCGGAATAGACCAGCGGCACGATGGAATCGAGTAAGGGCGAAGGATCGGCATCCGCAGAATAGGGTTCGCAGCGGATCAACCGTCCATCTTCTACGACGGCGGTGTATGCGCCCCAGTGAGCCAGTTGCGGATAGCGTTTTATCGACATGTTTTTTATTTTCTCAGCGCAGGTGTTTGACCATAAAAATACCACTCACACAGGCGGAAACTCAAAGCACAAATAATGATAAATAGAATTCTCGGGTCAGGCGGCATTTGCAAAACTCCCGCTGTCAGCGTGTTATGAAGTTAAAACTCGTCGTTTCAGCACTTGCATCAAAAAGTTGCGATCGTCATCCTTGCAGCCACCTGTCTTTTCCGCAAGACTGGCGGTGTAAACGATTACCCTCACGGAATAGCGGAAGTGTTATGGCAACGATTAAGGATGTAGCAAAACTGGCAGGCGTATCGGTTGCGACCGTTTCACGCGTGATAAATCATTCCCCGAAGGCCAGCGAAAGCTCGCGGGAAGCGGTTCAGAGCGCCATGCAACATCTGCAATATCACCCGAATGCCAACGCCCGCGCGCTTGCCCAACAGGCGACCGAAACGCTGGGGCTGATCGTCGCTGACGTCTCCGACCCGTTCTTTGGCGCGATGGTCAAAGCGGTGGAACAGGTGGCGTATGCGACCGGCAATTTCCTGCTGATCGGCAACGGCTACCACAACGTTGAAAAAGAGCGTCAGGCGATTGAGCAGTTGATCCGTCACCGCTGTGCGGCGCTGGTGGTTCACGCCAAAATGCTGCCGGAAGACGAACTCACCAGCCTGATGCAGCAAATCCCGGGCATGGTACTGATTAACCGCACGCTGCCTGGCTTCGAACAGCGCTGTATCGCGCTTGATGACCGTTACGGTTCCTGGCTGGCGACCCGCCATCTGATTCAGGCCGGGCATAAACGCATTGCCATCCTGTGCTCCAACCACGGTATTTCGGACGCCAGCGATCGTCTGCAAGGCTATATCGACGCGCTGACGGAGAATAATATCCCGGTGGATGACAAACTCATCGCCTACGCCGAACCTGATGAAATCGGGGGCGAGAAAGCCATGGCAGATTTACTGGGGCTGGGGAAAGGCTTCACGGCGGTCACCTGCTACAACGACTCCATGGCCGCCGGTGCCTTATCGGTGCTCAGTGATAACAGTATTGATGTGCCGGGCGAAATCTCGCTGATAGGCTTTGATGATGTGCTGATTTCCCGCTATCTGCGCCCGCGTCTGACCACGGTGCGTTATCCGGTCGTGGCGATGGCGAATCAGGCGGCGCAGCTGGCGTTGGCGTTGGCGAATGGTCAGCCGTTGCCGGAAACCACCCACATGTTCAGCCCTACGCTGGTACGACGTCACTCAGTGAGCGGGCCGGCGGTCAGCTAAAAGACTTTTTGTAAACGCGAACTGGCTTATCAGGATAGTCCAGCGCATCGCCAATATAGCGCCAGCCAAAACGTTCGTAATAGCCGGTGAATTCGGCGTAAAGATAGAGTTCGGAAAAGCCGCTGCGGCGGCTGTGCTCCTGAAGAAACTCCTGCAACTGCTGCCCCAGCCCGCGCGAGCGGTAATCCTTATCGACGTACAGCGCCGCCAGCCACGGCGTGAGATCCTGACGGCTTACCAAATCGCAGCGCCATAAACCCACCGTCCCCGCCAGCCGTTCACCTTCCAGCGCAATAAAAGTCTGCGGAAGATCTGCCCCCGACAGGCTGCTTTGCACCACGCTGGCAAAAAAATCGCGACTGTTTTCGCTGCCGAACGCCTGCCACAGCCAGTCGGTCACCTGTTCTTTAAACTCTGGCCGCGCGCTGAGGTTGATGATTTTCATCGCGTTCAGACCATTTTTCCCTGAAAAATCGGCACGGATTCAAACAGATAGCCATCGAACTCCGGCGCATCAACGTCGGAAAGTTCCATCAGGGTATTTTTCACGTTTTCCATGTGCTGCCACATCGCCTGATAGGATCCCATCACGTCGCGGCGGCGCAGCGCGGCCAAAATATTCTGATGATCAGCCAGCCATTTCAGACGATATCCACGCGTGGCAATATGGCTGTGTAACTGTTTCCACAGCGGACTGGAGTCGCGGTGCATCCAGATATTTTTGACCGAATCGAGCAGCATCTGGTTTTGTGTCGCGCCGGCAATTAGCAGGTGAAACAGGCGGTCATTGTCGCCACTCTCATCGTTAGCCACGATGGCGGTTTGTTCCTGCTCCAGCGTGCGGCGCAGATTTTCGATATCAGACTTGGTCGCCATTTTGGCGGCAAACGCGGCAATATTGCTTTCGAGTAACTGCCGCGCCTGTAAAATCTCAAACGGGCCAATCTGCCCCTGATACATCAGTTCATCTTCGCCCTCTTCCTGCGAAGGAATGCGGATCACATATACGCCCGAGCCCTGGCGGATATCCACCGTGCCTTCGAGCTCCAGCATCAGCAACGCTTCGCGCACGATAGTCCGGCTGACGCCATAGGTTTCCGCCATATTGCGCTCCGGCGGCAGACGGGAGCCCACGGCAAACTGCCCTTGCTTGATTTGCTCACGCAGGTCATGCCCGATTTCCTGATACTGTTTTCTGTCCTGCGAAACCACACCTTTTTCCACACGCTCACCTTGCTGCAAAAACAAAAATGAAAATCCAAAATAATTCGGGCTGCAGGCTCATGAATCACGCACCTGCAGCCGGAAGTATGACGGATTACTTTATCAGACTTAATGCCTGATCAAGCACTTTCGCACCATTGAGCGTTCCGTAAGCCATCATATCAATGACATCGATCGGAATATTGTGTTCATCGGTCAGCTTTTTATTTTCTGCCAGTTTGAATCTCACCTGCGGCCCTAACAGCACCACCTGAATATCGCGACCATAGGCTTCGAGTTCATCACGCAGATTATTTTCCGGGATAGCGTAGATCTGAAATTCCAGGCCACGGGCGGCGGCTTCTTTTTCCATTTTGGTGACCACAAGGGAAGTGGACATCCCTGCCGAACAGGCTAAAACGATACGTTTCATAGTGTTTACTCGGGTTATTTATCTTCGTCGTCCAGCGTCAAAGACAACACGCCATTTTCACTGAGCGATTTAAACCAGCGAGATGATTTCTTCTGATGACGATTCCGGTTGTCATCGAGATCAATTTCAATCAACCCGTAGCGATTTTTAAAGGCATTCATCGGTGAGACGTTATCGGTAAACGCCCACAGCATATATCCCTGACAATTCGCGCCGTCTTCCCGCGCTTTTAACGTCCAGTAAAGATGTTCCGCGATAAATTCAATGCGGTAATCATCCTGAATTTCACCGGTAGCAGCATCGCGGAACTGGCCTTCATTTTCGATACCCATACCGTTCTCGGCCACGAACCACGGAATATTGTTGTATTCCGATTTAATGCGCATCGCCATGTCATACACTACACGCGGATAAATTTCCCAGCCGCGGGATTTATTCATCCGCCGCCCCGGTAATTCAAAATGTTCGTAATAGTAAGCCGGATGGAATGGCGTCTCTTTATTCCATTCGCGGGACGGCGCTTTCACGCGGTGTGGGTAATACAGATTTATCCCCACTTCATCCACGGTATTATTTCGGATGATCGCCAGTTCCTTTTCGGAATAATCAAAATCAACGCCATGCTTTTCGAGTAATTCCAGCAACTCCTGCGGATACTCACCTTTGATCATCGGATCTAAAAACACGCGGTTATAAAACAAATCGTATAAGTGCGCCGCCTTCTGATCGTGCTGCGCAGTCGAACGGGCGTAGGTGACTTCCGGATTGAGGATCACACCTATGGTGCCCGCCGCGTTATAGCCTTTGCGGTAAAACAGCTCGACGATTTTGGCGGTCGCCAGCACTTTGTGGTGATTCCACTGCATCCATTTCGCCGTGTTCTGCTCGAAAGGCCAGCGGATGGCATCCAGATACACGCGGGTTTGCACCACCACCGGTTCGTTGAACGTAAACCAGCGGTCGACTTTATGGGCGAAGCGCTCAAACACTTTTTCGGCGTACAGCACGAACAGTTCGACAACTTTTTTCGAGCTCCAGCCATCGTATTTTTCAATCAGATAGGCCGGAAGTTCATAGTGCTCAAGGCACAGCATCGGCGCGATGCCCTGTAGTTTCATCTCATCGAGCAGCGAGTCGATGTAAGCGGCATACTCCTCATCGACGGTGCCCAGTTCATAATCGGTGAGAAAACGCGACCAGTTGATCGACGTGCGGTAATGGCTCAGCCCGCTGGCTTTCATCAGCGCCACGTCTTCTTTGTAACGGTGAATGAAATCCGTGGCTTTCGCCGGGCCGTAGCCGTTGTGCCAGACGTGACGGCTGTTTTTGTACCAGAGATCCAGATACGAATCCTGCCCGTTTTTCTTGCCGCTCCAGCCCTCGGTCTGCCACGCGGAAGCCGCGGCACCGAGGATAAATCCGTCAGGAATGGCGATGGAAACCTTGCTCATAACAGTCCTCTTTTATCCGAATAATTTTGTGCGCTTCAGGCCGTTGCAGCCTGTTTCTTCTGCATCGCCTCAAGCTGTGCCTGTTCGGCGCGGCGCGAGGCCACTTTCACAAACGGCAGATAAATCAGCACTGACACCACGATGCATCCGGCCTGGGTGATGACCGCGCCCATAGAACCGGCAGTGGATAGCCAGGCATTGATGATAGGCGGTGTGGTCCACGGCACCATGACCACGGCGCGTCCGGCAAAGCCGAGGCTGGTGGCGAAGTAACCGATGGTGCCGGTGATGAGCGGCGTGATGATGAACGGGATAGCCAGGATCGGGTTGAGCATGATCGGCATACCGAAAATCACGGGCTCGTTGATGTTGAACACGCTTGGCCCGAGCGACAATTTGGAGATTTCGCGCATTTCTTTACGGCGGGTGGCGAGCATCACGGCCAGCAACAAACCGATGGTGCAGCCGGAGCCGCCAATGCTCATATACACATCCCAGAACGGCATGGTGATGATGTTTGGCACTTCATGCCCCTGCTCGAACGCCGTCATGTTGACCATGATCGCGCCCAGCAACAGCGGTTCGCGGATAGGTTTGATCATCTGATTACCGTGAATGCCGATCACCCAGAATAGTTGCGCGACAAACATCAGCAGCAGAATGCCCGGCAGGCTTTGCATCACGGATTCCAGCGGACGCTGGATCACCTGATACACCGCATCGTACAGATACATGCCGGTGACCTGATGGAACACAAATCCGAAGGTGGCAATAATCACCACGGTAATAATGGCGGGAATTAACGCCGAGAACGACGCTGAGACATTTGGCGGCACACTTTCCGGCATCTTAATTCGCAGGCCGCTATAGCTTTCGAGTTTGGAATAAATCTCCACGGACAGGATCGCAATAAACATTCCGAGGAACAGACTTTTGGTATCGGAGAATTGCTTCGCCAGCACGTCTTTGACTTCCTGCATCTGACCATTCACCATCATATCGACAGTGGTGGGTGTCACGGCAATAAAACAAATGACCGCCAGCAGGCCCGGAAATAACGAACGCGAACCATTGATTCTGCCTAATTCAATACCGATTAAGAAGACGGCACCAATAGTCAGGAAACTCAGCGTGGCGTAGTTAATACTGCTCATGATCGGTTTGAGCGTGGCCAGCCACGACAACATTTCAAAGTGTGCTAATCCGTTTTTCGGATCCATCACCATGTTAGAAATTAAAACTGAGAATGCCCCCACAATAATGACGGGCATTAATGTGATAAAAGCCGCCTTGATAGCCATAATGTATCGGTAGCTATTGAAGGTGTTGGCGAATCCCCCGAGAGAATCGATAAAACGGTCTTTAAATGACATGACACCACCTCTTTTAATTTTGTGTAAAGCTGTACAGGTGTTTGTTTCGCATTGACCTTTTATACCGCTGGAAGAAAAGGTGCCGCGCGAAGTAGAGCCAGATTCCGTTTCTGAGAGTGATCCTGTCGGCCCGCATTCCGCTTTATTTCGTTCATAAAGCAAAATGTGGCATGCCAAAAAATAGCGGAATGAGAATTAATTTCTGTGACAGCGTTCTCACATGTGAATATTGGAATTCCAATATGATGAATTCACACTTTTCTGGTATACCAATTTGGAGTTTTCGATGGAATTCGATCTGGAACAAACGGTGATGGAGTTATTGATCAACGCCGGAGAAGCACGATCCAACGCGATGATGGCGATTCAGCACGCGCGTAAAAGAGAGTGGGCAGAAGCCGATGCGATGCTCAAAGCATCCGACGACGCGGCGCGGGTGGCGCACAAAGTGCAGACACAGCTGATTGGCCTGGATGAAGGCGTGGGCAAAATACCGGTGAACTTGATCATGGTGCATTCGCAGGATCACCTGATGACCGCCATGCTGTGCCGCGAACTGGCCGAAGAGATCGTGTTACTGAGAAAAGAAATGTTTGATAAGTAAGTGCTCTCCCCCGCGAAGAGAAGGAGCCTTCCGTTTTTTTAGGTTTGGCTTTTGCTCCTCCCCCTGTGAAGGGGGAGGCCGGGAGGGGGTGTTAATGGCAAAACGGCGACCAAAATAAACGTCAACCGTATGATTTTGTTGTAATACCCACCCCAACCCTCCCCTTTGCCGGGGAGGGAGCAAAAAAATTACAGCTCCAGAGCCAGCAGCTCTTCCACCGTCTGTCTGCGACGAATCACACGCGGTACGCCATTCTCAAACAACACTTCCGGCAAGAGCGGACGGCTGTTGTAGTTGGATGACATAGATGCGCCATACGCGCCGGTATCGTGGAATACCAGATAATCGCCGATGTTAACCGGTGGCAGCGGGAAAGTTTCGACGCCTCCGCCTGCCTGCTGGGTAAAGACATCGCCGGATTCACACAGCGGGCCAGCGATTACCGAATCCGTCAGCGGTTGCCCATCAAGCTGGCGGCCATCGGCCGGTAACAGCGAAATGTGGTGATAGCTGCCGTACATCGCCGGGCGCATCAAATCGTTGAAACCTGCGTCGCACAGCACAAAGTGACGGCTGCCCATATTTTTCACCGCACGGATTTGTGCCACCAGAACGCCGGATTCCGCTACCAGAAAGCGTCCCGGTTCGATTTCCAGTTTTACGTCATGCCCCAGATGCGCGGCGATTTGCTTGCGGGCCCGGTTCCAAAGACCAAAGTAATGGCCAGTATCAATGGACTCTTCCTCAAAATGGTACGGAATCGACAAGCCGCCACCGGCGGAAATCGCTTCAATATCCTGTCCGGTTTCAATCACCTGACGCACCATCGCATCACACACCTGCTCCAGATGACCATAGTCTACGCCGGATCCGATGTGCATGTGGATCCCAACCAGTTTCAGGCCGTAACGGCTGATTTCTTCCAGCGCCTGCGGTAAATCGGCATACCAGATCCCGTGTTTACTGTTTTCGCCGCCGGTATTGGTTTTCTGGCTGTGGCCGTGGCCGAAGCCCGGATTCACACGCAGCCACACCGGATGTCCGGTTTTCTGCTGCCCAATCTGGCTCAGCATGTCGATGGAACCGGCATTGACCGGGATATCCAGCGCGGTCACGCGTTCAAGCGTCGGCTGATCCATCACGTCGGCGGTAAAGACAATTTCACTCTGCTCGCGGCCCGGAATAAAACCAGCCACCAGTGCGCGTTCGATTTCACCCAGAGAAACAGAATCCACCTTCACGCCCTGCTCGCGCATCAGGCGCAGAATGTGAATATTCGAACAGGCTTTTTGCGCAAAACGGATGACGTCGAATTGACGCAGCTGCGCAATGCGCGCTTTGATGATTTCCGCATCATATGCCCAGACCGGGCAGCCAAACTGTTGGGTAAGAGCCAGTAAATTTTCGGCGTTAAGCGCGGTAGTGGTGTCGTTCAGGGCGCGTGGCATAAGGTTTTCCGTCAGGTGAGATCGTGTCTATTTCCCTCAGTATGCCGTGATACACGGTTGCGATAAAATATCTATTTCAGGCAAGTCTATTCATTTATGATATGACTTATTGCTCATCATCCGGATGAAAATCATGCCCGCCATTTCCCTGCGCCATATCGAAATTTTTCATGCTGTGATGACCACAGGTAACCTGACGGAAGCCGCCGCGTTGCTCAACACCTCGCAGCCGACCGTCAGCCGCGAACTTGCGCGCTGCGAAAAGTTGCTGAATTTACAACTGTTCGAGCGTCTGCGCGGGCGTTTGTACCCGACGGTGCAGGGATTACGTTTATTCGAAGAGGTGCAGCGATCCTATTACGGGCTGGAGAGGATCGTCAGCGCGGCAGAGGGCATCCGCCAGTTTGAGCAGGCGCAACTGTCCATCGCCTGCCTGCCGGTGTTCAGCCAGTCGCTGTTGCCGGCGGTCTGCAAACCCTTTCTGGATAAATACCCTGACGTCAGTTTCAATATTGTGCCGCAGGAGTCGCCGCTGCTGGAGGAATGGTTGTCGGCGCAGCGCCACGATTTAGGGCTGACCGAAAATACCCAGACGCCTGCCGGTACCGAACGCCAGACGCTGTTGACGCTCAACGAAGTTTGCGTGTTGCCTCCAGGGCATCCGCTGGCGGCAAAGCCATGCCTGACACCGCAGGATTTCAGCGGCCTGAATTTCATCAGCTTATCGGCGACAGATAGTTACCGTCAGCTTCTCGATACGTTGTTTGCCGAGCAGCACGTCGCGCGGCGACTGGTCATGGAGACGCACAGCGCCGCATCGGTCTGTAGCATGGTGCGCGCGGGCGCGGGCGTGTCGATAGTCAACCCGCTGACCGCCTTAGACTATGCCGAAAACGGCGTGGTGATCCGCGAATTCAGCATTGCCGTGCCTTTCACCGTCAGCCTGATCAAACCCTTGCATCGCCCCGCTTCCGCACTGGTTACTCTCTTTAGCGAACACTGTCATCAGCAGGCACAACGGTTTGCCGAGCGGCTGGAGCTGGCAGTTTCGTCCATCCGATAAAAAAGGCCACGCAGAAGAGATTCTGTGTGGCCTTTTCATTGCATCAATCGGATATTACGCGACGACTTTCTCAGTCTTTTTTGCCGCACGACGGAAAGTTATCACGCACAGCACGAAGCCGATGGCACCGAGGCCACCCGCCGCCAGAGGCACGCTGCTAAGACCCATGCCGCGTTCGATCACTGCACCGCCCACCCAGGCGCCCAGCGCATTGCCGACGTTAAATGCCGCAATGTTCAGCGTCGAGACCAGATTCGGCGCGTTTTTGCCGTAGGTCACCACATTCACCTGCAATGCCGGAACCGCCGCAAAGTTGACCATCGCCCAGATAAACAGGGTAATTTCCGCCGCCACAAGATGAACGCTGGTGTAGCTGAACAGCACCGAGAACACGGCGATCAGCAGGAACGTGGTGGTCAGAGAAACACCCAGACGCCAGTCCGCCAGACGCCCGCCGACCACGTTACCGATAGTCAGGCCGAGACCGATCAGCAGCAACGTCCAGCTGACACCGTGCTCTGAAACGCCGGTGATTTCGGTCAGGATTGGCGCGATATAAGTAAACAGCGCAAACATAGCCGCCGCGAAGAAAATGGTGATCGACAAAGACAACCAAAGGCCGAGGCTGCCCAGCGCGCGGATTTCTTTGCGCAGGTCCGTCGGTTCTTCTTCTTTTTTATCCGGCAGCTTTTTATACAGCGCGAACAGCGACGCCACGCCGATAACGGCGACGACCCAAAACGTTGAACGCCAGCCGAATGCCTGGCCAAGCGCGGTACCCAGTGGCACGCCCAGTACGTTCGCCAGGGTCAGACCGGTAAACATCAGCGCCACCGCAGAGGCACGACGGTTCGGTGCCACCAGACTCGCCGCCACCACCGCGCCAATCCCGAAGAACGCGCCGTGGCACAGTGCGGTGATCACGCGCGCCAGCATCAGGAAACCGTAACTGTACGACAGGGCGCACATCACGTTGCCGAAAATAAAGATGCCCATTAACAGCAACAGCGTATTTTTGCGCGGCAGTTTCGCGGTCAGCACCGCCATGATCGGCGCACCGATCGCCACGCCCAACGCATATCCGCTGATCAGCCACCCGGCCGACGGGATACTGACATTCAGATCACCCGCCACGTTGGGCAGCAGCCCCATGATGACGAATTCAGTAGTCCCGATGGCAAACGCGCTTAGCGCCAGTGCCAGAAGTGCAACAGGCATAACAACTCCCCGACATTATATTTAACCAATTTTTGAACGACGCTCAGCCGGACGGACTTTAAAAAGTCAGTCTGGCGAAACAAAAAAATAAGAAAATCAGACAGGAAATCAGCAGCGACAGGAATCGATAACCTTGTGTGTTTTATGGTTTTTATGCTGGTTTCCCTTTACAGAAATACCATGCAGATCACACTTTTGACCATACGCAGTCTGTGCCCTGCGCCCTGAAAAGGGCAGGCATTTTAGTTAAGGTTTTGAATATCAAAGTATTAAACAAATGTGAGTAAAGATGTCAAAAAGGAACCGTTCCCAGCGGGCTGACGTCTTTACCGTGGCTCAGTCTTTCTGCCCGCTCAATGACAGCCAGCGCGGATGGCCTTTAAACCATTCCACCAGAAAATCGAGCAGCGCGCGCAACGCCGCAGGCATCTGCCGCCGCGAGGCATAAATCGCATAAATTCCCATCTCCTGCGGCTGCCAGTTTTCCAGTAACGAAACCAGCTGCCCGCTGGCAATAAGCGGGGCCGCCGAATAGTAAGGCTGCATGACGATCCCCGCGCCCTCCATCGCGCCGGTCAGCAATACCAGTGATTCATTGGCACTGAGATTGCCGCTTACCGGCACCGAAATTTTTTCGCCCTGCTGCTCAAACTGCCACAGGCTTTTGCCGAAATAGGAGTACGTCAGGCAGTTGTGCACGCTCAGATCCTGCGGATGCTGCGGCGTGCCCTGCGCCGCAAGATAGGCCGGAGACGCGCACACTACCGACGGGCACAGCGCAAGCGGGCGGGCGATCAGGTTTGGATCCAGGTCGTTCGTGATGCGCAGCGCCAGATCGATGCGATCTTCCACCAGATTGATCGCCCGGCTCTCCAGCTGAAGATCGATACTTACCTGCGGATGTCGTCGCAAAAACTCGCTGACGGCAATCACCACCGCGCCCTGCCCGAAAGACTGCGAGCAACTCAGGCGCAGTAAACCGCGCAACGCTTCGTCGGAAGTATCCGCCACGCTGCCCATGTCCGCCGCCACCGCGAGCATCTTGCGGCAGCGCGCCAGCGTATTTTCACCGGCATCGGTAAGGCTGAGTTTGCGGGTGGAACGGTGCAGCAGGCGCGCACCCGACCACTTCTCCATCTCCGACAGATAACGCGTCACCATCGCCCGCGACATATTCAGCGATTCGGCGGCGCCGACCATACTTTTGCGTTCAACGATGGCAACAAACACTTGTGCAGCGGTAATTCTGTCCATGATTCGTCCGATTTATGCAACAAACAATTGCGCATTATCCTGTTTTTCTCGCGGATTATGCAACGTACAGTAGATGCTTACTGAACGTGATTATTTTTATGCCCCTGAGGAAACGTTATGCGTCTTGATCTCTTAAAACCCCTGACCCTGATTGCCGCCCTGCTCAGCACCAGCCTGTCCGCTCATGCCGCTACCGCGCTGAAAATGGAGGTCTACAATCCGGGCGAAAGTGCTATCTTCCCGGTATCTTCAGAAATTATCACCGGCGAGAAAGAAGCCGTACTGATCGACGCCCAGTTCCAGCGTAACGACGCCGAAAAACTGGTCGAAAAAATTAAGGCCACCGGCAAAAAACTGACCACGGTGTACATCAGCCAGTCAGACCCTGATTACTACTTCGGGCTGGACGTGATCCACGCCGCGTTCCCGGAGGCAAACATCGTCGCCACGCAGGCGACCATCGATCTGATCAACGCCAGCAAAGACGGCAAAGTCGCTTTCTGGGGTCCGCAACTGAAAGAGAATGCGCCAAAATCCGTGATCGTCCCGCAGCCGCTGAAAGGCAGTTCGTTCGAGCTGGAAGGACACAAATTTGAGGTGAAAGGCGTCGATGCCGCGCGCACCTTTGTCTACATTCCTTCACTGAAAGCCGTCGCTGGCGGTGTACTGGTCAACGGCGACAACATGCACGTCTGGACAGCAGACACCCAGACGGCGAAATCCCGTAAGCAATGGGTAGAAGCACTGGATGAAATCGCCGGTCTGAAACCTGATGTTGTCGTACCAGGGCATTTCCTGCCGGGCGCGCCGCATACGCTTGAAGCGGTGAAATTCACGCGCAATTATCTGCTGACGCTGGAAAAAGAGCTGCCGAAAGCTAAAGATTCCGCCGCACTGGTTGCCGCGATGAAAAAACATTATCCGCAGCTGAAAGACGACTCTTCATTACAGCTGAGCGCAAAAGTATTGAAAGGGGAAATGCAATGGCCTTAATAAATATATTTTCCGTATAATTAAATGAATAAAGCGGCGGGATTATTTTCCGCCGTTTTTTATTTTAAAATCATTAAGAAATAAGCGGGGTAAATACCTTCATGGATTTAACCTTATAATTTTCCGAAAAAAATCAAAAATCCATTATTAAACAACTCTGACTTACTATTTATAAATTGAACCCTCACGTTCCCCATATTAGACTCCCGCCAGATAGCACTCTCCCACCTCAAGGCCCATGGATCCTGTCATTCACACAGGCTAGCCTGACCCTGTCTTATATAAAGGAATATTATGAATTGGTATTTTAAGGTACTTAAAAATTACACCTGTTTTTCTGGCCGCGCACCCAGAAGTGAGTACTGGTGGTTCTCAATGTTTAATTTTCTTATTTCCATAGCATTAAGTTTGATCGCAAGTTTACTGGGTGATGAATATGTAATCTCCGGCCTCTATTCTTTATTTATCTTCCTGCCTGGTCTGGCCGTAACGATTCGCAGGATCCACGATGCCGGTTACAGCGGATGGTGGGTTCTCTGCCCCATTTTCAATTTAATCGTCTTGTTTTTCGCAAGTGAAGATGACAACCGTTTCGGCCTCCGCCCGGCAGATATTGCCCGGTAAACTCGCGTGTGTGGGTACCAGCCCTGCATCCGATTTATGGTTTAAGAATTTTTACGGCGCGAACGTCTAAAGATCACATTTTCATATAGGGTGCTGCGCCATACGCAACACCCTTTTATGGATTGCAGAACAAACCGTGGATATCAGCGGATTACACCGGCTGGTCTGAACGCAAAAACCCGCATAACGCGGGTTTTTTTAATGGCTGGCGCAGGCAGAACTTACGGCGTTACCCGTACAAATTCCCCTTCGGCCTGCACGTTATGCCCGAAACCGCAGTCGCCGGTGGTGTGCAATCTGACGTTTTCATCGGCGAAGTTCATCTCTACCGTACATTGCCCCTCACCCGCTGAGGCGTCATCGGCTTCATGATAAACCGCGTGATTGTCTTTAATCGCGGTCACCACCGAGAATTCGCCGATGTTAGGGCCGTAGTACAGCGACATTTGCCCCATATACTGACCGGAGAAGTCGATTTTAAACTGTGCCTCTTCGGCTTTGACGTCCACCAGATTCCAGCTGCCATAACCGGCGTATTGCCAGTATTCGCCCGCCGCGCTCTCGGGTTTTGGCAGCGCATCGAGTTTTGGCTGGATCTGGCTGAGGTTGTATTGTGATTTTTTGTCAGCAGGCGCCAGCATCAGCCAGGCTTTGGCTTTGCGGTAATTGCCCTGACGGATGTAGGTCAGCGCGATGTTGTTGTACGCCGTGGCAATCTGATCCTGTGGCTTGTGGCAGAATTCGCTCCAGGCCACCTGATTGCGGAAAACTTCGCGCGCTTTGGCGAATTCGCCCTGCTGGTACGCCACTTTTCCGGCAGAGGCATAAATACCCGCTTTCACGCAATCGGCGTTAATGTCCGGCTCATCAATCTGAGCAAAGGCCTGAACGCTGGTAAAACATCCTGCCACCAGCAGAAAATTCACTGCGACTTTCATCAAACATCCTTCTACTTTTGTGGTCTACAGAGCTTCGTGCTGGAAAAACATCCTTACAAGTACTTTATTGCCCTATCGCGCTAAGGCACTCATTCTGGGATGATTAGGCTTCACAACATATCGATTAAACATGGCAATTATGACTAAAAAACCTGGGAAATCGGCGCAATGGGGCGCCGTCTGGCAATTGATTAAGCCTTATTGGCGCTCAGAAGAAAAGTGGCGTGCCTGGGGCATGTTGGCCACGATCGTTATCCTCTCACTGGCAACCGTCTACATCAGCGTCCTGCTAAACGAATGGAACCGCGTATTTTACGATGCGCTGCAAAACAGAAACTACCCGGTTTTCAAAGCCCAGCTGTGGAAATTCACCTGGCTGGCACTGCTTTTCATCGTCATTGCGGTGTACAGGGTTTACCTGACGCAGGGCCTGCAAATGAGCTGGCGACGCTGGATGACAGAAGAGTATATGGAGAAGTGGCTGACCAATCACGCCTATTATTACACGGAGTACCAGCATCAGGTGGATAACCCCGATCAGCGTATTTCTGATGACCTGAATGCCCTGACCAGCGGCACACTTTCACTGGTTCTCGGGTTGCTGTCGAGCGTTGTCACGCTGTTCTCCTTCGTCTTTATTCTGTGGTCGATCAGTGGCCCGCTCAACTTCGTGTTCGCCGGCCATCATTTCGACATTCCCGGCTACATGGTGTGGTTCGCCCTGCTGTATGCGGCGCTGGGTTCCTTCATCATCTGGTGGATCGGTAAACCGCTGGTCAAACTCGGATTTAATCAGGAATGGTTCGAGGCGAACTTCCGTTTCGGGCTGATCCGTATCCGTGAAAATAGCGACGCTATCGCGCTGTACCACGGCGAGAAAAACGAACGCGACCAGCTTTCCGGCAAGTTTGATTCGATCAAAACCAACTGGTGGTCGATCATGCGCGTCACCCGTCGCCTGAATATTGCCTCCAACTTCTACGGTCAGTTTGCCAATATCTTCCCGATTCTGGTTGCTTCCCCGCGCTATTTTGCCGGTGCTATCCAGATGGGGGCGCTGATGCAAATCGCTTCGGCGTTCGGTCAGGTGCAGGGTGCGCTGTCATGGTTTATTGATGCCTTTACCGATCTGGCCAACTGGAAAGCGACCGTTAACCGTCTTGCAGGTTTTAACGCCGCGATTGATCAGGTTAACGCTCAGCCACGTGGCATCAACGTCGGTGAAAGCGCGGAACATGCGCTGAAACTCGATAATCTGACGCTGAATCTGCCGGACGGAAGCCCGCTGTTCTGCAACGTTTCTGCCGACATGAAACCGGGCGAACGTGTACTGATTGCCGGCCCTTCCGGCTGCGGTAAATCTACGCTGCTGCGCGCCATTGCGGGTATCTGGCCTTACGGCGCAGGCAATATCTCGCTGGCACAGGGCAAGCGTTACCTGTTCCTGCCGCAACGTAGTTATATTCCGATCGGCACCCTGCGCGATGCGCTGAGTTATCCGGATGCCAGCCGCGAATATACCGACGAGCAACTGCTGCGCGTGCTGGAGCAATGCCGTCTGCCGCACTTGGCTTCGGTCGCCATGCTCGATGATTATGCCAACTGGAGCCAGCGCCTGTCGCCGGGCGAGCAGCAGCGTCTGTCGTTTGCCCGCGCCCTGCTTATCAAGCCAGATACGCTGTTCCTTGATGAAGCTACCAGCGCAATGGATGAAGAAACTGAGCATCGGGTTTATGCGTTACTGCTGAGCGAACTGCCGGAAACGTCGGTCATCAGCGTTGCGCACCGTAACACGGTGGCGAAGTACCATCAGAACTGCTGGCGTTTCAAAAATCAGGAAAACGGTCCGTGCGGATTTACCTCGAGCGCCGTTCTGCCTGAATAGCGTCTGACGCCCGCGTAACAAACTATCGAAGCGTATAAAGGTTGCTGATAACAGCAACCTTTTTTTTGCTTTCATAACCCATTTCAGCGCACAAAACCCGCAACACAATTTGTTCAAATGTATACCCGGCTATACAATTATTCTTAACAGCTATTATTTAGTGACCGGAGGTTTGATGAAAATTGATAAGAATTCGTTCACGCCGCTCTACCTGCAAATTGAGCAGCAGCTGACCGAAAAAATCAGTGCAGGCGACATCAAACCCGGTGATCCGATCCCTACGGAAGCGGCGCTGTGTGAGATTTACGGCGTATCACGCATGACCGCGCGAAAAGCGGTGGATTATCTGGTGCGTCAGGGCAGAGTAGCGCGTTTTCGCGGGCGAGGGACCTTCGTGGTCGAGCCGCCAAAACAGCAGAAAATCATTTTGCCGCTGGACCGGCATCTAACCGCCAGCGAAGTGGCACAGGAAAATAATCAGCGAATTGAAAATCAGGTGCTGGAGTTTCGCCGCATCCCTGCGAGTGAAAGTATTGCTGCTGAACTGAATGTCCCCGCAGGTACGGAAGTCTATTTCATGATCCGGCTGCGCCTGCTCGGCGATGAGCCTTTTGTGTACGAACAGTGCTGGATGCTGTGCGACCGTTTCCAGGATATCACCCGTGCGGCGATGACCTCCTCGAAATACGCCTATATCCGCTCGAAAGGTTTTCAGCCCTCGGGCAGCACCAAACTGATTTCAGCAGAACTGCCTTCTAACGAGATCCGACTCGCTCTGAATTTGTCGCGTGACCAGCCGGTGCTCCATTCTCACGCCATCGTCACCTTTACCGACGGTTCGCTGTTTGAAGTCTCCGACGTGTACTACAACCAAAAAAACTACGGCTTCAGCGTCCATGCCAAAGTCAAAAGTTAGGCGATACCGGAAAGCTCTGCCTTCACCAGATTTGCGACCTGTTCAACCTGCGGGCCGTAAATTACGTGCACGTCAGTTTCAGTAATCCGTTTCACGCCTGCCGCCCCGGTTTTCATCAACGTGCCATCCTGCACCTGTGACATATCTTTCACCTTCACGCGCAGACGGGTAAAGCAGCAATCGACCGCCGTGATATTCCCCTCACCGCCCAACCCGATAATAATATTTTTGGTTTTTTCACCGGTGCCCTGCGCCGGTTTAGCGCGCTCCTCGGCATCGTTCTCATCCTCCCGCCCCGGTGTTTTCACCTGCATGCGCAGGATCACCCAGCGGAAGCTGAAGTAGTACAGCGGCGCGTAAAGTATCCCGAGGATCAGCGGATACCACCAATGTGTTTTGCTGCCGCCGAGCACGCCGAAAATCAAGAAGTCGATCGCCCCGCCCTGCACATTACCGATCATCACATGGAACATTTGCATCAGCACGAAAGAGAGTCCGGTCAGCACGGCGTGCAGGATATACAGCACCGGCGAGACGAAGATGAAGCAAAACTCCAACGGCTCGGTGATCCCGGTGGTAAACGACGCCAGCCCACCCGCCAGCATCAGCGCTTTTACCCGACCTTTATGCTCGGGACGCGCGCAGTGATACATCGCCAGCGCCGCCGCCGGTAAGCCAAACATCATCACCGGAATTTTGCCCTGCGCCAGGAAGCGCGTCGCCTGCTGGGTCACGGCGTCAGAGATCATGCCCGGATTCGCCAGTGCGGCGTTGAAGATATTGAGCGCGCCGACGATGCTTTGATTATCTACCGTCGTCACCCCGCCAATTGGCGTAAAGCGCACGGTTTCGTTGATGATGTGATGCAGACCAGTGGGGATCAGCAACCGCTCAGAGGTGGCATAAATAAAGGTGCCGACCTCGCCGGTTCTCCCGATAAGCTCGCCGACCCACTGGATCCCCTGCGCAACTGTCGGCCAGATAAGCGACATCAGTACACCGACGATCGGCAGCACCAGAATGGTCACGATCGGCACAAACCGCCGTCCACCGAAGAAGGCGATGGCCGTAGGCAGCACGATGGTATAGAACCGGTTATGCAGCCACATGGTGATAAGCCCGACCAGCACACCACCCAGCACGCTCATGTTGTAGGTGAAAATGCCCAGCGTGTTGGTGAACTCCGCCGCGTAAATCATCGCATCGCTTTCGGTCATGCCTTTCGCGGTGAGCTTCGCGACGGTAATGGTTTCCGGCGTAATACCCTGCGCCAGCAGGCTATAATTAACCCCGACGTGCAACCCGACAAAGCCGATCACTGCGGAAAAGGCCGCCGTGGCCTTCTCCGCATTGGCCAGACCCATCGCGGTCGCCACCGCAAAGAACAGCGGCAGATTAGCGAACAACGCGCCGGACACCTGCCGGATAAACCCGATCACCAGCTGTAACGTTTTCATCTGCGTGAACGCTTCGCCGGTTACCGACGGGTTCTGCAACGCGGCGGCCAGCCCCAGGAAAATCCCGGCGGCGGCGATCACCGAGATAGGCGTCATCAGGGCTTTCCCCAGATCGTGGATCTTGCTGCCAAGTTTCATCATCTGTATCCCCTCAGGTCACTGGCGAAAAAACACACTTTCATTGAGTTAAGTCATAGAATGTATAGTTGTATAGACATAGCAGTCAGGAGTATGAAAGGGATCACATTTTTTGCTGACTTTTTGCTCCTAATTCCTAAATGCTTACACTCTATCACTACATTAAAGACATTTTTTTATCGCTTCTCTGTAGAGAGACTCCGGGGAATACAATTATATCTTGTTAGTCTTTGATATAATTATCTGCAATAATTTAATACCCCCATAGATTTATACAACACTTCCATAACTCCCCGAGTTCAACAAAATAATCATCCGGTAAATCATTACTTATTTAATTCTCTGATGCGAAAAATAAGGGCATTAGAATAAAATAACGAAATTTGTTATGAATATAATAAAAGTCTGAATTTAAGTCAGAGAGAGATAACTGTGTTGCCATGATCAGAGAGGCGAGATATCCTCATTACAGGAGTTAGCTTGTAAAAGGAATTAGTATGAGCAACCATGAAGAAATAGCATCACGTATTGCCGACGTCATCATCTCTCCTGATAGTGTTTTAGGGCTGGTTCATGGTGTTATTTCAATTCCGATTGATCTGGGGTATTTAGCGTACGATTATATTGATTCACAATCGAGATACCCACATCAAACAGAACGAATTAGAATAGCTCAGGCAATCAAAAACGGGATCCTTAATCATGATCGGATTATCGAGTCCATTAAGATAGTGTTTGAAAAGTTTGATAAATATGTTTCAGAAAGCAAACAGAACCAAATATATAGCAAAACTACATTTTCTCTTCTCGGTCGGGCTACGGGAAATTCAATCATATCCTCCAAAGTAGCAACAGCTATTTGTGGAAGAGCCTCTCTCTTCGTCTCACTTCGCGGCGGGCTAATGGGTAATATCTTACTTGCTGGTGGAATGACCGAGCGTAGCATCAGAACATCAGAAAAACTTAGCGCAGATGAGCCTGAAGTGTATCAGGCACTCAGAGTTAAGGATTATGACCTGCTTTATTTTATGTTTGAACCCGCTCTTAAACCTTTCGTTGATGCACTTACGGTAAGGCGGCAACAGGGACTGCCCGCATTCAAAAGCATACTTGACTTGGTGGAGTCTAAAGTGAGCCATCATGAATAGACTATCGTGGCTAAAGAAAAAAGTAATTGATAATACGCTAGATATATTTGGAGCACTGCTGGGTGGTGCAATGTTTTGGATTTCAATGGCGTGTATTTTTTATTTTGACACGTGGACTGCAAGGCTCATTGGAATTCTCATAACAATATTCGTTATTTATTCATTTGTTAAATTTTTGGACAGATTGTATCGAAGATGAACCCTACTTTTAGTTTGCTGAAATTATAAGGATGTAATATGTCAAACCCCGCATATATTTGGTTAGTCGATGAAAATGGTTCTCCCATTATCGGTGATTCTTTAGTAGCCGGACGCATTGGCTCGGTTGAATTAAAATCAGTAAATCATAACGTTAACATCCCAACAGACTCAAATACAGGTCGTCTGACAGGAACGCGACTACATTCGCCAATCACATTACAAAAAGAATTTGATAAGATCACGCCCCTGCTATATCGGGCTTTGTGTCTGGGAAGCATCTTAAAATCTGCCACAATAAAAATGTATCGCATTTTGGATTCCGGTGTAGAGTCAGAATACTTTAATATTATATTGGATAACGTTAAAGTCGTTGGTATTACACCTAATTTGTATCCCGGAGGGCAAACCGGAACCCACTTCGAAAATATTCTCCTACGTTATGAAGCCATCACCTGGAAATGCTGTGATGGCAATATCATATTTAAAGACACATGGAATAACCGTGCTATAGCATAAGTGTGTCGGGCACTCGCCACCGTGCCCTTAATATTTTCCTACCCCCACCAACCACTCATCAAATCCTCTCCTTCCTCATTTGCGCCCTCCGTCACTCTCCCTAAGTCGCTCTATATGTTAAAATTGTTAAAACATTGAGACATTTTTAAGCGTAAGACTTTTGCCGCGCTGCTTCGGCGCGGGTTGATGGTGAGCAATTTAAGGAAACAACATGGGTATCACTCGTCGTGATTTTTTAAATGGTGTGGCAATTACCGTAACCGCCGGTATGACGCCGTTTGAGGCACTGAAAGCATCGCCGCAAACGGCGGCGCAGACGCTGTATTACCCGCCTTCCCTGACCGGGTTGCGCGGGAATCATCAGGGCTCTTACGAGGCGGCGCATATTCTCGGGCGCGAAGGCAAAAAGGTCGATCCTTCCAGTTTACCGGTGGAGGACGAGTTTGATCTGGTGATCGTCGGTGCCGGGATCAGCGGGCTGGCGGCGGCGTGTTTCTGGCAGGAACAGCATGGCAAGCAGCAGCGGATTTTACTGCTGGATAACCATGATGATTTCGGCGGACACGCCAAGCGTAATGAATTTCATGTCGAAGATAAAACGCTGCTCGGTTATGGCGGCAGCGAGTCTTTCCAGTCGCCACGCACCAACTTCAGCCCGGTGGCGATGGGCCTGCTGAAAACGCTGAACGTCGATATCGAAACGATGGCGAAGGACTTCGATCAGACGTTCTATCCGGATCTGCACCTGAGCCGTGGCGTGTACTTTGACCGCAAAAACTTTGGCGTCGATAAAATCGTCAGCGGCGATCCGGGCCGCGCAGTGGCCGATGATATTCCGCCGGATCGCCTCAACGGGCGTGATATCCGCGATTTCATCAATGATTTTCCACTGCCGGAATCTGACCGTAAAGCGCTTATCGCCCTGCATACCGAAGAGAAAGATTATCTGCACGGGATGAGTCAGGAAGAGAAAGTCGCCTGGGTGGACGGACACAGCTATACGCAATTCCTGCGTGAAAAAGTCGGGCTGAGTGAGATGGCAATCCGTTATTTCCAGCAGCGCACCAATGATTTTCAGGCAGTCGGAATTGATGCCACCTCGTGCAGCGATGCACGCATCTGCGCCCTGCCGGGGCTGGAAAGCATGGGATTACCGCCGCTGGATGCCGAATCGCTGGAAGATCTCGACCAGCCGTACATCTTCCACTTCCCGGACGGCAATGCCGGTCTGGCGCGCCTGATGGTGCGTCATCTGATCCCGCAGGTCGCGCCGGGCAATACGATGGAAGATATCGTGCTCGCGAAATTCGATTACAGCCAGCTCGATAAGAACGGGCAGCCGGTGCGTCTGCGCCTGAACAGCACCGGAATGCACGTCGCCAACGTGGAGCATGAGGGGAAACCGGCAGTTGAGGTGACTTACATGACCGGCTCACAGCTGCACCGCGTCCGCGCCGGACAGGCAGTGATGGCCGGATACAATATGATGATCCCGTACCTGGTGCCGGAGATTGCCGACGCGCAAAAAGCGGCGCTGAAGGAAAACGTCAAAGCGCCGCTGGTGTATACCAAAGTGGTGATCCGCAACTGGCAGCCGTTTATCAAACTTGGCGTTCACGAAATCTACTCCCCCGGTGCGCCTTACAGCCGCGTGAAGCTGGATTATCCGGTGGATATGGGCGGTTATCAGCATCCGCGCGATCCGAATCAGCCGATTGGTCTGCACATGGTCTATGTGCCGACGCTGCCTGGCAGCGGCCTCAGCCCGCGCGAGCAGTCGCGCAAAGGCCGTGCACTGCTGCTCGGAACCTCGTTTGATGCGCATGAAAAAATGATCCGCGATCAGCTCCAGGGCATGTTCGGCGAGGCGGGTTTTGACCATCAACGCGACATCATGGCGATCACCGTCAACCGCTGGTCGCACGGCTATTCCTACTTCCTCAGCGAGATGTTCGACGATGAGGAGCAATCGCAGAAAACCATTCAGCTCGCCCGCCAGCCGGTCGGGCGCATCACTATCGCCAACTCCGACTCCGACTGGAGCCCGTACGCTAACTCAGCGGTGGATCAGGCGTGGCGCGCAGTGAACGAACTGACAGCCATGAAGAAGGTGAACGCATGAAACAGCTGATGATTTTCGCCACGCTGATGGCGACGGCAGGATCTGCGATGGCGATGTCCGAAGGAGAATATGTCGCTAAGGCCGCCGACTGCGCGGCCTGTCATACGTCATCGACAGGGGCGAACCTGGCGGGTGGCGTGCGTTTTGCGACGCCGCTCGGTGAAATCTACTCGACCAACATCACGCCAGACGTGAAATCCGGCATTGGCGGCTACAGCTTTGAGGAGTTCGACAAAGCCATGCGTCAGGGCATCGCCAAAGACGGGCATCCGCTGTATCCGGCCATGCCGTATACCTCGTACGTGAAAATGAGCGGCAAAGATATGCACGCGCTGTACGACTATCTGATGAAAGAGGTGCAACCCCAGCCGGTCGCCAACCGCGAGAATGATATCAGCTGGCCCATGTCTGTCCGCTGGCCACTGCACGTATGGAACAGCATTTTCCTCGAAGAAGGCGAATACACCACACAGGCCGATAAAAGTGCCGAATGGAACCGTGGCGCGTATCTGGTGCAGGGCGCCGGACACTGCGGTGCCTGCCATACGCCACGCGGCTGGGCGCAGCAGGAGAAAGCGGTCGACGATCAGAGTACGGCGTTTCTGAGCGGCGGCGAACTTGACGGCTGGTCCGCGCCTTCGCTGCGCGGCCTCAGGGTCAGCCAGCCGGAGCTGGTCACGCTGCTGAAAACGGGTCGTAACGCGCACGACGCCGTCAGCGGTCCGATGGGCGAAGTGATCACTAACAGCACGCAGTTTATGACCGATGCAGATCTCAACAGCATGGCGGTATATCTGCTAAGTCTCAAAGCGGAGCCACAGGATAAACCCGCGAAAATTGCCGTCGCGACACAGGCCGGGCAGCAGACGTTTATGCGCTACTGCTCAACCTGCCACGGTGTGAACGGCGGCGGGAAAGACTATACGATCCCGGCGCTGGCGGGCAATCTGACGGTCAACGCTGAAAATCCGCAAACGTTGCTGCGGGTGATCCTATACGGTGGCCAGACGCCGGTGACGGCAGCGCATATGTCTGACACCATGCCCGCCTACGGCTGGACGCTGACTGACGAACAGGCCGCAGAATTAACCAACACTCTGCGCGCCAGCTGGGGAAATCACGCGGCCATCGTTACGCCAGAGGATGTGGCGAAAGCGCGCAAAGCAGGGAAGTCACAAGATAGCCGATAAACTAACACCCCGTCCCGGCGTTTCCCTTGCGAAAGGGGACGCCGGGACGGGGTTTAGCCATCCACTTCACCACTCATTATTTACCCACATCTCCGTTCCAGCCACCGCCCAGCGCGGCGATAAGCTTGACGCTGGTGACCATCTGAGTGCTGACCAGCGACAGGACGCTTTGCTGCTGGGTCAGGCTGGTATTCTCGGTACTGGCGACGTCAAGATAATCAATCATCCCGGCCTGATACTGGTTGTAGGTCACGCGTGCGGATTCTTTGGCGGAATCGGCGGCGTTCTGGCGGGCGATGAGCTCATTGTCCAGCGTATTTAATTCCACCAGATAATCTTCCACTTCCTGCATCGCGGTTAACACGCTCTGGCGATAACCGGCGACGTCGGCGTCATAGGCGGCTTCCGCCTGGGCGACTTTGCCACGGGTCGAACCAAAATCCAGTACCGTCTGGCTGAGTTCCGGGCCTAAAGACCAGACGCGGTTCGGCAGTGAGAACAGGTTATGGAAGGCAGAGCTGGCAAATCCGCCGCTGGCGCTTAAGGTCAGATCCGGGTAATAAGCGGCAGTAGCAACACCGACAGCGGCGTTGGAAGACGCCATGGTGCGTTCAGCGGCGGCGATATCAGGTCGGCGCTGCAACAGCTGCGAAGGCAAGGCATCCGGGATCTGCGGCAGAGTCAGTTTGACGTCGCGCGCGGCGAGGCTGAACTGCGCCGGTGGTTTGCCGACAAGCACCGCGATAGCGTGCTCCAGCTGGGCACGCTGCCATTGCAGATCAAGCGCCGACGCTTTGGTGCTTTCCAGCTGCGTCTGGGCCTGCGCCAGCGTGGCGCGTGAGGCGTTACCGCCTTCATACTGATTCTGGATGACGGTCAGATAACGCTGATACGCCTCGATGCTGCGCTGATACAGCGCGAACTGCTGATCCATTACCCGCAGCTGGAAGTAATCCTGCGCCAGTTCGGACTGCGCGCTGAGCGTGGCGTCGGCAAGATCGGCCTTGCTGGCCTGCGCGCTGGCGTCCTGCTCTTCTGCCGAACGGCGCAGTTTGCCCCACAGATCCAGCTCCCAGCTGGCGCTGAGTTCAGCCGACTGATTTTTGGTGACGGTCGATGACGTGCCGCTGCGCGTGCTGCCAACAGAGGCATCGACGGAAGGATAGAGATCAGAACGCGCCTGGGTGACTAACGCCTGCGCCTGACGGTATTGCGCGGCGTACTGCGCGACGTTCTGGTTGGAAATCTGCACCTGACTCAGCAGCGAAGACAGCTCCGGATCCTGATACACCGTCCACCAGTCGCCTTTGCTCTGGTTATCTTTAGGGATCGCCGCCGTCCAGCCTTTGGCTTCTTTAAACGCCGTGGGCATGGCGACGTCAGGCCGCTGGTAATCCGGCCCGACGGTACAGGCGCTGACCATTATAGCCAGCGCCAGCGGAACAAGTCGGGACGCCATAGTACGGGATTTTTGCAAAGTCATCAGATTCGCTTCAGGGTAAGAATTCATTGTTTTATCAGTCATGTGAACTGACCTCCGGCGACGCTGTGTGCGGGCGCAGGCGATGCCATAAGCGATGCGTCGCCCGGCTCGTGCGATCCATATACAAGTACACCACCGGCGTGGTGAATAACGTCAGGATCTGGCTCAGTGCCAGACCACCGGCGATTGCCAGCCCCAGCGGGCTGCGCAGATCTGCATCGCCGCCGCTGCCGAGCGCCAGTGGCAATGCGCCAAAGAACGCCGCCAGCGTGGTCATCAGGATCGGGCGGAAACGCATCAGACAAGCCTGGGTGATCGCCTGCTGTGGCGAGAGGCCGAGGCGGCGTTCGGCATCGAGCGCGAAGTCGATCATCATGATCGCATTCTTCTTCACAATGCCGATCAGTAACAGGATCCCGATCAGCGCAATCACCGTCAGCTGTGTGCCGGTGATCAGCATCAGCAGCAGCGCGCCAAGTCCGGCAGACGGCAGCGTTGAGAGAATGGTCAGCGGATGAATATAGCTTTCATACAGCACGCCGAGAACGATATACACCGCCGCCAGCGCCGCCAGAATCAGCCACGGCATCGAGCTGGCCAGCGCCTGGAACGCCTGCGCCGTACCGGCATAACTGCCCTGAATGGTATCCGGCAAACCGATTTTCGCCATCGCAGTTTTCAGCGCAATCTGCGCCTGTTCCAGCGCGTAACCGTCGGCCAGGTTGAAGGCGATGGTCGTGGTTGCCGTCTGCCCCTGATGCGCCACCGAGAGCGGTGCATTTGCGCCGCTGAATGAGGTAAAGGCCGACAGCGGGATCTGCTTGCCTGCGTCGGTCACCACATACAGCTGATTCAGCACGTCAGGATTGCCGGTGTAATCCGAGGTCAGGTTCATCACCACGTGATACTGGTTAAGCGTTTTGTAGATAGTCGCAATCTGCCGCTGGCTGAAAGCGTTATTGAGTAATGTATCGATCATCTTCACGTTAACGCCGAGCTGCGTGGCACGGTCGCGGTCGATATTGAGCATCACTTCCTGCCCGCCGGTCTGCGAGTCGGAATCGACGCCGGTCAGTTCCGGGAGCGCTGCCAGTGCCGCTTTCACTTTCGGTGCCCACTCGCGCAGCAGGGAAAGATCGTCAGCCTGTAAGCTGTACTGATACTGGGCGTTAGCGCTGCGTCCGCCGATGTGCAAGTCCTGCGCCGCCATCAGGAACAGCTGCGATCCCGGGACTTTAGCGGTTTCCATCATCAGGCGGTTAGCCACCTGATTGGCGTTGGCGGTGCGTTTATCGAAATCTTTCAGGCGAACGAAGAACGTGGCGGTATTGCGTGATCCAAACCCGCCGCTGCCCGCTGAGCTCATTACCGCTTCCACTGCCGGATCGTCCTGGATGATCTTGCTGTATTTCAGCACCTGCGGCTGGATCGACTGGAACGAAGTGTTCTGATCCGCTCGCAACATGCCCATCAACATGCCGGTGTCCTGATCCGGGAAGAAGCCCTTTTCCACCACGGTATACAGATAGAAGTTAAGCAGCACGGTCAGGAACAGCCCGACCAGAGTGATCAGCTGATGACGCATCACCCAGCCGAGCGCCACCGAATAGGCGGCCAGCAGCTTGTTGAGCCCGCGTTCGATCATGCGATAAAGGCGCGGCTGACGTTTTTCCACCGGTGGTTTACGCGTGAGAAAACGCGCACAAAGCATCGGCGTCAGGCTGAGCGAGACCAGCATAGAAATAATCAGCGAGACGCTGAGCGTCACCGCGAATTCGCGGAACAGACGCCCGACGATGCTGCCCATCAGCAGGATTGGGATAAACACGGCGATCAGCGACAGCGTCATGGAAAGCACAGTAAAGCTGACTTCCTGCGCGCCTTTGATAGCCGCACGCACCGGCCCCATTCCTTCTTCGATATGCCGCGTAATGTTTTCGAGCACCACGATGGCGTCATCAACCACAAAGCCGGTGGCGATAATCAGCGCCATCAGCGACAGGTTATCGAGGCTGTAGCCAAGCAGGTACATCACCGCGCAGGTACCGATTAAAGAAACCGGCAGTGCCAGCGCGGGGATCAGCACCGCACGCCAGTTGCGCAGAAAAACAAACACCACCGCGATCACCAGCAGCGTGGCTTCCAGCAAGGTCATTTCGGTATCGCGCAGGGAAGCGGAGACGTTCGGCGAGCGGTCCAGCGCCAGATTAAGCTGGACGTCGCCCGGCAAGCTTTCTTTCATCAGCGGCAGCGCAGCTTTGATTGCCTCGATGGTTTCCAGCATGTTCGCGCCCGCTTGACGCGTGACGCCGATCATCACCGACGGCGTGCTGTTGTAATAGCCGACGTTGTATTTGTCTTCGACCGAATCGTAAACATTGGCGACGTCGCTGAGGCGGATCGCCGAGCCGTTGATGTAGGTGATGATCAGCGTTTTGTACTGTGCTGCGGTACTTTGCTGGCCGTTGCCCTCGATCATCCACGACTGATTCGAGCCTTGCAGCAGCCCCTTCGGCAGGTTGCTGGTGCTGTTGGCAATGGCTGAACGAATGGTGTCGAGGGAAATGCCGTAAGAGGTGACCGCTTCCGGGCGCAAATCAATACGCACGCCCGGCAGCGCGGAGCCCACCAGCGAGACCTGCCCGACGCCGTTCACCTGCGCAATTTTCTGTTGCAGCTGGCTGGAGGCGATATCGTACAGCTCGCCCTTGCTGCGCGTCGCCGAGGTCAGCGCCAGCATGATGATCGGCGCATCGGACGGGTTGGCTTTGCGATAGGTCGGCAGCGACGGCATGCTGCTTGGCAATAACGCGCGGGAAGCGTTGATCGCCGCCTGCACGTCGCGCGCTGCGCCGTTAATATCGCGATCTAAATCGAACTGCAAAATGACACTGGTGGAGCTTTGCGAGCTGCGCGAGGTCATTTCGGTGACGCCCGCGATCTGCCCGAGCGCCCTTTCCAGCGGCGTGGCGACGGTAGCCGCCATGGTTTCTGGGCTGGCTCCCGGCAAACTGGCGCTGACCAGAATGGTCGGGAAATCCACCTGCGGCAGCGGCGCGACCGGCAATAAACGATAACCGAGCAGGCCGAGCAGCAGAACCGCCAGCGTCAGCAGCAGGGTGGCGACCGGGCGCAGGATAAAGAAGCGTGAGATGTTCATCGGTTATCTGCCCGCTGCGCGGCACGACGGTGGCGCGGATTAAAGCGGTGCGAGAGGTTGTCGAACATCAGGTAGATCACCGGCGTCGAGAACAGCGTCAGGATCTGACTGAAGATCAGCCCGCCGACGATCACCAGCCCGAGCGGCTGGCGCAGTTCCGCGCCGGATCCACTCGCCAGCATCAGCGGCAATGCACCGAGCAGCGCTGCCATGGTGGTCATCATGATCGGGCGAAAACGCAGTAAACAGGCCTGATGGATCGCCTCACGTGGCGATAATCCCTGCTTGTTTTCTGCTTCCAGCGCAAAGTCGATCATCATAATGGCGTTCTTTTTCACGATCCCGATCAGCAGGATCACGCCGATCAACGCGATCAAGCTGAATTCCGTTCCGGCAAAGATCAGCGACAACAGCGCGCCAACCGCCGCCGACGGTAGCGTGGAAAGAATGGTCACCGGATGGATAAAGCTTTCGTACAGAATGCCGAGCACCACGTACATGGTCAGCAACGCGGCGAGGATCAGCCACAACGTGTTACCGGTGGCACTTTCAAACGAGGCCGCCGCGCCCTGATAACGCAGCGTAATACTGTCCGGCATCGCGATATCCGCTACGGTGGTTTTGATCGCCTGCTGCGCCTGCTCCAGCGAATAGCCGTCGTTGAGGTTGAAGGACACCGTCACCGCCGGGAACTGGTTCAGTCGCGCCTGCAACAGCGCGCCGGTGCGCATGTGGATTTTGGCGATCGACGTCAGTTTCACCATGCCATTGCTGGAACTGCTGGTGCTGGTGGACGACGTCGAACTGCCGGATGCGGTGGTCGTTGAGGACGCCGCGTTGCTGTTCGAGGTTGTGCTGCTGGTGGCTGACGTCGTGACGTTGCTTGCCAGATAGATGTCATCGAACGAGGCCGGAGACTGCTGGAACTGCGGCGCGACTTCCAGCACCACGCGATACTGGTTGGCCTGGGTAAAGATGGTGGAGACCAGACGCTGGCCAAAGGCGTTGTACAGCGCGGTATCGACGTCTGACGCGGTAATGCCGTAACGCGCTGCGGCGTCGCGATCTAATTCAACGTAGGCTATCTGCCCCTGATTTTGCAGGTTGCTGACTGCATCGCTGAATTCCGGCTGCTCGCTGAGTTTCGCCAGCAGTTTCGGCGTCCATTCCACCAGATTTTCGCTGTCGGAATCATCCAGCGTGAACTGGTACTGGCTCGGCGTGACCTGATCGTCAACGGTCAGATCCTGCGATGCCTGTAAATACAGTTCGATGCCGGGCACACCGGCGGTTTCCTGTTTCAGACGTTCGATGATCGCCGGCGCACGTTCGCTGCGTTCATCAAAAGATTTCAGGCTGATCTGCAAGCGGCCACTGTTCAGGCTGGTGTTATTGCCGTCCACGCCAATGGTTGACGCGACGCTTTCGACGTCGGGATCTTTAAGGATAGCGGCAGCCAGTAACTGCTGACGACGCCCCATTTCGCCAAAGGACACGTCCTGCGACGCCTGCGTAATGCCCTGAATCATCCCGGTATCCTGCGACGGGAAGAAGCCTTTTGGCACAATCACATACAGCAGCGCGGTGAAGACTAAGGTAGCGGCGGCGACCAGCAGGGTTATCTTCTGGTGGTTGAGCACCACGATAAGCATCCGGTCATAACCGGCGATCAGTTTGTCGAAAAACTCCCCGCCCTTGCGGTAGAACTTGCTCTGTTTGTCTTCCGGAGTGTGGCGCAGTAAATAGGCACACAGCATCGGGGTGAGCGTCAGAGAGACGACCATCGACACCAGTATCGACACCGCCAGCGTGATGGCAAATTCGCGGAACAGGCGCCCCACGACATCCCCCATAAACAGCAGCGGGATCAGGACGGCAATAAGAGAAAAGGTCAGGGAAATGATGGTGAAACCGATCTGCTTCGAGCCTTTCAGCGCCGCCTGCATCGGGGTTTCGCCCTCTTCTAGCCGTCGCGAAATGTTTTCCACCACCACGATGGCGTCATCGATAACGAAGCCGGTAGCAATGGTCAGCGCCATCAGCGACAAGTTATTCAGGCTGAAGCCGCACAGATACATCACACCAAATGTGCCGATAAGCGACAGCGGCACGGCAACGCTTGGGATAAGCGTCGCCGCCACGTTGCGCAGGAACAGGAAAGTCACCATCACCACCAGCGCAATCGACAGCAACAGCTCAAACTGAACGTCGCTTATCGAGGCACGGATGGTCTGGGTCCGGTCAGACAGAATGCTGACTTTGACCGAATCCGGCAGCGCTTCCTGCAATTTCGGCAACTGGGTCTTAATCGCATCCACCACCTGAATCACGTTGGCGCCGGGCTGACGCTGAACGCTGATAATGATCGCCGGTTCTTTATTCGCCCACGCAGACAGATACTGGTTTTCAGGCGCTTCAGACAGCGTGGCGATATCGCGCAAACGCAGCGCCGCGCCGTTTTCGTAAGTCACAATCAGGTTGGCGTATTCAGACGCGGTGCGCAGCTGATCGTTAGCATCAATGGTGATCGAATGATGCGGACCGTCGAAACCGCCCTTGGAGCCGTTGACGTTGCTGTTGCCGATCAACGTGTTAATGGTTTCCAGCGTGAGGTTGTGCGCCGCCAGTTTACGCGGATCGACCTGCACGCGTATGGCAGGCTGATGCCCGCCCGCCAGCGTCACCATGCCAACGCCGGAGATCTGCGAAAGCTTCAGCGCTACACGGGTATTGACCAGATCCTGCACTTTGGTCAGCGGCAGTGATTCGGAAGTGACGGCCAGCGTCAGCACCGCGGCATCCGCCGGGTTCACCTTTTTATAGGTCGGCGGATTGGGTAAATCGTTCGGCAGCAGACTGTCGGCGGCGTTGATCGCGGCCTGCACTTCCTGCTCGGCGACGTCGAGAGAGAGATCCAGCGAGAATTTCAGCGTGATGATCGAAGAGCCGCTCGCGCTGGTGGAATACATCTGGCTCAGGCCCGCCATCTGGCCGAGCTGGCGTTCAAGCGGCGCGGTAATGCCCGACGCCATTACGTCCGGGCTGGCACCCGGATAGAGCGTGGTCACCTGAATGGTCGGGTAATCGACCTGCGGCAGCGCCGACGTCGAGAGCATGTTGTAGGCAAAAATGCCCGACAGCAGCACGGCGACCATCAGCAAAATAGTCGCGACCGGCCTTTGAATAAAGAGGCGTGAAGGATTCATTTCGGCCCGCTGTCTTTACCGGTTGTGGCTTTATCGACGCCAGCGCCTTGCTCACGCGCTTTCGAAGAACCGGCGGCGGCAGCATCTTCGGTATTGGCGGTCACCACCTGCACTTTCGCGCCGTTGGTCAGGCGATCAATCCCGGTTGTTACCACTTGTTCGCCCGGCTTCACGCCGGACAAAATCGCTACCTGATTGTCACCGAAGTCCGGCCCGGATTTCACGGCGCGGCGCTCGATGGTGTTATCAGCTTTAATCACGTACACGAAATCGCCGTTACTGCTCAGCTGCAACGCCGCAGCCGGAATAACGGTGGTATCTTTGAGCGTGGAAACCTGTAAGCGGGCGTTAACAAACTGGTTCGGATAGAGTTTTTCATCCGCATTGTTGAACAGCGCTTTCAGCTTGATACTGCCGGTGCTGCTATCAATTTCATTACTGATAAATTGCAGCTGGCCCTGATCGAGCACTTCGCTGCCGTCCTGATTAAAGGCGGTGGTCGGCAGTTTATTGCCGCCGCGCAGCGCTTTGAGCAGGGTTTGCAGATTGCTTTGCGGCACGCTGAAGGTGACAGCAATCGGCTGCGTCTGGGTAATGGTGACGATACCGGTCGTTGAGCTGCTGGTGACCATATTGCCCGGATCGACCAGACGTAACCCGACATGGCCGCTGACCGGTGCGGTGATTTTCGCAAACTCAAGATTCAGTTTTGCGGCATCGATTTGCGCCTGATCGGCTTTCATCGCCCCGGCGTACTGCCCGGCGGTCGCTATCTGGCTTTCCAGATCCTGACGCGCTAAAGAGTCCTGCGCATACAGTTTGCGGTAACGCGCCAGCGTCAGTTCGGCACTTCTCGACAGCGCCTGATTCTGCGCCAGGGAGCCCTGATACTGCTCGAGCGTCGCCTGATAGCTGCGCGGATCAATCTGCGCCAGCAACTGCCCCTGCTCAACTTTCTGCCCTTCGGTGAAATACACCTTCATCAGCTGGCCATCGACCCGGCTGGTGACCGTCACGGTGGCGTTGGCCACCACGGTACCCAGCGCACGCAGATAGACTGGCACATCCGCCTGCGTGGCTTTTCCGGCCTGCACCGGCGTATCCATCCCCATCATCATCTGGCCGCGCATGGCGCGCATACCGCCGCGTCCCGGTCCTTTTTTACCCGCGGATTCGGACGAACTCTGATGAAAAGCAAAGAACCAGACCAGGATCGCCGCAATGATGATGGCGATGATAACCCACACGAAGGTGCGTTTTTTAGAGCGAGATGAGGCAGTCGGCAGCATAAATTTCTTGATTTCGCAGTATTGATGAGGAGAAAACAGCTGAAAAATGACCTTCAACCAGAGATTTTATTGTTCGGCGCAAAACCATTATCCCTGAAAACCACGGGTGGCTGTTTTTAGGACACCGTAAAGATTTCGTTAGTAATTAAGAATATGTATTTCAATCATCCGGATGAATTATACCCGCTAATTTAGCCTTTAGAGGTAGCCAATGTTAAGGACTAAATGAGAATGAAAGTTGAAGAAGGGAGCAGAAAATTTTCAGGAAGTGTCAACGCCACCCGGAATTTTGTCAGGAATGCGCTGATTTAGCATGAAAAATAAACAACCACATCACCCAAATGGTTTAAAAAAGTAGAGGTAAATCCTGAAAATTGCATTCATTGATAATTTATATTGTTTGCGTCGACCGCCCCTTGTTATGGTTAATTTTCTGGTTGTTTTTCATCTTCATGGCAGGGAATCGGGAGAATGCATACAAAATTTCAATCCAGACCGGTTATCGGGGTCACGCTCGACAGCGAGGAAGCCGGGGGTTACGCCGACTTTCCGTGGTACGCCTTACGTCAGAACTACATGGAAAGTCTGGCAGAACTGGGGGCCGTGCCGCTGGCATTGCCGCATCACGCAGATTTAACCGATGAGTATCTCGCGCTATGCGACGGGATTGTCGTCACCGGCGGCGCGTTTGACGTCCCACCCGAGTTGTTCAATGAGCAGCAAACCAGCAGTCAGGTACGCCTGAAACCTGGCCGCACCGAATTCGAAAAAGCCATCGTCAAAGGCGCGATGCAGCGCAACATGCCGCTGCTCGGTATCTGCGGGGGCCAGCAGTTGCTGGCGGTCCTTACCGGCGGCACGCTGCATCAGCATATTCCCGATGCGCTGCCCGATGCGCTCGAGCACAGCACCACCGTCGATACCGAAAATGCCGGAGGCAAAAAGCGCGCTCGCCATCAGGTTGAGATCGTCGAAGGGTCGCTGCTCAGCCGCTGCGTCGACAGCCTGCACTATGAGGTCAACAGTTCGCATCATCAGGCGGTGAAATCGGTCGGCGAAGGTTGCCGCATTAATGCGTATGCGCCGGACGGCGTGATTGAAGGCATCGAGTGCGAAGGCTATGACTTTTGCCTTGGCGTGCAGTGGCACCCGGAATATCAGCAACATCAGCAGGATACGCAACTGCTGAACGCGCTGGTGTCAGCGGCTTCGCGTTATAAGCATTCTATGCGCAGTTCGGCGCGGGCGATGACCGACGCAATGACACGCAAAGGGAAAGAAGAGGCATGAATCAGGCGGTGCTGAAAACCAAAACAGACCAGATGTTGCGGGATCTTAATATCGACCCGCGGGTTATCGCGCACCGCACGCTGCCGTACTTTGAAGAAGTAAGTGAGCACTTACTGGTGGACGCTGAAACCGATGCGGCTACCGGTAAAATCTACCGCCTGACCTCACCCGCCGCGCAGGCATGGCAGACGATGAAACAGCAGGCTGCCGCCGAAGGTATCGCCATTTACCTGGTATCCGCGTGGCGCAGTGTGGAATATCAGGCGGGTCTTATCCGCGCGAAGCAGGAGGCCGGTATCCCGCCTGAAACCTTCTTTACCTCACTGGCACCGCCCGGATGCAGCGAGCATCACACCGGCTGCGCCGTGGATATCAATACCCCCGGCTGTGATGAAGTCACCGGCGTGTTCGGCGAAACCGACGCTTTCGCCTGGCTGAAAGGCAACGCCGCGCGTTTTGGCTTCGTGATGTCATTTCCGCTGAACAATCCTTGGGGATTCATCTGTGAGCCGTGGCACTGGTGCTGGCACCCGCAATAACGCCATTTGTCTTAAACCGGTGATCTGCCTCTCACTTTCCATAACTAAAATTGTCCCTTAAACATTTTTCTGTTAGGCCAATTTTCTGTTTCATTTTTAGAACAAATAAAACACACTATGTCCTCAAAAGGCTTCCTGAGAAGCGAGCCTGGTCTTTACACCTTCTAATAAGTCATAAATTTCAATGCAATCAGATACCGTTTCGCGCAGGACTGCCTGGCTTCGCGTTGTAATGCTGGCGATCGCCGCCTTCATCTTCAATACCACCGAATTTGTGCCGGTCGGATTACTCTCTGACATCGCCGCCAGTTTCAATATGAAGACGGCGCAGGTCGGCCTGATGCTCACCATTTACGCCTGGGTGGTCGCGCTGATGTCGCTGCCGCTGATGCTGCTGACCCGACAGGTCGAGCGAAAGCGTCTGCTGATCATCATATTTTGCCTGTTTATCGTCAGTCATGGGCTCTCCGTGGTGGCCTGGGATTTCTGGAGTCTGGTGGCGTCACGCGTCGGTATCGCCCTCTCCCATGCCATTTTCTGGTCGATTACTGCATCGCTGGCAATCCGCGTGGCACCGGCCGGTAAAAAAACTCAGGCGCTCAGTATGTTAGCCACCGGTACCGCGCTGGCGATGGTGCTTGGCCTGCCGCTTGGCCGCCTTATCGGCCAGTATCTCGGCTGGCGTACCACCTTTATGTGCATCGGCGGCGTTGCGCTGCTGACGCTGATTTGCCTGATTAAACTGCTGCCACCGCTGCCAAGCGAACATACCGGCTCCCTGAAAAGCGTCCCGATGTTGTTCCGCCGTCCCGCTCTGGTCGGCATGTATATTCTGACTGCGCTGATAGTGACCGCTCACTACACCGCTTACAGTTATATCGAGCCCTTTATTCAGACCGTCGCGGATATGGGTGAAAACTTCACCACGTTCCTGCTACTGATTTTTGGTGGTGCGGGGATTTTCGGCAGCATCATTTTCAGCGTGTTCGGTAACCGCTTCCCGGCAGCCATGCTCAGTGGGCCGATCCTGATGGTCACGCTCAGCATGTTGCTGCTGTTTGTTGCGGTGATGAACCCGGTCAGTATTTCGATTCTGTGCGTGGTCTGGGGGCTGGCGATGATGATTATCGGGCTGGCAATGCAGGTACGCGTGCTGGGGCTGGCAAGCGACGCCACCGACGTCTCGATGTCCCTGCTGTCGGGCATCTACAATATCGGTATCGGCGCGGGCGCATTGATCGGCAATCAGGTGAGTTTACATCTGGCGATGAGCGACGTCGGCTACGCCGGCGGATTGCTCGGCTGTATCGCCTTTGTCTGGTGTCTGACGATTTTCAAACGCTATCCGCAGTTAAAAACCACCAGCTGAGTGCGTACTGCTTTGGTAAAAAAACTCACTGCGCCGCAATAGCGCAGTGAGCAATAAAACAATTACTCAGTCACAAAACGTGAAACGGAACCCGCCAGGCTTTGCGCCTGATCGCGCAGCGCGTTGGCGGCGGCAGAAGACTCCTCCACCAGCGCGGCGTTTTGCTGAGTCACGTTATCCATCTCGATAATCGCTTCCCCGACCTGTGAGATCCCGCGGTTCTGTTCATCTGACGCCTGAGCAATTTCATTCAGAATTTCAGTGACATTACCGATGGATGTCACGATGTCGTGCATCGTCGTGCCCGCCTGCTCCACCAGCTCCGAGCCCGCGCTGATGCGCTCAACCGATTCGCCAATCAGCTCTTCAATCTCTTTTGCCGCCTGCGCGCTGCGCTGTGCCAGACTTCTTACTTCACTGGCCACCACCGCAAAACCTCTGCCCTGCTCACCGGCACGCGCCGCCTCGACCGCCGCGTTCAGCGCCAGAATATTGGTCTGGAAGGCAATGCTGTTGATGACGGTGGTGATTTCACCAATTTTGCCGGAACTGGCGGTGATCTCATTCATGGTTTTCACCACGTGATTGACCAGCTTGCCCCCCTTGTTGGCCGTCTCAGACGTCTTGCGCGCCAACTGACTGGAGTGGTGAATATTGTCGACGTTCTGTTTCACCGTCGCAGTTAACTGCTCCATGCTGGCCGCCGTTTCTTCCAGCGCAGCGGCCTGCTCTTCGGTGCGCGCGGACAGATCGTTATTCCCCGCCGCAATTTCGCCCGAGGCAAGACTGACCTGCGTCACACCGCTGCGGATATCCCCGATAATGCGGCGCAGCTCATCGTTCATTGCGCCTACCGCCTGCATCAGTTCACCCAGTTCATCACGACGAGTGGTCTCCAGATGAGCACGCAGATCGCCTCGTGCAATTTGCTGTGCAACGCGCAACGTCGCGGACAACGGCATGGTGATTTGGCGGGTGATGATGAATGCGATTGCAATGCTTAACAGCACCGCCGCCACCATGATCATCGACATCCATAAAATCGCCTGACTGATATCCGAATGCGTCGATTTCAATTCTTCCTGAAACAGGGAGCTGCTGGCCGTCGTCAGCGCCATGCCTGACTTCGCAAGCATTTTCGTTGCCTGCTCCTCGGCAAGATAAGAAGACAGATACGTCTGCGCGCTTTCCTGTTTCGCGGCCACCGAATGTGCCACGTCGCTTAGCGTATTGGCATCCGCCGGGCTCAGCTGTGGTTTCACGGCCTCCATAAGTTGAATCGATTCAGCGATAAATCGTACTAAAGCCTGTTGCGCCTCTTCAGTATTCTGGAGTTCAAGCAGTTTGACGCGCACCGCCACGCCGTTGAGGTGTTTACCGATTTCATTCAGTGCATTCGCCGTGACCGCCGTGGCCGGATCTTGTGAATACCCCTGCGCCAGACGCGTCACGTCGGCCTCTTCTTTGGTCAGCCCCAGCGAGCCGATAATACTTTCACGTTTGCGGGTTTCGCTGACCGTTTCCGCGCGCTGCTCCCGATAGCCCTGCATTGCGCCCGGTAATGTCCGCAGAAGCTCCTGCTGCTCAGGACGCCACTTGTACGCCTGCAAACTTTCTATCTTAAGATCGACCTGTTTCAGTCCTGCTTCGTTAATGCCGATGAACTTTTCGTCATGGGTTTTGACGTATTGCAGTCTCGCATCTTTTGATAAAGCAAACTGATCGGTGATCACTTTTAGCTGACTGATTTTCTCGGCACGACCGGAGATATCATTAAGGTTTTTAATGCCACAGATTGCGACCGCCACGCTGAGTAACAGAACAAGCCCGAAACCGGTTGCCAGCTTTTTTCCGACTTTAACATTTTCAAAACAAACTAATAACTTTCTCATGATAATTAACGCTCCATTATTTTGTTTATATATGCAGGTGTTACCTAAAGCCTTTGCGTTATCGGCAGGTAAGGAGAATTAATTAATGATCGTTATAATGATTAAGGGAAATATCACCTTATGTAACTATATAAAGTGCAATGGGATGAATATTGATTAATAAAAACGCAGGGAATGGGAATTAGAAAAGGATTACTGATGGTTAGCGACCCGCACGCGGCGGGTCAGCCATTTTATTGCGTACGTATCAGCGCAGCAGCTTCAGATTGCCGGTCAACGATTTAATCCACTTTTCCGGCCCGACCAGCCCTAAGCCGTCGATCACTTCATCATGCAAATCGCGCTGCTTAAACGTATTTTCATATTCTTCATAGGCATGAAGCGAACGGGCAAACGCCGGGAAAGCCACCACACCGCGCTCGCCGCCCGCATCGAGGGCTTTAAACATCAGCGCCTTAATGTGATCCGTGGTGCCCTGCAAAATGGGGACGGGATATTTTGAACTGACATCGATCGTCGCGCCCTTTGCATCGGTCAGTGAGTTACCCGCCAGCATCGGGAATTTCGCCGCCAGGCCAATACCTATTGCGCCCGCCGTGTTCGCCAGCAATCCCGGCGGAAGGTCAGGATTGAGGATAATCGCCAGCCGGAGTGTGTCTGTCATTGTGTCGCCCTTTTCATCATCAGTGATGCATAAAGCATAACCATTCGTTGCTGAAAGGTGCTTTCTTTTGTGGGTCAAAAATGCCCTAATCTGGTCACTCCTTTCTAAAATTGACACTATGAAGGCAAATTATGTCCGCAGAAGAAATTTTACCGGCAGACCTTCGCATCCTAAAGCTACTTCAGAACTCGGGCCGGATGACCAATCAGGAACTGGCCGGAAAAGTCGGCATGGCGGCATCTCCCTGCTGGCGCCGCGTAAAACAGCTGGAAGACAGCGGCGTGATAACCGGTTATCAGGCGAATATTGACAGGAAAAAAGTCGGCCTCGGGCTGCTGGCGTTTATCCGGGTCAAAATCGACAGCCACAGCGAAGAAGATGCGCGGCGTTTCGAGCAACAAGTTGGCGCGTTGCCCTCGGTGATTGCCTGCTACGCAATTGCCGGAGATGCAGATTTTCTGTTGCAGGTTGTGGCGAAAGATCTCGACAGTTTTTCGAGCTTTGCGATGGAAGTGGTGCGCCGCCTGCCGGGGATTAAAGAGATGCAAACATCGTTTGTGCTAAGGGAGGTAAAACCCCTGGATGTGCTGCCGTTGTGAGAGGGTGTAATGCTCACCCTAAAATTCATCAAAACGGCAGAATATTTTGAATGCACCCCCGATCTGCCATCCTGCTAATTAGATATTTATGCAATAAAATTCACATAAATATGCAAAATGTGTTTTACCTGAACTCCGTTTTGCGATATCAATATAGGCATTGAAACCTTTAACAGACAGACCTCATTCATACAGGATTGAACCGATGACAACTATTCTCAAGCACCTTCCTATCAATCAGCGTGTGGGTATCGCTTTCTCCGGCGGTTTGGACACCAGCGCAGCGCTACTGTGGATGCAGAAAAAAGGGGCGATTCCTTATGCCTACACAGCTAACCTGGGTCAGCCTGATGAAGAAGATTACGATGCCATTCCGCGTAAAGCGATGGAGTATGGTGCCGAGAAAGCTCGCCTGATTGATTGCCGTAAACAACTGGTTGCCGAAGGGATTGCCGCCATTCAGTGTGGCGCATTCCATAACACCACCGCTGGCGTCACTTACTTCAACACCACCCCGCTGGGCCGTGCCGTGACCGGCACCATGCTGGTTGCCGCGATGAAAGAAGACGGCGTCAATATCTGGGGTGACGGCAGTACTTACAAAGGTAACGATATTGAGCGTTTCTATCGTTACGGTCTGCTGACCAATGCTGAGCTGAAAATTTATAAGCCGTGGCTGGATACCGATTTTATCGATGAACTCGGTGGCCGCCATGAGATGTCAGAGTTTATGATTCAGTCCGGTTTCGACTACAAAATGTCAACCGAGAAAGCCTACTCCACTGACTCCAACATGCTGGGCGCGACGCACGAAGCCAAAGATCTGGAGTTCCTCGACTCCGGCGTGAAAATCGTCAACCCGATTATGGGCGTGAAATTCTGGGACGAGAATGTGGTCGTGAAAGCGGAAGAAGTGTCCATCCGTTTTGAGCGCGGCTACCCTGTTGCCCTCAATGGCGTGACCTTTGACGACAGCGTTGAGCTGATGATGGAAGCCAACCGTATCGGTGGCCGTCATGGTTTGGGTATGAGCGACCAGATTGAAAACCGCATCATCGAAGCCAAAAGCCGTGGCATTTATGAAGCCCCCGGAATGGCGCTGTTGCACATCGCCTACGAGCGTCTGCTGACCGGTATTCATAACGAAGATACTATCGAGCAATATCATGCGAATGGCCGCGTGCTGGGTCGCCTGCTGTATCAGGGCCGCTGGTTCGATCCTCAGGCACTGATGTTGCGTGACTCCGCTCAGCGTTGGGTCGCCAGCGAAATCACCGGTGAAGTGACCCTGGAACTGCGCCGTGGCAATGACTACACCATCATGAATACGGTCTCTGAGAATCTGACTTACAAACCAGAACGTCTGACCATGGAGAAAGGGGATTCTGTCTTCTCGCCTGACGACCGTATTGGTCAGCTGACCATGCGTAATCTGGATATCACCGATACCCGCGAGAAGTTGCAAAACTATGTTGAGACAGGCTTACTGACATCTTCTGCTGCTACCGGTTTACCGCAGGTGGATAACAATAATCTTCCGCGCGGGTTACAGGTCAAGAATAAATAATTGTTTAGCGTAAACTAAAATACGCAAACAATTTATGCGGACAGGAATGCGGGAAGTGTTACCGTTGTGTAATGAATGACCCTGGAAGGGAAATCAAAACGCGACCTTACTCGTTCACTATTTCATTTTAATATTCACCTGATATACATCAGGTGAATTAATGAATTCTGACTATTATCCAAACATCATATTGGGAATATCATGTCATTACCGGAAGGAAATCCCCCCGACCAAAGAATGGAGTCCTGAAGGATGTCTTGACTCAAAGCGTTGCTCGTCTATTTCTATTTTACCTACTACAACGGTATTAAGGGAGCAGCTGTCACGATAGTGATCGTACCATCCCCCACCACATGTACCCGTAAGCCCACGATCAGACCACTTCTTCATTTTTAATCGCCAGAGCTGGTCAAAATGATCCAGCGGACACACAATTTTAGTCCACGGGTCACAAATCATCGTATTCTCGAGGAGTAGTTTGTTAAACCCCGCAGGCCGGGTGCCAATCAAAACATAAGAATGGTCAACGGGCGCTGGCATATAAACGCGCAAAATTTGAACTTGTCTTCCGGCGGCGCCATCCAGACGACTGGCCCGGTCCAGAAGATAGTAAAATGCAAGAATTGCATTTTCACCACAGTTTCCTGCGTGTGGGATTCGGTTAACGTAATCCCTTTCAAGGGCATTGGCTCTTTCCCGCGGAGACAAATTTTGCCCACGAAAACTGCGCAGAGACTTGAGCCGAATGGCATCTGCTTGTGCCGTATGTAAACTCCAACGCTTCGGATCTTTGGGCATCATATGGCTAACTAAACCTTTATCCCGATAAAGTTTATTCGTTGCCTTCAGAGGTAATCGCGAGCGTGCATACTTAATAGCACCTAATAAAATTGGCGTCATCGCCTGTTCAAACTTTTTATCAATCATAACTAAATCCTTTTACTTTTAATATTTACTGGTGATGAATTATTAATAATTAATTATTAATTATTAATTACTAAAAATTAAATTATTTTTAAACAGTAAAATAAACATTCATTAATATGATGAATATATTTTATCTTTATTATATAAATTAATTAATAAACAATTAAAGAAGGAGTTTAATTATACATTGCGCCTGTAAACGATTAAACACGTAATTAATACATCAATTACGTGAATATTATCATTAACTAAGGTTTCGACAGGTAATTCCCTGAGCGACGTATCGTCTCCTGCCCGCTAATTTTGACAACTAACCGGTAGCAGAGGACAAGGGTGAAGCAAGATTGTGCATGAAATGACGTATTTACTGGGTTTGGAAGACGTAGTGGGATGTTACTGGAAGACGTAATGGAGCGGGTGAAGGGAATCGAACCCTCGTATGCAGCTTGGGAAGCTGCCGTTCTACCATTGAACTACACCCGCATCGATTTGCGAGGGGCATTATAACCTTAACTCTCTGAGTGACAAGCAGTAAAACACCGCCTGGTGGCGGTGTTTTGAGCAGTCAGATTAGCGGAGTGTGATCTCAGTCGCCAAAATAACTCGGCGCTTTATAATACTCGACGATTTTCTGCGCCAGCCAGCCGCCGTCGGTACCGTTGGACTGGATGCTGGTGATACTCACCGTCGAACCTCCGCCCCACAAAATCGAGAAGATATTGTAATTGGTCAGATTATTGACCTGCGCCTGGCCCCAGTCATAACCCTGGTCTCTCTGCAAAAACTCGCCGACGGTTTTCACGCCGTAGTTCACCGGATTCAGTGCGGTATCACGCAATGCCTTCAGGACATTGCCGGCATCAGTACCAATGCGTGAATCCCCCATCAGGAAGGTGCCGCCTGACGCAAAGTGGGCGCTGGAAAGCATGCTGGTACCTTCGGATTCTGTCGGCATATGGCCGCCTGGGATCTGCCAGATCATTGCCGGTTTGTTCAGCCCGCTGGCGGTATATTTCACCAGATTCAGGTAGTTAAACCAGCTCGAGGCATTCCAGCTATAGTGCGCGATGGCATCCGGACTGAAACAGTCGCGTTCGAATTTGTCGAAGACGATGAAATCTGGTGCATACGCGCCCTCGTAAACCCCCAGTTCATCCAGATACGCCACCACTTGATCGGCGTACTCCCCCGGATCGACATCATCTTGCAACAACCAGTCTGCTCCGCCGGTTGCCCAGACGTTGGTCTGCCAGCCAAATACGACGTCAGGCGCAAAGGTGTGGACAATATAGTTTATTGCCTGCAGATAACCGTAAAGGCTGTCGTCAAAATGCGGTAAAGCCGGTGAGGTATATTTGAGGATTGGCTGGAGATCGCTGACCGCTTTTTTCAGCAACGTATTCACCTGAACGCTGTTAGCCTTACGCAGCGCCGCGTAGACGGACGGTTCCTGCTCCATTGCACCGAGGAAATCCGGATTGAGGACAAAGGTCACGGGTATCGGATGATCTTTATCCTTATAACTTTGCGCCGCCACGCACTGCGTGATGAAACTGCCGAAATGATTGCGCAGACGCTGACTGTCGGTAAGATCGGATACAGCACTCCCCCCGCTGGCATTGGCCGTGTAAACCACCATCACAGGCATTACCGCAAGGCCATTCGCCTGCTCAATCTGACGCGCAACTGAGCAGGTCTGATGCACCGGCAATGCCTCCAGATCCAGATAACCGTCTCCGTTACGGTCAACCTCCGCAGCAGGGATCGGGTCACCGCCGCCGTCAAAACCGTCGTATTTGAACAATGCATCAACCGGAACACCTTTGTATGCCGTGACGCTCGAGGCTGAATTGACCGTCACGCCGCCGTGAGCCAGATAATCCGGCCAACCGCGAACCTGCAAATCGACGCTTTTTTCAAAGATAAGGATCAGGCGTTTTGCAGTGCCTGACACCGTGACAACCGTGCCAGGTAATGCAACATACTGACGCCCGCCAATGCTCAGTTTATCTGCATTGATGCGATATTCGCCCGGTGCGATGGCGTAAGGGATCGTGAGTTCACCTGCCCCGTAGAGGGTGAAATAGTACTGCGTCGCGCCGTCCTTGCTCACCATCGAGACATTAATTTTCTGGCTGCCCGCTGGCAGGCCCGTCGCCTGAAGAGTGGTGGTGATAAGCCCCGCGTTGCTTACCAGTTTCGTCTGGTAATCCACCGCGACAGCAACCGTTGACGCTTTATCCGGTGTGAAGGTTTTTGCCGCTGCGGCGGCGCTGAATTCAATATTATTGATGCGCGTAGTGTTGATTTTTGCCTGACACGCGACCTGATGCGTCAGCCGGGTGACCAGAGTACTTTTCCCCGGCTCAATGCGTTGTGAAACGGTCTGGGTCGCGCCGGACTGCGTCAGAGTAATGTCGATCACACCTTGTTTAATACTGGCATTCGGCGTCAGAGAGATCTGCGCACTGGCGAAATATACCGGAGCTTCATAATTGATATTCACGATGCACGGTGAATTTGCAGCAGTCAGCGTCACCTTCTGCTGCGTTTTTGTCGGCGTCACCCGGACGCTGGCAGTATCGAGCGGGTCGATCTGCAAGGTGTAGCTGGAATAACTCAAATTTTTAAGGCTGTTACGGCTGTTCCAGGCCAGGGCGTGCGATGTCTCCTCGCCGGCTGCACTGGTGAGGAGCAACGTTGGGGTGCCGATTCCGTCCACCGGTGAGGCGGGAAGAACGACGATCATCTCCCCCTGCCGTGACGGATCGGCAAGCAGTTTGACCGTGATGCTGCCGAACGTGACCGGCGTCTGCGTGGCGCTGAACGAGAAGGTTATTGTGCCCGTTTTGCCTGCGCCGACCAGCATATCACCGCCCGCCAGCAGCGTCAGGGTGGTGACCTCCAGCGGCCAGCCGCCGTCACGCCTGAGCGTTGGCGTACCGCCGATAAGCGAACCGCTGAACGGGCTATATTCATCAGGATGACCGGTAGCGGAGAACTCGATCACCGCCTGCGTAAAATCGATCGTCTGCGACGTGGTATTGGTCAGGCTCAACGTCACGCTCTGATACCAACTTCCGGTATCCAGTTTGCTGACAGTCCCACTGACACTGAGCACGGCTGGTGTTGGATCAGGTTCGGGTATTGGATCAGGTTCCGGTGTTGGCTCAGGTTCCGGTGTTGGCTCAGGTTCCGGTGTTGGGTCAGGTTGCGGTGTTGGGTCAGGTTGCGGTGTTGGAACAGGTTCCGGTATTGGGTCTGGCTCAGGCGTAGGGTCTGGCTCAGGCGTAGGGTCTGGCTCAGGCGTAGGGTCCGGCACAGGTGTTAAAGGCTCACTGTCTCCGCCCGTATTGATATGCTCACCGGATGCCAGCACAAGCAGCCATTCAGTGGCCAGGAAGGGAACCTGACTCGCAGAAATATTAAACGTCAGCGTGGCGCTTTTTCCGGCAGCCAGCAACTCAGGGCCGCCGTAAGCAAAATCTATGCGGGTCTTTTTCAACGGCCAGCCGTCAACAACCGTGATAACCGGCGCTTTTTTTTCGGCGAGCGTTCCACTGATCACACCGTAACTGTCCGGTGCGCCGTTTGCGGAAAAAGTAAAAACAGCTTTGTTGAAATCGACGGCGCCACTGCCTGTATTTTTGAATGTCAGGATGACGGGCTGATACCAGCTGTCAGGATCGATGGCAGATGCGGTAACGTGTAAAGAGGGAAATTGCGGGTCAGACATGGGGTGAATCTCCTGAGTGAGTTTCACCCAGCGTTGCACCAACCTGATGATTTAACGATAAATAGCGAGCACATTTATCTCACAACGACTCATTGATTTTCTTTGATGAGGAATGACAGATGTAAAAAAGGGCGCCGGAGCGCCCTTCTGTATTTCTTAACCCGCTTACTTCTGAGTCTGCGGACGCATTGCCGGGAACAGGATAACGTCGCGAATGGTATGGCTGTTGGTGAACAGCATCACCATACGGTCGATACCAATGCCCAGACCCGCCGTCGGTGGCAGGCCGTGTTCCAGCGCAGTCACATAGTCTTCGTCGTAGAACATCGCTTCGTCATCGCCTGCATCTTTCGCAGAAACCTGATCCGCGAAACGCTGTGCCTGATCTTCTGCATCGTTCAGCTCGGAGAAACCGTTACCGATTTCGCGGCCACCGATGAAGAATTCAAAGCGATCGGTGATTTCCGGGTTTTCATCATTACGGCGCGCCAGCGGAGAAACTTCTGCCGGATACTCGGTGATGAAGGTCGGTTGAATCAGCTGTGCTTCAGCGGTTTCTTCGAAGATTTCGGTTACGATGCGGCCCAGACCCCAGCTCTTCTCGATTTTGATACCGATAGATTCTGCAATAGCCGTCGCTTTGGCCAGATCATCAAGATCGGCAACGTTGGTTTCAGGACGGTATTTGCAAATCGCTTCACGCATGGTCAGCTTGGCGAAAGGTTTGCCAAAATCAAACGTCTGCTCGCCGTACTGCACAACGCTGCTGCCCAGAACCGATTCGGTCAGCGTGCGGAACAGGGTTTCGGTCAGAACGATCAGGTCTTTGTAATCCGCGTACGCCATGTAGAGTTCCATCATGGTGAACTCTGGATTGTGACGCGGAGAAACGCCTTCGTTACGGAAGTTACGGTTGATTTCGAACACGCGATCGAAGCCACCTACCACCAGACGTTTCAGATACAGTTCCGGCGCGATACGCAGGTACATGTCGATGTCGAGCGCGTTGTGATGCGTGATGAACGGACGCGCCGCAGCGCCGCCTGGGATCACCTGCATCATTGGGGTTTCGACTTCCATGAAGCCGTTTTCCACCATGAAGCTACGGATACCAGACATGATCTGAGAACGGATCTTGAAGGTTTTGCGCGAGTCATCGTTAGCGATAAGATCGAGGTAACGCTGACGGTAACGGGTTTCCTGATCCGCCAGGCCATGGAATTTGTCCGGCAACGGACGCAGCGCTTTGGTCAGCAGACGCAGTTCAGAACAATGGATCGACAGTTCGCCGGTCTTGGTTTTGAACAACTTGCCGGTCGCACCCAGGATATCGCCCAGATCCCATTTTTTGAACTGTTCGTTGTAAACACCTTCCGCCAGATCGTCCCGGGCAACGTAAAGCTGGATACGGCCACCGACGTCCTGCAGAGTCACGAAGGACGCCTTGCCCATAATACGGCGGGTCATCATACGGCCACCGACGGTAACGGTGATGTCTAACGCTTCCAGCTCTTCGTTGGTCTTTTCACCATACTGGGCGTGCAGATCGTCAGAAATGCTGTCGCGACGGAAATCGTTCGGGAACGCGTTACCCGCTTCGCGCAGCAAAGCCAGCTTCTCACGACGGGCTTTCAGCTCGTTGTTAAGATCAGGGACGTTCTCTGTTGGCTGCTGCTCAGCAGGCGATTGTTGTTCAGACATGTTGGTTCCTTATAACCCGGCTTTCAAACTGGCTTCGATGAATTTATCCAGGTCGCCATCCAACACGGCCTGCGTATTTCGTGTTTCGACACCTGTGCGCAAATCTTTGATACGGGCATCATCCAGCACGTAAGAACGAATCTGGCTGCCCCAGCCGATGTCAGACTTGTTGTCTTCAAGCTGCTGTTTATCCGCATTTTTCTTTTGCATCTCATACTCATAAAGCTTGGCTTTCATCTGCTTCATGGCCTGATCTTTGTTTTTATGCTGGGAGCGGTCGTTCTGACACTGGGTCACAATGTTGGTCGGAAGGTGGGTAATACGTACCGCAGATTCCGTTTTGTTGACGTGCTGACCACCCGCACCTGACGCGCGGTAGACGTCGATACGCAGGTCGGCAGGGTTGATTTCGATAGCGATGTCATCGTCCACTTCCGGGTACACAAACGCGGAACTGAAAGACGTATGACGACGGCCGCCGGAGTCAAACGGGCTTTTACGCACCAGGCGATGAACACCCGTTTCGGTACGCAACCAGCCAAACGCATAGTCACCGATGATTTTGATAGTGGCGGATTTCAGGCCTGCGACTTCGCCGTCAGACTCTTCAATCACTTCCGTTTTGAAGCCTTTGGCTTCTGCCCAGCGCAAATACATACGCAGCAACATGCTCGCCCAGTCCTGCGCTTCCGTACCACCGGAACCGGCCTGAATGTCGAGGTAGCAGCTTGCACTGTCGTATTCACCGGAGAACATGCGGCGGAATTCAAGCTGTTCCAGCTTGGCTGTCAGCTGATCGACTTCTTCCACAGTTTCGTTGAATGTGTCTTCGTCTTCGGCTTCAACCGCCAGTTCCAGCAAGCCGGTCACGTCTTCGACGCCCTGCAACAGCTGGTCGATGGTTTCAACGATGGCTTCCAGCGCGGAACGTTCTTTACCCAGCGCCTGTGCGCGTTCAGGTTCGTTCCACACGTCCGGCTGTTCAAGCTCGGCGTTTACTTCTTCGAGGCGTTCTTTCTTGGCATCATAGTCAAAGATACCCCCGAAGAACGACTGTCCGCTCGGACAGGTCCTGAATGCGGTTTTTTACCGGATTAATTTCAAACATGATTTTTTCGCGTCTTACGTTAGATTCGGAGTTGGCCCAATGCCATTCGAACCGCAGATTCTAACGGAATTAGCAGTCTTTTTATAGCAACGAGCCGTATTTTTGCCGGGTTTATTCTGACCGAAACGGGCTTATTTCGGCCACAAATGTTGAATGATCAGCTGAACGCTGCGATTTCCACGGAATTCATTGATATCCAGCCGGTAGGCCAGTTGCACTTCGCGGATGCTGCTGTCAGGCCAGAACGTCGGATCGATATTAAACGCGATGCCGTCAAGCAGCGGTCCGCCGCCAACCGGTTCAATCATCAGTTTCAGATGACGCTCTTTCAGCAGCTTTTGTTGCAGGATCCGGAACGTGCCGTCAAACGTCGGTTCGGGGAACGACTGCCCCCACGGGCCACCGTCACGCAGCATTTCAGCGGTATCAATCGTCAGTTCCTGCGCAGCCAGTTCACCGTCCGACCACACCACGCCTTCCAGATACGACGGATCCAGCCATTCGCCCACCAGTTCAGCAAAACGGTCACGGAATTCATCGAACTTTGACGCCTCGAGTGATAAACCGGCGGCCATGGCGTGCCCGCCGAATTTCATCATCAGGCCGGGATTGAGCGTGTCGAGACGCTCCAGCGCATCACGCATATGCAAACCGGCAATCGAACGGCCAGAACCTTTAAGAATCCCCTCGCCCGCCGGTGCGAATGCAATCACCGGGCGGTTAAAACGTTCTTTCAGGCGCGAAGCCAATATGCCGACCACGCCCTGATGCCATTCCGGATGGTACATCGCCAGCCCGAACGGCAAGGCATCGGTGCCACGCTCGAGTTTATCGCACAGCGCCAGCGCCTCAACCTGCATCCCCTGCTCAATCTCGCGGCGGGTCTGGTTCAGCGCATCTAAATCGCTGGCCAGCGCGCGCGCTTGTCCGATGTCCTCGGTGAGCAACAGCGCCACGCCGACAGACATATCGTCAAGTCGCCCGGCGGCATTGAGCCGTGGCCCGAGCGCAAAACCTAAATCGCTGGCGCCCAGGGTGCGGGCTTCGCGGCCTGCGACTTCCAGCAGCGCGCGTATACCGGGGCGACATTTGCCCGCACGAATGCGGTTCAGTCCCTGGTACACCATGATGCGGTTATTGGCATCGAGCGGCACCACGTCCGCCACGGTACCCAGCGCCACCAGATCCAGATGTTCCGCCAGATTCGGCGGCGTGATGCCGTTTTGCTCGAACCAGCCGCTGTCGCGAAGCGCACTGCGCAGCGCCAGCATCAGGTAAAACGCCACGCCAACGCCCGCCAGCGATTTGGAGGGAAACGCGCAACCGTGCAGATTCGGGTTAATGATCGCTTCAGCATCGGGCAAGGTCTCGCCCGGCAGATGGTGGTCAGTGACCAGCACCTGAATGCCTTTCTCATGCGCCAGCGTGACGCCCGCGTGCGAAGAAATGCCGTTATCGACGGTCAGAATCAGCTCGGCACCGCGCGAAGCGGCCTGCTCCACCACTTCCGGGCTCAGGCCATAACCGTCTTCAAAACGGTTGGGCACCAGAAAATCGATATTCCCGCAGCCCATACTGCGCAACGAGAGCAGCGCGAGCGCGGTGCTGGTCGCGCCATCGGCGTCAAAATCCCCGACGATGATAATGCGCAGCCGCTCGGTGAGCGCTTTTTGCAGCAGTTTCACAGCGTCATCGATGCCATCAAGTTGCTGATAAGGCAGCATGCCGCGCACGCTGCGCTCCAGTTCCTGACTGTCTTTCACCCCACGAGAGAGATACAAACGGCGTAGTAACGGAGAAAGTTCGGCGGGGAGTTCCACGCCGGTCGCGGCCTCACGGCGGCGTAGTTGAGTCTGCAAGGTCACGAAAAATCAACCACCGGTTTTATTTGAAGGATTGCGCTTGTCGAGCATCGCGGCCATTTCTTTTGGCGGCTGATAGCCCGGGATCAAGGTACCGTCTTGCAGCACGATTGCCGGCGTCCCGGTTACGCCCAACTGGACGCCCAGCTCAAAGTGTTTCGCAATATCACTGGTTTTGCAGCTTGCCGCGACGATGTCGTCGCCACGCATGGCCGCATCAAAGGTGGTATTGCGGTCGCCGGTACACCAGATCGACTGCATATCTTTCTCGGTCTTCGAGTTCAGTCCCTGACGCGGGAAAGCCAGATAACGCACGGTGATGCCAAGATCGTTATAGTCCTGCATCTGCTGATGCAGTTTGTGGCAATAACCACAGGTGATGTCGGTAAACACGGTGATCACGTGTTTTTCGTTTTTGGCTTTGTAGACGATCATTTCTTTTTTCAGCGCTTCCAGCTTTGTCATCAAAGCCTGATTGGTCACGTTGACCGGCTGAGCGCCGCTGACGTCATACATCGGCCCCTGCAAAACGTGTTTGCCATCTTCGGTAATGTAGATAACGCCGCTGTCGGTAGAAATAGCGCGCAAGCCGTTGACCGGTGTCTGCTGAATATCGGCATTTTTCATGCCCAGTTTATTCAGCGTGGCGTTGATTGCCGCATCATCAGCATGCACCGCGGAGCTCATACACACGGTAATCAGGGTGAGCAGCAGTAAACCTTTTTTCATCATTTCGTCCTTTTTCCCGGCATCATGCGCGGGGATGATGTTGTTGATGTAGCTGTTTGAGTCGTTCAGTCGCTACATGCGTATAAATTTGAGTGGTCGATAAGTCACTGTGACCTAACAACATTTGTACCACGCGCAAATCCGCGCCATGGTTAAGCAAATGAGTGGCAAAAGCGTGGCGTAATACGTGGGGAGATAATCGCTCTGCATCAATACCTGCAAGGATCGCATAGTGTTTGATGCGATGCCAGAACGTCTGACGGGTCATTTTCTGAGCGCGATTGCTCGGGAAAACAATATCGAGCGATTGTCCGTTCAGCAGCCACGGCCTTCCATGCTCAAAATAATTCTCCAGCCAGTACACGGCTTCTTCTCCCATCGGAACCAGTCGCTCTTTGTTTCCTTTACCAATGACACGTACCACGCCCTGTCGCAGACTGATATCACTGAGCGTCAGCCCGACCAGTTCGGAAACACGCAAACCGGTGGCATACAGCAGTTCGAGCATGGCCTTGTCGCGCAGTTCGAGTGGCACATCGACGCTCGGGGAAGAGAGCAGTGAACTGACCTGCGCTTCGCTGAGATCTTTTGGCAGGCGCTGCGGCAATTTGGGCGAAGAAAGCAGCGCCGTCGGGTCGTCCTGACGAACGGATTCGCGGTTCATATACTGGAACAGGCGGCGCATCGCGCTGAGTAAACGCGCAGAACTGGTCGCTTTATAACCGCCTTCCACCCGCTCGGCGAGAAAAGCTTGCAGGTCTTCGGCGCTCACGTTCAGCAAATCCGTGTTGTTGTGGTGCAGCCAGCCGCTCAGGGATTTCAGATCCTGACGGTAGGACGCCAGCGTATTTTCTGCGAGGTTGCGCTCAATCCACAACGTATCAAGAAACTGTTCCATCAGGCTCTGGTCGGCCTGATTGACCGCTTCGCCAGCCGGCTCAGGGTTATCCCCCTGACGGATCACATTATCTTGTTTTGGCATCCTGATTCCTTTTGCACAAGTGCACACCGCGCGATGGGCGAACGATGCCATTATGACGGAATACAGCCCAAATCTGCTACACTCCATGCCATTCGTATTCTTTTGACGTTATGGCAACAAGTATGAAGATTGGACTTTTCTACGGCTCCAGCACCTGCTACACCGAAATGGCCGCGGAGAAAATTCGCGATATTTTGGGCGAAGAACTGGTGGATTTACACAACCTGAAAGACGTTGATCCGGACAAAATGCAAGATTACAGCGTCCTGATCCTCGGTATCCCGACATGGGATTTCGGCGAGATCCAGGAAGACTGGGAAGCCGTCTGGAATCAACTGCCTACGCTTAAACTGCGTGGCAAGATTGTGGCGATGTACGGCATGGGCGACCAGCTCGGTTACAGCGAATGGTTCCTCGATGCGCTGGGCATGTTGTACCACCAGCTGGTGCCAATGGGCGTTAAGTTTATTGGTTTCTGGCCGACGGAAGGTTTTGAATTCACCAGCCCTAAACCGCTGAGTGCGGACGGCAAACATTTTGTCGGCCTGGCGCTCGACGATGTGAATCAGTTCGATCTCACCGACGAACGCCTGCAACAGTGGTGTGAGCAGATCCTGCTGGAAATGGACGCCCTGCTGTAACCTTAAGACGTTTCAGCGCCGCCTTCAGCCCGGTTTTTCCGGGCCAGGAGGGCGGCTGTTGAGCAGTATCTGGCGCAAACGCCGCCACTCCTCCACACTCATGCTGTCCGATGCTAACCACAAACGCTGCCGTGAACTGCGCATTGCCTGCGCCAGACCGCCTTTACTTTTTTCACGCCGCAGAGAAAGCAGCGCACCGTGGCTGACCATCCACACCGGATGGCGAAGCTGCCATTCATGACCCCGCCATAAAAGACGCTCCTCATCGAGCAAAATCACTTCACCGGTGCGGGCTGTGATGCGCCGCTGGCTGCGGATGCATTCAAACAGCACCAGCAACAGCAAGGTCATCCAGGCGGGCCAATAGCCTGCGGGCCAGGGTGCCAGCAAAATCAGTAACATCACGCCGCCGTAGCTGCCGAGTGAAATTAACTGACTGCGCCATGACACCCGTAAATCACATCGCCACAGGGCCACGGTCTTTATTTCGTGTCTGAATGAGCGCGACCATGCGTTGTAATTCAGCGTCTTGTGGTGCGCCGTGATTCATCAGCCAGTTAAATAAATCGGGATCATCACTGGTCAGAAGACGGGCAAACAAGGTTTTATCTACATCGTTGAGCGAATCATATTCATGCTCGAAAAAGGGCATAATTGAGATATCCAGCTCGCGCATTCCGCGACGACAGGCCCAGTGAATTCGTGATCTGTTATTGATATCCAGTTGGTTTTTGCTTTCCATAACGAGACTCTTTTGTAGGGACGAAACAGGAATTTTTTCGATTCTAACAGCCGCTTGGCCTGTAAAGTAACTTTTCGCTGCCTTGTTTTGTCAATCTACGTGATGTGCCGTAAATCCTGATGCAAACCTGTCGCCCTGTTTACATTCTCCGGAAGGCATCCCGTAAAAGGCACCAATAACTGTTTTCAAAGGCGGTGGCCTCTTTTACCATGAGGCATCAGTCACATTTCATAGACCGGGATAAGAAAATGGCTCACGAATTTCCGTTTCCACCGCAAAAACCTTCAGCGTCTTCCCATCTGCCCCTCACTCTGATTTCGCTGGAAGACTGGGCGATGGTCACCATGACTGGCGCGGATACAATGAAATATCTGCAAGGTCAGGTCACAGCCGACGTCGATGCGCTGGCTGCCGATCATCATGTGCTCTGTGCGCACTGTGATGCCAAAGGCAAAATGTGGAGCAACCTGCGCCTGTTCAAACGCGGCGACGGAATGGCATATCTTGAACGCCGTAACCTGCGCGATACACAGTTAGCTGAAATTAAAAAGTATGCGGTGTTTTCCAAAATCACCTTTACCGCCGATGACGACGTGGTCCTGCTTGGCGTAGCCGGTTTTCAGGCCAGCGCTGCGCTGACCGGATTGTTCTCGACGCTGCCGACCGCTGAGCAGCCGGTGGTGCAACAGGATGAAACGACCCTGCTGCATTTTTCGCTGCCTGCCGAACGTTTTCTGATTATCACCAGCCCGGAAAAATCCCGTCAGGTGGTGGAAGAGCTGGGTGAACAGGCGCAGCGCAATGACAGCCAGCAGTGGCTGGCGCTGGATATTGAGGCCGGTTTCCCGGTAATTGACAGCGTCAACGCGGTGCAGTTTATTCCGCAGGCGACCAATATTCAGGCGCTCGACGGCATCAGCTTCACCAAAGGCTGCTACGCCGGTCAGGAGATGGTGGCGCGCGCGAAATACCGTGGCGCCAATAAACGTGCGCTGTTCTGGTTGTCCGGAAAAGCCAGCAAAGTACCGGCTCCGGCAGACGATCTTGAGATGCAGCTCGGTGAGAACTGGCGCCGAACCGGCACGGTATTAGCAGCGGTGCAGCTTAACGACGGCACCGTCTGGGTTCAGGCGGTGCTGAATAATGATCTGGAAGCTGATACCCATCTTCGCGTTCGTGAAGATGCGGCCAGCCAGTTGAGCATTCAGCCACTGCCGTACTCGCTGGAAGAAACTAAGTAACCGCTTAAAACGCTCCGTTGCCGCCTTCATCTCAGCAATGAGAAGGCGGCAAATATTTCGGTTCCGGCGCGGTTAGTCTTCGTGATGTTTACCCTTCTGTCTCAGTAAATCGACGTAGGCCTGATCCACCAGTTCCTGACGATCGATACCCAGCCGCTCAAGTAAATCTTCTGCAATCGCAACGCCCTGTTCTGGCGTTTCGTTCTCTGCGAGCACCACTTCAAACTCCAGATAATCCCCCAGCCCTTTCACCCGATCCAGATGCAAACGGGTTTGCCCGGCCATAAACAACGTGCGCTGCTTAATCACCCGACCGGCCGCGCCATAAGCCAGCGTCAGGGTTTCGCGCAGACTGTCGGGATCATGCGTTTCAGAAAGCTGGTAAAAACTGGTTTTCGGGCCAGCCTGGTCAGGGCGTTGATAAAAAATCAGCTCACCGCGATCTGCCGCCAGCGTACGTAATTTCAGACGCCCGTGCGGGCAGATAAAAAAGGTGTCGTCCTGAGCAATAATGTCCGGCAGGCCGTCGCTTATCAGCGCCAGCTTTTCATACAGTGCCGAAAAATCATCAACCTTTGCTTTGATTTCAATGTTTCTTGCCATCGTTGACTCCCTTAACGTTCATGCATTTACACACGCATTTTTACACGGATTGAAAGAACACGAAGTGACCTTACAGTGACAGGCAGCCATGTCGCAAGCAGGTTTGATCTGGCGCGTTAAACCCTCAATCAGGGGCTGCTAAAACCTCTCAGGGTGGTACTCTCAGATGAGTTTTTGGAAAAATGAGGGAACGAAAATGACCAAAATTGTAACGCTCACTCTGGCTCCGTCACTGGACAGCGCCACGCTTACTCCAAAGATTTATCCGGAAGGCAAACTGCGCTGTACCGCGCCGGTATTCGAGCCGGGCGGCGGCGGGATCAACGTCGCTCGCGCCATTGTACATCTCGGCGGACAGGCGACGGCGCTGTTCCCGGTGGGCGGCCCGACCGGCGCGCATCTGGCGCAGTTGCTGCGAGATGAAGGGATTACCACAGACACGCTGGAAACGCAGGACTGGACGCGGCAGAACCTGCACGTTCACACCGAAACTACCGGCGAGCAATACCGCTTCGTGATGCCAGGCGCACGCCTGACCGAAGCCGAGTTCGCCAGCCTGAGCGCCAAAATCGAAAGCATCCCGGCCGGTTCAATTCTGGTCATCAGCGGCAGCCTGCCGCCGGGTACGCACATCAGCGCGCTGACCGGGCTTATCCGCAAAGCCCAGCAGGCCGGATTGCGCTGCATTCTCGACAGCTCCGGTGAAGCGCTGGCGGCTGGCCTGAAAATTGGCGGTCTGGCGTTAGTGAAACCGAACCAGAACGAGCTGTCGGCGTTGGTCGGCCATCCGCTGGAAAATCCGGGTGATGTGCTGGCGGCGGCGCAGCAAATCATCCGTGAAGGTGGCGCTGAACGCGTGGTCGTTTCCCTCGGACCTCAGGGCGCACTGGCCGTGGACGCCCAGGGCTCGTTTCAGGTGGTGCCTCCGCCGGTGAAAAAGATGAGTACCGTCGGCGCGGGTGACAGCATGGTTGGCGCGATGACGCTCAAACTGGCCGAAGGTGCTGACCTGCTCGATATCGTGCGCTTTGGCGTAGCCGCTGGCAGCGCGGCCACGCTGAACATGGGCACGCGCCTGTGTTCTGATAAAGATACGCAGCAGATTTACCAGTATCTGTGCGCGCAGACGCCGGCGCATTAATAGCCTGAATGCGCTCTGTGAGGGCTTTGCATCGCACGGAGCGCAAATTCTTTGTCACGCCTGCACGTATTTCTTTCCATTAGCAGATAAACTCGCAGCATCGGGTGTTGCATGCACCTTTCACATCACGCCAGAAAAGGCCGGAGGCCAGGGTCCAGAATGATATGGATTATGCTTGCTGCAATTGTTGTGGTTTTTATTGTGGGTTATTGGTTCATGACAGCAGACACCCGTAAAGCGAATGAGTCACTCGCCAGTCTGTTGAAAATAAAACCGGTTTATATTGATTCCATGCTGCTGGAGATGGGCAAACGACAGAGCCAGATGTTTATCCGCTCGATAAGCGGGGGGTATGCGGAGGAGATCCGCAAAGCGGCTTACGTCGTCTTTATCTATCACACGTTTATCAAAGATGCGTCGGCTGAAAATATTGTCCGCTGGCGCAACATTCTGGTGCGCGCGCATCTGCCGCCGCAGCTGAGCAGCGAACACGCCGAGCTGGCGCTGTTTTACTTCGCAGAGCTGGATATCGAACCTTTCGAACTGGCGCAGTTCCGCCGCGATTACAACGAAACCTATAATCAGATCCATCTGGTATAGATGCAAAAAAGCCGCTGAATTAGCGGCTTTTTCTCGTCATCGATCAGAGACTGGTTACCTGAAACTCATCATCTGAACACGTTATCCAGATAACTCGCCAGGATCTGACGTGAGCTGAAACCGTGGCAAATGCCGTAGTAGGTTTCGTTTTCGCTGGAGACGTCCAGCGGGAAGTTCTTGTAGGCATCGCTGCTGCGAAACGACGCGGTAGGCTCGGCAAAACGCTCGCTGCGTTCTTTCATCGCCGGGTGTATTACCAGGGCAGTCCGGCCAAACCGCGCTTCCCGGTTCACATACACGTAGTACTCGCCACGGCGATAACCGTAAGCTTTATCATCAATATAATCGCGCTCAAACCCTGATGTTTCTAAAACGCGTGCCACTTCATCTGGCCGTAAATACATGGTTGCTCCTCGCTTCTTTAACCGCAAGGCGACCTTACCGCAATAACTCTGCCAGACAATGCCTTTATCCCCAATTTTGGCGCATTTAGGATTTATCTAAACACGCCAAAAGGACTAACTGGCCGAGGGTTTACGCGAAGTTTGCAACCAAAGTCTGAGTGTCAGCAGCCACGCAATCACCACCATAAACGCAGCGGCCAGATAAATCGACGGCGTCCCCAGATGCGCGATCAGTAAGCCTGCAACTGGCCCGGTGATCCCCAGCCCTAAATCAAGGAATGCCGAATAGAGCCCCAGCGCCGTTCCCTGATTCTGCGGCGGCACCTGTTTGACCGCCTCTACGCCGAGCGCAGGAAAAACCAGTGAGAACCCGGAGCCGGTGAGGAAAGCGCCGAGCTGCACAGTGATAGGATCGGTTCCCATCCAGATCAGCAGTAAGCCTGCAATTTCAAAGACAAACGACACCAGAGACACGCGTAAGCCGCCAAACCGGTTGATCGCATTGCCAAACACCAGACGTGTGCCGACAAAACCGAGGCTAAATAAGGTGAGCGTAAATGCCGCGCCGCTCCAGCCTTTATCGGCGTAGTAAAGCGTAATAAAGGTGGCGATCACCCCAAAACCGATGGTGCCAAAACCCAGCCCGAGACCATAGAGCCAAATCCGCCCGACCACCGATTTGAAGGCGATCCGCTTACCTGCCGTGACCGAAATCGCCGCTTTGCCGCAGGCGGCGACGGCGGCAATGACTACGGCGATGACGATAACTCCCGCCACGCCCGCCAGCCCGAAACCATGATTGAGTATTACGCCCAGCGGTGCGCCGACGGCCATCGCGCCGTAAGTCGCCACACCATTCCATGAAATCACCCGCGCCGTGTGTTTCGCACCCACCGCGCCGATCCCCCACAGCGTGGTACCGGTGCTGCCGAAACTTTCTCCGACGCCAAGGAAAATTCGCGCCACGCACAGCAGCAGTAAACTCGCCAGCGGGGAGTGCGCAAAAATAAACGCCAGCGCGTAGAACACACCGCTCATGCCGCAGCAGATCAGCCCGAAAATCACCACTCGTTTCGGGCCAAGCTGGTCGGCATAACGTCCGGCGTGAGGGCGACTGACCAGCGTTGAGAAATACTGGACGCTGATAATCAGGCCGGCCAGCACCGAGTTATAACCCAGGGTGTTATGTACAAATCCCGGTAAAACGGCCAGCGGCAGGCCAATCGTCAGATAGACGACAAAGGTGAAAAGCATAAACGACAAAATGCGTTTATTGAGCTGAAGATTTGAGCGAAGCGTACTTAAAGACATGGGCAAACCGGATGTGAACACTGAGAGTGGAATCAACAGTATAAACGGGTTTTGCCAGTTAAACGGGGTAAAAATGTTATCGCCTGTAACGTCAAACTCACTTGCGGAAAAATCTGATCCGCGTCACGTAAAGCCGCGTCACACCTGAGTTTTTTGACCCGCCTCATGGCCTCTTTACCCCCGAAAATACAGGCATATGTTCTCGAAGAACCATCTGGTACAGGATTTTGGTCTATGCTTTAAGCATCAGTTTTAAAAGTCAGTAAAAAACTGAAAAATATCGTTCAACAAGGAGAGACCGAATGTTTAACAAGAAAACAGATAAAGTAGAAAAAAGCATTGATCAGGACGTGACCTTACTGGCTGACACGCTGGATGAAGTGCTTCAGTCTGCGGGCAGTAAATCCAAGGATGAATTGGACAAACTTCGCAGCAAAGCTCAGGGCGTTTTACGTGATACACGTGCCCGTTTTAACGGCGATAAAATCAGTCAGCACGCTCGTGATGCCGCTGCCCAGGCCAATGATTATGTGAAAGATAATCCGTGGTATGGCGTCGGTGCCGGTGCTGCAATCGGTATTGTGATCGGTGTCCTGCTGGGACGTCGCTAGTCACGAAAGAGCAATTTAAGGTGTCTATTCCTGTGTCGGGATTACTCAGACACCAACGCAGCGCCCCTCATTGCTGCGTGATTGCTAAAAAGACGACGGAGCCCACGGGCTCCGTTTTCTATTTCTGATTTACGCAAACCACCGCCGCCAGCCGTGCGGCCAGCGCCTGCGCCTCTTGCGGTGAGGTGATGTTTGGAAATCCCATCAGCAAACCGTTTGGCCGCAAGGCATCGCCCCGCTCGCGGCGTAAAACCTGCCAGTCGGACAATGCCTGCACTGCCAGCCCCTGCTCGCGTGCGCGCCTGGCGATGGCCGCATCATTAAGATTTGCATTGAGTCTGGCACACAGCTGGATGCCGCCGGCCTGCTCCGTCACCTGCAACACCTCTGCCCCAAAGGCCGCGGTCAGCGCCTGTTTCAGATAGCCACGACGCTCCGCATATAACTGACGCATCCTTTTCAGGTGTCGGTAAAAATGCCCCTGCTCGATGAATTCTGCAATACTGCTTTGCACTAAAGGCGGCGTACCGCAGATCCGCAGCGGGGAGTAAGCCTCCAGTTTTTCCACCAGACTTTCCGGTACCACCACATAGCCACAGCGCAGCGCCGGGAACATCACTTTGCTGAACGTTCCGGCGTAAATCACGCGCCCCTGCGTATCCAGACTTTTCAGCGAAGGCAGCGGCTGGCCGTGATAACGGAATTCGCTGTCGTAATCGTCTTCGATGATCCACGCCTGCTGTCTGGCCGCCCAGTCAAGCAACGCCATGCGTCGCGAGAGGCTCATGGTTACGCCGGTCGGGCTTTGATGCGCAGGCGTCACCACGGCAAAACGCGCCAGCGGATGCTCTTTCACCGCCTGCGGCACGTTCATTCCTTCGTCATCGACATTCACCGCCATCGGCACGGCACCCGCCGCGCGGAAAAATGCCTGCGTCACCGGATAACCAGGATCTTCAAGCCATACCCCGTCACCCGGTTGTAGCAGGCTGCCGATGATCAGATCCAGCACCGGCGCATAACCGGCGCAGATAAAAATCTGTTCCGGGCGGCAGGTGAATCCACGGGATAGCTGCAGGTAGCGCGCAATAGAATGGCGCAGCGAGTCAACGCCGGTCAGCGGTGGGTGCCCGAGATCGTTAATGGCGGTATGACGGATTTGCCGCGAGACAATGCGTGACCAGATGGCGCGGGGAAAAGCGTCGAGCGCGGGTAATCCGAGCTGAAAAGGCAGCGAGGAGACGGAAGGCAACATCGGGTTGATCGGCCTGCTCGCCCTGCTTTCACGCACCGGCGAAGGCGCAGGTGCGGATAAGCTTTCCGGCGCGCTGACCACCGTTCCCGCCTGGCCGCGGCTTTGCAGAAAACCTTCAGCAGTCAGCAGGCCATACGCATTTTCCACCGTGGCGCGCGCCACGCCCAGTTCGCTGGCCAGCGCCCGTACGGAAGGCACGCGGCTGCCGCGCGCCAGCTGTCCTTCCATAATAGCCGCTTTCACTCGCTGATAAATCTGCCGATAAAGCGGCGCGTTGAGCTTAGGATCGAGGTGAAAGGCAAGGCTGAAGCGGCTCATCATGACCTGCTTAAAGAGACATTTTATGGCTCTGTAGTATAGACCATGAGGCGGGTAAAGTAGCGGGCATTGAGACGCGCTGCGCGTCACCGTTTACTTAAAAAGTGACTTCAAAAATCCCAGAGGAAATCATTATGACTACGCTTCGCCTGCCTTACTTCACCCTGTCTTCATCCGTCATGGAACCGATGAAAGCAGCACTCGGCGCGCTGGAAAAAGGTCCGCTGGATAATGTGATTATCGAACTGGTATTCCTGCGCGTCTCACAGATCAACGGCTGCGCCTACTGTCTGGATATGCACTCGAAGGCACTGCGCAAAATGGACGTGGCTCAGACCCGGCTGGATCAGTTGGCAGGATGGCAGGTGAGCCATGCGTATTCTGAGCGCGAACGTGCGGCAATGGCATGGGCGGAATCGGTCACTCTGGTGGCGGCGACCGGCGCACCGGACAGCGCCTTTGAACCGTTGAAAGCGCAGTTCAGCGAGGTGGAAATCTCAGAACTGACCTTCGCGATTGCGGTAATGAATGCGTTCAATCGTCTGGCCGTCGGGATGCGCCAGTAATCTTATCGCTTAGTTTTTAAGCTTGAAAATAGTTTTCGTCCTACAGCCCGCATCCTGCGGGCTTTGTCGTTTTTGCAATAAGCATTTTTAAAATATCTACATATTGTGTGGTTGAATATTTTAATCACCACATCTAGTATTCAATCCATCGGGACGCCATGAAGGCACCGACTCTCGCGCCTGATCCCCGGCTGAAGCAGCGCCGCAGCGGTCAGGCAAAAATTGTCTCTGATTTCTTACCAAATGGAAATACGAATCATGAGCATTATTATTTACAGTAAACCAGACTGTGTCCAGTGCAATGCGACTTACCGTGCATTAGATAAACATGGCATCGCTTATGAAGTGATCGATTTGACTCAGGATGCGCAGGCGCTCGGCCAGGTTCGTGCGATGGGGTATCAGCAGGTGCCGGTGATTGTCGCCGGTGACGATCACTGGTCCGGTTTCCGTCCCGACAAAATCAGCGAACTGCGCCAGCTCCAGAACGCGTTCTGAGGACCGGCGGATGAATCCGTTGGTCTATTTCTCCAGCAGTTCCGAAAACACGCATCGCTTCGTCGGCAGAACCGGATTGCCGGCGATCCGCATTCCGATTAACCGTCAGCCCGAAAAATTGCGCGTGACTTCACCGTACATTCTGGTGGTGCCGAGTTACGGCGGCGGGTCGGCCAAAGGCGCGGTGCCAACGCAAGTGATCCGTTTTCTGAACGATGAACATAACCGTTCACTCATCCGCGGCGTTATCGCCGCCGGGAATACCAATTTCGGCGCAGCGTATTGCATAGCCGGTGACATCATCGCCCAGAAGTGTCAGGTACCTTACCTGTATCGCTTTGAATTGCTGGGTACGCCGGAAGACGTTGCAAAGGTTACACAGGGAGTTACTGAATTTTGGCAACGACAGAACTGAATCTTACCGAGGCGGACACCTCCAGCCCCGATTATCACGCGCTCAACGCCATGTTGAATCTGTTCGATGCCGAAGGCCGCATCCAGTTCGATAAAGACCGGCTGGCTGCGCGTCAGTATTTTCTGCAACATGTGAATCAAAACACGGTGTTTTTCCACAATCTGGCGGAGAAATTACGCTATCTGGTGGAAGAGGGCTATTACGAAGCCGCCGTATTAGACCAGTACGCTTTCGACGACATCAAGGCGTTATTCAAACAGGCTTACACCAAAAAATTCCGCTTCCAGACCTTTCTGGGCGCATTCAAGTATTACACCAGCTACACGCTGAAAACCTTCGACGGCAAGCGTTACCTTGAGCGTTACGAAGACCGCGTGTGCATGGTGGCGCTGACGCTGGCGCGCGGCGATATCCAGCTTGCCGGGCATTTCGTGGATGAGATCATTTCTGGTCGCTTCCAGCCCGCGACGCCGACGTTCCTCAACTGCGGTAAAAAACAGCGCGGCGAACTGGTCTCCTGCTTCCTGTTGCGTATCGAAGACAACATGGAATCCATAGGCCGCTCGGTGAACTCGGCGCTGCAACTGTCTAAACGCGGCGGCGGCGTAGCCTTTATGCTGACCAACATCCGTGAAGTCGGCGCGCCGATTAAGCGCATCGAAAATCAGTCTTCCGGCGTGATCCCGATAATGAAGATGCTGGAAGATGCGTTCTCCTACGCCAACCAGCTCGGTGCGCGTCAGGGCGCGGGCGCGGTCTATCTCAACGCGCATCATCCGGACATTCTGCGTTTCCTTGATACCAAACGCGAAAATGCCGACGAGAAAATCCGCATCAAAACGCTGTCGCTCGGCGTGGTTATTCCGGATATCACCTTCGAACTGGCGAAAAATAACGAAGACATGTACCTGTTCTCGCCGTACCACGTCGAGAAAGTTTACGGCGTACCGATGTCTGAAATCAGCATCACGGAGAAATACCGCGAGATGGTGAATGACAAGCGCATTCACAAAACCAAGATCAACGCCCGCGAGTTCTTCCAGATTCTGGCAGAGATTCAGTTCGAGTCCGGCTATCCGTACATGATGTTTGAAGATACGGTTAACCGCGCCAATCCGATCAAAGGTCGCATCAACATGAGCAACCTGTGTTCGGAAATTTTACAGGTGAATTCGCCGACGATTTACGGCGAAGATTTGTCATATCAGCAGGTTGGCAAAGATATTTCCTGTAATCTCGGCTCGCTGAATATCGCCTCAGCGATGGATTCACCGGATTTCGGTAACACCGTAGAAATGGCGGTGCGGGCGCTGACGGCGGTATCTGACATGAGCAACATTCGCTCAGTGCCGTCTATCGACCAGGGGAATCAGGATTCGCACGCCATCGGCCTCGGCCAGATGAATTTGCACGGCTATCTGTGCCGTGAGCGAATTTATTACGGTTCCGAAGAAGGTCTGGATTTCACCAATATCTACTTCTGCGCCGTGGCGTTTCACGCGATCCGCGCCTCGAATCAGATAGCCATCGAGCGCCAGCAATCCTTCAAAGGTTTTGCGGATTCAACCTACGCCAGCGGCGCCTATTTCGACAAATACGTCGATGACGCGCAGGCAGATAAATGGCAGCCAAAAACCGGGCGCGTACGTGAGCTGTTCGCGGATGCAGGGATCCCCATCCCGACCACCGCAGACTGGGCGGACTTGAAAGCCTCGGTCATGCAGCACGGGCTGTATAACCAGAATTTGCAGGCGGTGCCGCCGACCGGTTCGATTTCGTATATCAATAATTCGACGTCGAGTATTCACCCGATTGTGTCCCGCGTGGAAATCCGCAAAGAGGGCAAAATTGGTCGTGTGTATTATCCGGCAGCGTTTATGACCAACGACAATCTGGATTACTACCAGGATGCCTACGAAATCGGCCCGGAAAAGATTATTGATACCTACGCCGAAGCCACGCAGCACGTCGATCAGGGGCTGTCGCTGACGCTGTTCTTCCGCGATACCGCCACCACGCGCGACATCAACAAAGCGCAAATTTACGCGTGGCGTAAGGGCATTAAGACTATTTATTACATCCGTCTGCGTCAGATGGCGCTGGCAGGCACCGAAGTTCAGGGCTGCGTGTCCTGCACGCTTTAAGGAAGAAATATGAGTGGAATTAAACAACTGCTGGTGCCACAGCCGGTAAGCAAAGCCATTAACTGGAACAAACTTCAGGACGATAAAGACCTGGAAGTGTGGAACCGTCTGACCTCCAACTTCTGGCTGCCGGAAAAGGTGCCGCTCTCCAACGATATTCCGTCGTGGGCGACGCTCAATGCACAGGAAAAGCAGCTGACCATCCGCGTGTTTACCGGCCTGACGCTGCTCGACACCGTGCAAAACGTGGTCGGTGCGCCGACGCTGATGAAAGATGCGGTGACACAGCACGAAGAGGCGGTGTACTCAAATATCTGCTTTATGGAAGCGGTACATGCGCGTTCTTACAGTTCGATCTTCTCGACGCTGTGCGCCACCGTGGACGTAGACGAAGCCTACCGCTGGAGTGAGGAAAACGTCGCGTTGCAAAACAAAGCCGCGATCATTCTTTCATACTACGACGGCGAAGATCCGCTGATGAAGAAAGTCGCCAGCGTGTTCCTCGAATCCTTCCTGTTCTACTCCGGTTTTTATCTGCCGATGTACTGGTCGAGCCGCGCCAAGCTGACCAACACCGCCGATCTGATCCGTCTGATCATCCGCGATGAAGCTGTGCACGGTTACTACATCGGCTATAAATTCCAGAAAGCGCTGGCGCTGGAAAGCGAAGAGCGTCAGCGGCAGATCAAAGAGCAGGCGTTTGATCTGATGCAGGATTTGTACGACAACGAGATCCGCTACACCGAGGAGTTATACGACGGCGTCGGCTGGAGCGAAGACGTGAAGAAATTCCTGCACTATAACGCCAACAAAGCGCTGATGAATCTCGGCTATGAAGCCCTGTTCCCGGCCAGCATGGCGGACGTCAATCCGGCGATCCTTTCCGCATTGTCACCAAACGCCGACGAAAACCACGACTTCTTCTCGGGTTCGGGCTCATCGTATGTGATTGGCACGGCGGTCAATACGGAAGATGAGGACTGGGATTTCTAAGTAGCCCCTTGCGACTGGACGGGTTTGTCTATGCTCCTCCCCTTCGCAGGGGAGTGAGTCGAACAGTATTCCGGTGTTGCCCTTATTGCTCTGAGCGTTAGTATAGGAACAGTGTTTCAAAAACCTACGCATTCAAAAAGGAAACATCATGCCCTACAACGCCTCACCCTCGCGCTATGAAACCATGCAATTTCGCCGATGCGGCCAAAGCGGCCTCAAACTCCCTGCTCTTTCTCTTGGCCTGTGGCACAGCTTCGGTCACGTCAGCCCGCTGGAATCGCAACGCGCCTTGCTGCAAAAAGCCTTTGATTTAGGCATCACCCATTTTGATCTGGCCAATAATTACGGGCCACCGCCGGGTTCGGCAGAGGAGAATTTCGGTAAGCTGCTGCGTCAGGATTTTTCGTCGTATCGCGATGAGCTGATCATCTCCACCAAGGCCGGTTATGACATGTGGCCTGGCCCTTACGGTGCAGGCGGTTCCCGCAAATATCTGCTGGCAAGCCTTGATCAAAGCCTGCAACGCATGGGGCTCGATTATGTCGATATCTTCTATTCGCACCGCGTGGATGAAGAAACGCCGATGGAAGAAACCGCCGCCGCGCTGGCTTACGCCGTGCAAAGCGGCAAGGCGCTGTATGTCGGGATTTCGTCTTACTCGCCGGAGCGCACGCAGAAAATGGCTGAGCTGTTACGCGAACTGAAAGTACCGCTGCTGATCCATCAGCCGTCTTACAATTTGCTGAACCGCTGGGTCGATAAGAGCGGATTACTCAATACGCTGGAGCAAAACGGCGCAGGCTGCATTGCCTTCACACCGCTGGCGCAGGGGTTGCTGACCGGTAAATACCTCAACGGTATTCCGGACGGTTCAAGGATGCAGGTCGAAGGAAATAAGGTGCGCGGACTGAATGCCAACATGCTCACCGATGCTAACCTGAACAGTCTGCGGTTGCTCAACGAGATGGCGCAGGCACGCGGCCAGACAATGGCGCAGATGGCGCTGAGCTGGTTGCTGAAAGATGACCGCGTGACCTCGGTGCTGATTGGCGCCAGCCGCCCTGAGCAACTGGATGAAAACGTGCAGGCGCTGGACAATCTGCGTTTCAGCGCGGAGGAACTGGCGGCAATCGATAAACACGTTGCAGACGGGGAACTGAATCTGTGGCAGGCATCTTCAGATAAATAAAGCATTAATCAAACAGCAGGCGGATAAACGTTTTATCCGCCTCTTCTGCAAATAAAGTCTACTAGGCCGTCAGTTCTAAACGTCGCGCCGTTTCGTAGTGATCTACCCAATATTGATTATTCAGTGATGAGATTGTGACGCCTTGTATTTTGGACGCGTGAATAAACTGGTCATCACCGATATATACCCCGACGTGGCGATCGCCCGGCGTGGTTTTGAAAAACACTAAATCCCCAGGCTTAAGATTATTTTTATTCACCTTGGTGCCATTTTTGATTTGTTCAAACGTGGTGCGCGGCAGCTCGGTGTGCAGAGAATCATTGAAAATATGTTGCATCAGCGCGGAGCAATCGACGCCGCGGTGCGTGGTGCCGCCCCAGTGATACTGCGTACCTTTCCAGCGTGAATACTGGGAAAGCAGGGCCGCTTTGATATTTTTTGACTTACCCGTATTGCCTTCGTATACCGGGGATGGGTTCACATCAAGCAATTCTGTTTGATAAAAATGATGTTTGCCAATTTCTGAAAATTCCTTCGGCAAATCAAACGCAGAGCAATACGTACTGAACAATAAGAAAAACGATACGGATAATGCAGAGGTGAAATTTTTAAAACGAAACATGCGTGATTTCTTTTATTGAAATATAACTCGTCCTTACCTGGGAACCAGCAAACGGGGCGGGTGACTCGTCGTTGAGTGCGCAAATAATAACCGCAGCTTAAAAAATCACCACTCAAAAACGAGTCCAATAAAGGACATTCCCTATTTTCTATCGGGAAACCAATCCCTTCCGCTGAAGGGATTGGGGAAGGCATCAGGAGAAGAACTTCGCCAGCACGAAAAGCCCAACAGAAACGTTGATCGCACCGCCGATGCGGGTCGCAATTTGCGCGAATGGCATCAGGGTCATGCGGTTGCCGGAGGTGAGGATCGCCACGTCACCGGTGCCGCCCTGCCCGCTCTGGCAGCAGGAAACGATCGCCACATCAATCGGGTACATGCCAATTTTCTTGCCGACGTAAAAACCGGTAGCCACCAGCGCCAGCACTGTGGTGACAATCACCAGCAGGTTTTGCACGGTAAAGGCGTCGATCAGTTCCTGCCACGGGGTAATCGCCACGCCCACCGCAAACAGCACAGGATAAGTGACCGCCGTGCGAAAGAATTTATACACCGCCATCGAGCCGTGCTGAATAGTCGGGGAAATGCCGTTCGCCAGTTTCACCAGCACTGCCGCAAATAACATACCGACCGGCGCAGGCAGGCCTATCCACTTCTGACCGAGCATCCCCACCATGTACAGCAGGATCGCCAGCAGCGCGCCGCAGGCCAGCGCGTTAACGCCGGGATTACCTTTGAATTCGTCGGTGCCGCTGCCCAGATGGCCTTGTCTGGCGGGCATCAGCGTGCCTTCTCCGGTCAGATGCGGATAACGTTTACCGATCTGATTAAGTACGCCCGCCAGGACGATCGCGGTCAGACTGCCGAGCATCACGATCGGCAGAATACGACCGAGTGCCACGCCCTGCTCCATGTGCAAGATAGTCGCGTAACCCATCGACAGCGGGATCGCGCCTTCGCCCACGCCGCCGGCCATGATCGGCAGGATCAGAAAGAAGAAGGTTTGCACCGGCGGTAATCCCAGCGCAGTGCCGACCGCCATCCCGGCGATCATCCCCACAATTTCACCGCACAGCATCGGTACAAAGATGCGCATAAAACCCTGGATCAGCACCTGACGGTTCATGCTCATGATACTGCCGACAATAATGCAGCAGATGTAGAGATACAGGATGTTGGTGGATTTGTAGAATTTGACCGTGGAATCGACCACGACGTCAGGCAGCAGGCCGTAGTGCACCATCGCCGAGGGAATAAAGGTGGCGCAGATCGCCGCCGCACCGAGTTTACCCACCACCGGCAACCGCTTACCGAACTCACCGCAGGCAAAACCAAAGAACGCCAGCGTCGCAACCATCACCACGATGTCGCTGGGCAGTTTACCGTTCAGGCAATCGAGCAGGATCAACACGCCCGCCAGTAAAAAGAAAGGCAGCGGAATAATCCCTATCTTGTAGTTATCCAGAATGTGCCACCACTTTTGTCTGGCGGAGAGTCCGGTTTTTTTGCTGTCTTCAACAACAATGTAGGAATCGTCGGTTGTGCTCATGACATCGCCCTTTTCTTATCGATACTTTTTATATTGAGAGGGTCAGCATAAGAAACAGAGCGGTCGGACGGATGTGAGTTTGTTCAAATTAAACTCGCAGGGATTAAGGTTGTTATGGTTTTTATGGCGTTAATGCTACTTCCTTTATAAGGATTACCGGATTAGTAGTAAAAAACCTTATTAACCCTGTAATTACTGCGTGAAATAAAGGGCTTTTTAATTCCCTGTTCACAACTCTGCTTTTGGCGGATTACGATGCCGATTACACCGTGATACGCTTATTCGATATGTGTCTTTTGAAGTTTCCGTGGCGGGTCGTATGAAACGCAGATTGCCTTTTCAGGTAAAACTCTTTTTATCTCTGGTGTTATTTTCCTGCCTGCTCTTAGCGCTGCTGGGCGCCATTTTGTTTCACGTTATCGACCGGCAACTGCATCACGATCTCGGCCAGCGGGCGCGGGTTCAGGCCAGTGAAATAGCGCTGATGCCGGGGCTGGCGCAAAAAGTCGCTGACCGCGACGTCGTGGGAATTGCGCGCCTGATCCAGCCGCTGCGGGATCAAAGCGATGCCAGTTATATTGTGATTGGCGACGTCCGCGAGCGGCATCTTTATCATTCCGAATCACCGGAGAGAATTGATCTGCCGATGATTGGCGGCGATAACGCTGAAGTCCTTGCCGGGAAAACCATTATTTCGGTGCGTCAGGGTGGCATCGGCGTTTCATTACGCAGTAAAGCACCGATTTTGAATGCCAGCCATCAGGTGATCGGCATTGTTTCTGTCGGTTATCTCACTTCTTATATCGACAATATTAATGGCCGCCGTCTGGCGCAGGCGGGTTTATACGGCATGCTGCTTTTAATCCTGCTGTTTATTTTCTCGTGGATCTTTAGCCGCAACGTAAAAAAACAGATGTTCTGGCTGGAACCGAAAGATATTGCATTGCTGGTGCGTCAGCAAAAAGCGTTGCTGGAAGCGATGTATGAAGGCGTATTCGCCATTAACGGCCAGAAGCAGCTGATTCTGATTAACCGCGCGGCGCGTGAATTGCTCGATATCCGTCAGCCGGAAAATGAACTGCTCGGCAAACCGCTGGCTGACGTGCTGGAGACACCACCCACGTTCTTTACCGAAAGTGGCGTTCAGGACGCCTCTCCCGCCAAAAACAGCAGCCGTCACGATCAGATAACCGTACTCAATCAGCGGCAGGTGATCGTCAACCGCGTGCCTATCGAGCTGGAACCCGGCAAGGAAAGCGGATGGGTGTTCAGCTTTCGCGATAAAAACGACATTAATACGCTCAGCAGCCAGCTGAGCCAGGTGAAACGCTACGCCGACAGTCTGCGCATCATGCGCCATGAGCAACTGAACTGGACCGCGACGCTGGCCGGTTTGCTGCAAATGCAGCGCTACGACGACGCGATGCGCTACATTCAGGCGCAATCCGAAGGCGCGCAAGCGGTGCTGGATTTCGTCTCGGCGCGCTTCACGTCGCCGGCGCTATGCGGGCTGCTGCTGGGTAAATACGTCAGCGCGCGCGAGAAAGGCGTCGAGCTGGCATTCGATCCGGCCTGTCAGCTGTTGCGCATCCCGCCCGCCATCAGCGAAACCGAGCTGATGTCGGTTATTGGCAATTTGCTGGATAACGCCGTGGACGCCACACTCAAAGCGGAGACCGCACCCGCACCGGTGGAGCTGTATATTTCTGACAGAAATCACGAGCTGCTGATTGAGGTGGCCGATCGCGGCGGCGGCGTGGATGACGCGCTGAAGCCGCACCTGTTTGAGCAGGGCGTCACCAGCAAGCCGCAGAGCGGCGATGATATGACGGGCGCGGAACATGGCATCGGTCTGTATCTGGTAGCAAGTTATGTCCGTCAGGCGGGCGGCAGCATCGAAATCTCAGACAATACGCCGCAGGGTACGATATTTTCGGTATTTATCCCGTACCCGGCGGAGGCCTTAACAGGAAAGAAATATGAATAACCTCAGCGTACTCGATGTGGTGATCGTGGAAGATGAGCCGCATCTTGCCGGTCTGCACCGCGATTTTATCGAGCAAAATTTCAATCTGCGCGTGGTCGGTCTGGCCGCCACCCTGGAACAGGCGCGCTCGTTACTCCGTTTGCATCAGCCAAGACTGATCCTCCTCGACAACTATTTGCCGGACGGTCAGGGCGTGGATCTGATCGACAGCCCACTGCTGAAAGGCTTCGACTGCTCGGTGATTTTCATTACCGCCGCCAGCGATATGCAAACCTGTAGCCAGGCGATGCGCAGCGGCGCATTCGATTACATCATTAAACCGGTGTCGTTCCATCGCCTGCGCAGCTCGCTGGAGCGTTTTATGCAGCTGGTGGAAACACTGCGGTATGTGAAAGTGGTCGATCAGCGTGCGCTCGACAGGTTATTCAATTTGCCCGCCAGCGATACGCCGCCCGCCCCTTCCGCCAAAGGCATTGAGCCGAATACGCTTGAACTGGTGCAGCGGGTTTTCAACGCCAAACCGGACGTCAGCTGGTCGGTTGAACAGGTAGTGGAAGAGGTCGGGATCAGCAAAACCACCGGACGCCGCTATCTGGAATATTGTGTGGAAATGGGCTTTATCGGTGTCGAGATGCAGTACGGAAATATCGGTCATCCGAGGCGTCTGTATCGCAAAATATCCGACACGTAAAAATCCGTCTCCTGACGCCCAATTTCGACCTTTTTGCCCGCTCAATTTCCCACGCTCTGCCGGTGTCTGCACCGGCCCGTTCTCCGCATTCCTGGCTGCCTGACAAAAATATTTCACCCATCAGGCACCTTTCAGACAACCGGTAAATTCACGCCTTTCACCTCTGGCTGAAATCTCTATTTACAGCGAACAAATACGCGCTGTGAATTTGCATTTAAATCACTGATCTCAGTGATATATCTTCGTCTAAAACCCCACAAAAAGAAAAGTCATTAAATTCATTTTAATCAGTGAGTTAACTATATTCACCTCGACCATATGGAGCAAAGTAATTAGCAAAAACATAAAAACCTTAACACCCAGGAATTTGTCATTAAATGTCAACGGGAAAGCCGGATAATTAGCGGCGCATGACACGTACAAATACGCCACCAGAATCGCAACCATGAATATTCTTCAGAAACATTGAGACTTGTCTCAGAATTTCGATGTGTTAGGGTATAACGCGTTCACTATTTCGTTACAGGTAATATCCTATACGGTCCAACAGAAAAACTAGACATCGAGCCGATACGGCTATTTATATCCAAGGAATGCACATTGCATGGCAATTAAAATCGAAGTAAAGAATCTTTATAAGGTATTTGGCGAGAACCCGGATCGCGCTTTCAAGATGATCGACGCAGGCAAGGGTAAAGAAGAAATTTTTGAGAAAACCGGTCTGTCACTTGGCGTTAAAGATGCCAGTCTGGCCATTGAAGAAGGCGAGATCTTCGTCATCATGGGGTTATCCGGTTCCGGTAAGTCCACCATGGTACGCCTTCTCAATCGTCTGATAGAGCCCACCCGCGGCGAAGTGTTGATCGACGGCGAAGACATCGCCAAAATCTCAGAAGCAAAACTGCGCCAGGTGCGCCGAAGCAAAATCAGTATGGTGTTTCAGTCCTTTGCGCTGATGCCACACCTGACCGTGTTGAATAACACCGCGTTTGGTATGGAACTGGCCGGTGTGCCGGTGGAAGAGCGCAATGCTAAAGCCCTCGATGCGTTGCGTCAGGTCGGTCTGGAAAACTATGCCAACTCCTATCCCGATGAATTATCAGGCGGTATGCGTCAGCGTGTGGGCTTAGCCCGTGCGATGGCCAACAACCCTGACATTCTGCTGATGGATGAAGCCTTCTCGGCACTTGACCCGTTAATCCGCACCGAAATGCAGGATGAACTGGTTAAGCTGCAGGCTCAGCATCAGCGCACCATCGTGTTTATTTCCCATGACTTAGATGAAGCCATGCGTATTGGCGATCGCATCGCCATTATGCAAGGCGGCGAAGTGGTACAGGTCGGCACGCCGGAAGATATTCTGAATAATCCGGCCAACGACTATGTGCGCACCTTCTTTCGCGGTGTGGACATCAGTCAGGTCTTCAGCGCCAAAGATATCGCACGCCGTCGTGGCGCACTCATTCGTAAAACCCCCGGTTTTGGTCCCCGTGCAGCGCTCAAGCTGCTGGAAGATGAAGACCGCGAATATGGTTATGTGCTGGAACGTGGACAGAAATTCATCGGCGTTGTGTCGATCGAATCGCTGAAAACTGCGCTGAAAGCCAATCAGCCGCTGGAAAGTGCCCTGCTGGAATCTCCGGCACCGGTGCTGGCAGATATGCCGCTCAGCGAACTGATTTCCCATGTCGCCGCCGCGCCTTGCGCCGTGCCGGTCGTCAATGAGGACAATAACTATATCGGCATTATTTCCAAAGCCATGCTGCTTCAGGCTCTGGACAAAGAAGGGGGTAACGAATGAGCAACTCAATAAATAGCACGATCGTTCAGCACGCACAGGCCGCTCAGGCTGAGGCATTGGATCCGTCAATCGATCCGTGGAGTGCTGATAACGCCAGCGGCGGTGTCGCACCGCAGGCTGACGCGGCGGCTTCAGCGCCTGCCGATGGCAGCAGCGATCCCTGGGGTGGCAGCAGTGATGCCGCCGCCAGCGCGCCGGATGCCACGCATCATGCCGCCGCACAGGCCAACGACTGGCTGAGCGTCGCACCTGAACAGCAACAGCATTTTAATATTCTCGATCCGTTCCACAGCACGCTTATCCCGCTCGATCGCTGGGTGACTGAGGGGATCGACTGGCTGGTCGGCAACTTCCGTCCGGTATTCCAGGGGATCCGAGTCCCGGTCGATTTCGTCCTGAGCGGTTTTCAGCACGGCCTCGAAACGCTGCCCGCGCCGATTGCGATCTTAGTGTTCGCATTGATCGCCTGGCAGATGGCCGGGTTAGGCATGGGTGCCGCCACGCTGGTTTCCCTGGTGCTGATCGGCGCCATCGGCGCATGGTCGCAGGCTATGGTGACGCTGGCGCTGGTTCTGACGTCGCTGTTCTTCTGTATTCTGATAGGTTTGCCGCTGGGGATCTGGCTGGCGCGCAGTCAGAGAGCGGCGAAAATTATCAGGCCGCTGCTTGATGCCATGCAGACCACGCCGGCGTTCGTTTATCTGGTGCCGATCGTCATGCTGTTTGGTATCGGTAACGTGCCCGGTGTCGTGGTGACGATTATCTTCGCCCTGCCGCCGGTCGTTCGTCTGACCATTCTGGGTATCAATCAGGTGCCGGAAGATCTGATAGAGGCCGCGAAGTCCTTCGGTTCAAGCCCGCGCCAGTTGCTGTTCAAAGTACAGCTGCCGCTGGCGATGCCGACCATTATGGCCGGTATTAACCAGACGCTGATGCTGGCGCTGTCGATGGTGGTTATCGCCTCGATGATCGCGGTGGGTGGTCTGGGTCAGATGGTGCTGCGCGGTATTGGCCGTCTCGACATGGGTCTGGCCTCGGTCGGTGGTGCGGGTATCGTTATCCTCGCCATTATTCTTGACCGCCTGACGCAGTCCATGGGTCGCGACAGCCGCAGTAAAGGCGGTCACCGCTGGTTCACACGTGGTCCTGTCGGCCTGGTGATGAAGCCTTTCGCGAAGAAAGCCTGATTCACATCCTGCACGTCTCCCGGCGGTTCGCCGCCGGGTTATCCAATCTCTAAGTAAAACAACGCAGTCCACTCTTACGTATTCACAAGCAAGAATAAGGGTTCACCATGCGCACAACATCGCTCAACACACTCGTCCTCGCATTATCGATCGCCACTCCGGCTGTTTTCGCCGCCGACTTACCGGGCAAAGGCGTGGTCGTCAAACCGCTACAAAGCACCATCGCGGAAGAAACTTTCCAGACCGAACTGGTTAACCGCGCGCTGGAAAAACTGGGTTATGACGTCCAGCAGACCGGCGAAGTGGATTACAACGTCGCGTATACCGCGATCGCCAGCGGCGATTCCACTTACATGGCCGTGAACTGGGAACCGCTGCAAACAGACATGTACAACGCCGCCGGTGGCGACCAGAAGTTCTACCGTCAGGGCACCTACATCAAAGGCGCGGCGCAGGGTTATCTGATCGACAAGAAAACCGCCGACAAATACAACATTCACGATTTATCGCAGCTCAAAGATCCGAAGCTGGCCAAATTGTTCGATGCGGACGGTGATGGCAAAGCTGATATGGCCGGATGTAATCCGGGCTGGGTCTGCGGCTCTGTAGTGAATACGCAAATTAAAGCGTACGGGCTGACCAATACCGTCACCCAGAACGAAGGCAACTACTCGGCCATCATCGCCGATACGTTGACCCGCTTTAAATCCGGCAAGCCGGTGCTGTATTTCACCTGGACACCGTACTGGGTGAGCAACGAAATGAAACCCGGCAAAGACGTGGTCTGGCTGACTGTGCCGTTCTCGGCGAATCCGGGCTCGCAGAAAGACATTGATACTACCCTGCCGAACGGCAAAAACTACGGTTTCCCGGTAAACAACGAACATATCGTCGCCAACAAAGCCTGGGCTGAGAAAAACCCGGCGGCCGCGAAACTGTTCGCCATCATGCAACTGCCACTGACCGATGTGAACGCGCAAAACCTGCGAATGCACGAAGGGGAATCCTCTTCAGCGGATATCCAGCAGCACGTTGATGGCTGGATCAAAGCGCATCAGGCCACCTTCGACGGTTGGATTAAAGAAGCCGCCGCCGCCGCAAAATAATCAATAACGAAATTCGAGGATTTTATGAAGAAGACAGGAATCTGGGCGGTCGCCGCCCTCACAACATTTGCTACAGCGTCAACCTTCGCCGCCGATTTACCGGGCAAAGGCGTCAGCGTAACGCCGGTTCAGAGCACCATCAGCGAAGAATCCTTCCAGACTGAACTGGTGAGCAAGGCGCTGGAAAAACTGGGCTACGACGTTCAGCCAACGCGCGAAGTCGATTACAACGTCGGCTACACCACGCTTGCCGCAGGGGATGCGCAGTTCACCGCCGTCAACTGGTCGCCGCTGCATGATGAAATGTACAAAGCCGCCGGTGGCGACAAAGTCTTTTATCGCGAAGGCACTTACGTGACCGGTGCTGCGCAGGGCTGGCTTATCGATAAGAAAACCGCTGAGAAATATCACATCACCAATATCGAACAGCTGAAAGACCCGAAGCTGGCCAAACTGTTTGATACCAACGGCGACGGCAAAGCCGATCTGACCGGTTGTACACCGGGCTGGGGCTGTGAAGCAGCGCTGAATGAACAGCTGAAAGCCTATGGTCTTGAACCGACCGTGACGCACAATCAGGGTAACTACTCTGCGATGATCGCTGACACCATCACGCGCTACAAAGAAGGTAAACCTATCTTCTATTACACCTGGACGCCGTACTGGGTGAGCAATGTGCTGATCCCTGGCAAAGACGTGTTGTGGATGCAGGTACCGTTCTCAGTAGTGCCGGGCGATAAAAACGCTGACACTAAGCTGCCGAACGGCAAAAACTACGGTTTCCCGGTGAGCACGATGCACATCGTCGCCAACAAAGCCTGGGCTGAGAAAAACCCGGCGGCGGCAAAACTGTTTGCCATCATGAAACTGCCACTGAAAGACATCAATGCGCAGAACGCCGCGATGCACGCGGGTAAAAATTCAGATGCGGATATCGCTGCACAGACCGACGGCTGGATCAAAGCCCATCAGGAAGAATTTGATGGCTGGGTAAAAGAAGCGGCTGCTGCGGCGAAATAAGCCTCAGATGAGAAGGTAGTTACACGGGGCAAACCGGATTTCTGGTTTGCCCCGCATAAAACGTTACCTGACTAAGGCATCCACCTTTTCGCGAGCTTGCTTAAAAAGCCCCTGATAATGACTTTCCCGATCAGTAATATCTTCTTCCACTCCAATCGTATTGAAGAGAAAATCCACATGCGATTCTTCAATACCCAGATAGCTCCCTGCCCCCTGTAAATACTCCGTCATATTTTTTTTCCAGCCATACTTTTCGAACCCTGCTTCTGAGCCGCCAACCAGTGCCAGCCAGCACACTCTTTTGGCCGGGAATTCCTGACCTCCGTAGGCCAGACCAAAATTCCAAACTCTTTCCAGATATCCTTTAATCATTGCCGGAAAACTGTACCACCACAGTGGGAAGACAATCATGATGGTATCTTTCCCCTTCAGCTCGCCAAACAACCGGTGGACTTCAGCCGGGTAACGTTTATCCGGATTGCTCCAGTCGGGTTCATCCTCCACGCCCAATACCGGATTGAAGCCGCTTCGATAGAGATCGAGCACGGAAACGTTTATCCCATGATGCGTTGCCTGTTTCTGGATCTCCTGCACCATTTGCGCGGTTAATGAATCGGCTCGCGGATGCGCCCACACTATGTACATATTCTCTGATTTCATGACCCAACTCCGTTTTAAGAAAGTACGGGCGACTTTACGACCCCGCGATAGCGCTGTAAAACGGGGTATTTGATATGGGTTAATGAAGGATTTTCACTAATGAAGCTTAACTTTTCAGACTTTGCGACGTTTATCTCAGTGGCCCGCCACAAAAGCTTTCGTGCGGCGGGAGATGAAATGGGGCTCTCGCCTTCTGCCATTAGCCACGCCATTAAACAACTGGAACAGCGTCTGAAGCTGCGCCTGTTTAACCGCACCACGCGCAGCGTTTCTCTGACGGAAGCCGGAGCGAATTTGTACGAACGCCTGCGCCCGGCGTTTGAAGAAATCAGTACCATGCTGGATGAAGTGAATTGTTTTCGCGATACGCCGATGGGCACACTGAAAATCAACGCATCTCGTTTATCTTCCCGTCTTTTCCTGATGCCTCTGGTAGCAGGTTTTACCCGCCAGTTCCCGGATATCAAAGTTGAAATCACCACCGACGACAAGCTGGTGGATATCGTTAAGGATGGATTTGACGCGGGGGTTCGGCTAAAGGCTACCGTGGAAAAAGACATGATTTCGGTGCCGCTGGGGCCTCCGATAAAACTGGCTGTTGTCGCGACGCCTGACTATTTCAGCCGACATCCCGCGCCTGACCATCCACATGAACTGGTGGATCACCAGAGTGTCGTTTTCCGTTTTCATCACGGACGAATTTATCATTGGGAATTTGAGGGGCCGGAAGGAGAGCTTGCAATCGTTCCGGCCGGCAACATTGTAGTGGATGATTTCGATTCTGTGCTCGAGGCCGTTCTGAACGGAGCGGGCGTCGGCTATCTTTATCATGAGCAGGTGAAAACATATCTCGCGACTGGCCAGCTGGTTTCAGTGCTGGAAGACTGGTTACCCGAGCGTCCGAGCCTCCAGTTTTATTACCCCAATCGCCAGTACATGCCCTGCGGATTACGGGCATTCCTTGATTATATTAAGGAAGGCAAATAACAGGACTTTTTGAGATCGCTGTGGATGTGTGGTCATTAAAGCCGGTCATCCTCAGAGAATGCCAAAAAGCGTTGCGCTGCCTGCGATAAAGTCGTTTGCCACACGCAGAAAACCTGACGGCGCGGCGCATTGTCGATGGGAATAGAGATCAGATCACTGCCTGGCTGAATGCGGGAAAGCGGCACAATGCCGACTGCAAGTGAGCGCCGGACAATGTTCTCGAGCCATTCGATATGATCGATTTCAAAACTGACATGACGGGTAACTCCCGCCTCTTTGAAGGCATTATCTGTCTGACGCCGCGCGCCTGAACCGGCGTAAAAATCCACCAGCGGCACCTGCGCAAGTTCACTCAGCGAAACCGTTTCACTCTTTGCATAGGCATGCTGTTGGCTGACCAGCGCGACCAGCGGCTCATCGCAAAGCTGACGGTGCGGCAGTTTGATGATGGATTTATCTCCCGGCCACAGGCCGACAAACGCCACATCCGTTCGCGACTGCTGAACATCTTCCAATATTTTTTCGCTCATCCCGACATAAAGCCGGATATTCACCAGCGGATAACGCTGAGTAAATCGCGCCAATTGTCCGACAACATCTATCGCATTCAGCGTTGATATCGTCCCCACCGTCAATGTACCGCTGAGCTCGCCTTTAAGGGCTTCCATGGTATCGAGCAGTTCTGCCTGTGCGGCCAGCAGCTTCTCTGCCGGCGCCAGAAATGCCCGACCGGCAGCCGTCAGTTTTACCTGTCTGGATGTGCGTTCAAATAACGTGCTACCCAGTTCTTCCTCAAGTTTTGCAATCTGATGACTCAGCGCGGATTGCACCGTGTGGCAGCGCAACGCCGCACGGGTGAAGTTCTGTTCATGCGCCACGGCAAGGGCAAATCGTATCTGTTTAAGGTTCATCGATTCATCGTGAAATGAGATAGTTTTAATCAAAACTATACATTGGTTTAATATTTTTAGGTGAACGATACTGTGCCTCTGCTGCATTTCTGATGCTTCGCTATCTCCAATAAACAGACAGATTTCCACAATGAAAAATTCAAAAACACCTGCAACGCTGAGCTCCGGGCTGATCATTCTGATGGCGATTGCCACCGGGCTGGCCGTCGCCAGTAACTATTATCCGCAACCGCTGCTGGAAACCATCGCGCGCGCGTTCAGTCTTTCCGTCAATCAGGCCGGTTTTATCGTCACCATCGCGCAGCTCGGTTACGCCTGTGGCCTGATGTTTATCGTGCCGCTGGGCGATATGTTTGAACGTCGCAATCTGATTGTGCTGATGACCTTGCTGTCCGCCGCCGGATTGCTGATCACTGCCATGGCGCCGACGCTGACCATCATGCTTGTCGGAACCGCCCTGACCGGGTTGTTCTCGGTGGTCGCGCAGATTCTGGTGCCGCTGGCAGCCACGCTGGCTGAGCCGGAACGTCGCGGTAAAGTTGTCGGGCTGATCATGTCCGGCCTGTTGCTGGGGATCTTGCTGGCGCGGACCGTCGCGGGCGCTCTCGCCTCGCTGGGCGGCTGGCGTACGGTGTACTGGGTGGCGAGCGCGCTGATGATTGTGATGGCGCTGGTGCTGTGGCGCAAACTGCCTAAACATGAGCAGAAAACCGATCTGAATTACGGGCAACTGCTGAAATCCATTTTCTCGCTGTTCATCCACACGCCGGTGCTGCGCACCCGCGCGCTGGTCGGCATGTTCTGCTTCGCTAACTTCAGCATTCTGTGGACCTCGATGGCGTTCCTGCTGGCGGGCCCGGCCTATCAGTATTCTGAGGGCGTTATCGGCCTGTTTGGTCTGGTCGGCGCGGCCGGTGCGCTGGCGGCTACCCGTGCAGGGCATCTGGCGGATAAAGGTAAAGCCCATCTGACCACGACGGTTGGACTGATCTTGCTGTTACTGTCCTGGGCGGCCATTGCTTACGGGCAGCATTCGGTGATTTCGCTGATCCTCGGGATCATCGTTCTGGACCTTTCGGTTCAGGGCGTGCACATCACCAACCAGAGTGTGATTTATAAATCGATGCCGGAAGCGCGTAACCGGCTGACGGCAGGTTACATGACCACCTACTTCATCGGCGGCGCAGTCGGATCACTGGTGTCTGCGTCGGCCTATCAGACGGCGGGCTGGTACGGCGTCTCCGTTGCCGGAACCGTGATGTGCGTACTGAATCTGCTGGTCTGGTGGCAAGGACATAAGTACAAACTGGCCTGAAATTCATCTGATTAAAATAGAATCAGGAGGGAATCATCACCCCTCCTGATTAGCTTGCGAATAATCATTGATGAAATTTATTTGTACCAAAGGGTGTTAACAATACTTACAGTCTGGTAATGTTTGCGTCATAAATTATTCGCCGGTCACCCTCCGGTTTCACACTGTTTTATACATCCATGCAAAGCAATCCTGATCCCGAAACACCTGACCCGGTTAGTGTTTCAACCTTCAAACAAGGTATTACCGATAGTCTGCCTATCGTCATCGGTTATCTCCCTATCGCTTTTGCTTTCGGCCTCAGCGCCGTCAAACTTGGCTTCACGCCTGCTGAAAGCCTGCTGTTTTCCATACTGATTTACGCTGGCGCCAGCCAGTTTGTGATCACTGCGCTGCTCAGTGCCGGAATGTCTTTGTGGGTGTCTGCGCTGACGGTGATGGCGATGGATGTCAGACACGTTTTGTACGGCCCCTCTTTGCGCAACCGTCTGGTGGGAAAACTTAATGGCAGGAAAACGGCGCTGTGGGCGTTCGGCCTGACCGATGAAGTGTTCGCCGCCGCCACGACCAAACTTATCCGCGATAAGCGCAGCTGGAGCGAGAACTGGATGTGCGGCATTGCGCTGTCTTCGTGGCTTTCCTGGGTTTTCGGTACCGCTGTCGGTGCGCTGTTTGGCAACGGGCCGCTGGAAAATTATCCCGCCGTGGAAGCCGCACTCGGCTTTATGTTGCCTGCGCTGTTCCTGAGTTTCCTGCTCGCCGCGTTTAAGCGCCAGCAAGGTGGGGTCTTTGTGGCCTCGCTGGCGGGTGCGCTCGGCGGGCTGCTGTTCTGGTCAATTCCCGCCGCTATCGGCTGCGGTCTGGGCGCAGGCTGTCTCGCCGCCCTGCTGCAACGCCCGTTCGCGCATTCCACCGCCGAGGTCACGCCCGATGAGCACTAACGTCATTCTGGTCTGCCTGCTGGTGGGCACGGTCAATTATCTGTTTCGATATTTGCCGCTGCGCCTGGGTGCGCGGCAAACGTCAGGGCGGCTGAAAAGCGGTCCGTTATCCCGCGTGCTCGACAGCATTGGTATCGCCTCGATTTGTGCGCTGCTGGTGGTATCCGGCGTGCCGGAAATTCTGCGGGACTCGCAAAAACTGCTGCCGTCGCTGGCCGGTTTCGTACTGATCGCGCTGGTTTTCTGGCGAACCAAAAGCATCATTATCGCCACACTGACCGGTGCCGTGGTGTACGGCCTGGTGTTCAAGGTCATGCTGCTGGCTGGCTGAAGTGCGTTTTGTTACGCGCAGGCAACAGATAACCAAAGACTGCTGAATACTTTAAACATCGAATAATTCACTGGAGTTATGAATCACACTAATTGCTAAAGAATTGGGGGTTCATGACATTGATATTATTAATTACCATCGTTACTATGTCATCTGTAACTAATGAGGCTTCTCATATGGACAGTTCGTTCGCGCCAATTGAAAACATGTTAAATTTCCGGGCTAAAAAGCAAAAAGATTTCCCTTATCAGGAAATCCTGCTGACCCGCCTTTGTATGCATATGCAGAGTAAACTGCTGGAAAACCGCAACAAGATGTTGAAAGCACAAGGCATCAACGAAACGCTGTTTATGGCGTTGCTCACCCTTGATGCTCAGGAAAGCCACAGTATTCAGCCTTCGGAACTCAGCTCTGCGCTGGGTTCTTCACGCACGAATGCCACCCGCATTGCGGATGAGCTGGAAAAGCGCGGATGGATTGAACGCCGTGAAAGTGACAACGACCGTCGCTGCCTGCATTTACATCTGACTCCCGACGGTGAAGCCTTTATTCAAAAGTTACTGCCACCTCAACATAAGAGCCTGCATTTTCTCTGGTCGACCTTAGACGCTGATGAACAGAAGCAGTTAGAAACCCTGACCCGCAAACTGTTAACTCGCCTTGATCAGATGGATGCGACAGCCTTACAACAAATCTAAATTTCTGTTCAGGTAAACCACACATGTCACTCCAAGCTCGCTGGAGGCTTACGCCGCTGTTTGCCGTTTTGATCCTGGCTGGCTGCGCCTCCAGTAATAATATCGCTCCTCAGTCGTCGCTGCTGGATACACAACAGCTTCACCTGCAGCAGGCAAAAGTCAGCTCTCTGACCATCGGCCCACAGTGGTGGCGCAGTCTTAATGACCCGCAGCTTGATGCCCTGATGGCCGCGACGTTGCAAAACTCGCCGTCGTTGCGTCAGGCCGCCGCGCGCGTGCGCGAAGCACAAAGCGTGATGGGCGAAGCAGATGCGGCTAATGGCCCGTATCTGGATCTGAACGGTTCGACACGACGTGAACGTGTGGCGAAAAATACCATTCCACCGTTCCTGACCAGTTATCCCGAAGCGCCGATTTACGACAGCAGTAACAGCCTCGGGCTGAATCTGAGCTATGAGTTTGACTGGTGGGGAAAATACCGCAATCAGGTGAATGCCGCGAAAGCGCAGGTGGATTCCGCCCGCGCTGAACAGGCCGAAGCCGCTCTGACGCTGACCAGTTCGGTCGCGTCAGCCTATTATCAGTTGCAGGCAAACCTGGCCTTACAGGACGTTCTGCAACATCAGGTGGATAACAACCAGCGTCTGGCGGATCTGCGTAAAGCGCAGTACAACGCCGGGGTATACGGTATCGAGATCCCGCAACAGACGCAGGCTCAGGCCGACAGCGCGAAACAGCAAATCATTACGTTGAAATCACAGACCGAACAGCTGCGCCATCAGTTATCTGCGCTGGCCGGACGTGGTCCGGACGCGATGAACGGGCTGCACGCGGTTGCATTGCCGCCGCCTGAAGCTCTGGCACCGAAAGGTGAACTGACCCTCGATTTACTGGGCAAACGCCCGGACATCGCCGCACAGCGCGATCTGGTGGAGTCCTATTCCCAGCGTGTGAGCGCCGCGAAAAAAGAGTTCTACCCCAGCCTTTCCATCAGTGCCTTTGGCGGTCTGACGACCACCAACTACGGCGGCACCAGCCCGAATCTTCTGGAAGCCGCGAGTAAAGCCTGGAATATCACGCCCGCCATTTCGCTGCCGATTTTCCACGCAGGTGCACTGCGCTCCAAACTGGGCGAAGAGTCCGCGTTATATGACCAGTCCGTTGAGTCGTATAACCAGACCATCCTGAACGCCATCCAGCAAACTGCGGATGCCATCACCATCGCGAAAAGCAGCGTTGAACAATTGCAGCAGGCTTCTTCTGCCGCGACGTCGCTTTCCGAGGTGTATCGCGTTTCGGATGCAAGATACAACGCTGGCATCATCGGACGGGATGAGCTGTTAACCAGCCAGTCAGCGCTGCTGCAACAACAGCAGGCGCAGCTTAATGCCAGCAGTCAGGTGATGCAGGCAAAAATCAGTCTCATCCGTGCGCTCGGGGGTGGCTATCAGGCCCCGGCGGCGGACCAAAAATCATAATAATTACACAGACTCAGCGTGGAGAAGACCATGAGCGCAAATGCCGAAACTCAGGCAGCAACGCCGCAAGCTCCGAGAAATAAGAAAAAAACGCGCAAAACCGCGATGCTCTTATTAACCGGGATTTTCATTATTATCGCTATTGCCTATCTGTTTTACTGGCTGTTGGTATTACGTCATTTCGAGTCAACGGATGACTCGTACGTGGCAGGTAACCAGGTACAGATTATGGCGCAGGTCTCGGGCAGCGTGACCGACGTCAATTTCGACAGCACTGACTTTGTGAAAAAAGGCGACGTACTGGTCACTATCGATCCGACGGATGCCGAACAGGCGTTCGAACGTTCTAAAACCGCACTGGCCAACAGCGTGCGTCAGACGCATCAGTTGATCATCAACGGGAAACAATATCAGGCGAATATCGCTCTGCGTCAGACTCAGTTGCAACAGGCGCAGACTGACCTGAAACGCCGCGTCGTGCTGGGCAATGTCGATGCGATTGGCCGTGAAGAACTGCAACACGCCCGTGATGCCGTTGACACCGCCAAAGCGCAATACGACGTCGCGGTTCAGCAATACAACGCCAATCAGGCAATGGTGCTGAATACGCCGGTGGATCAACAGCCTCAGGTTCTGCAGGCCGCCGCTCAGGTGCGCGACGCCTGGCTGGCCCTGCAACGGACCAAAGTACGCAGCCCGATCGACGGGTTTGTTTCCCGCCGTGCGGTGCAGATTGGTCAGCAGATCACTTCATCAACCGCGCTGATGGCCGTCGTCCCTGCCAATCACATTTGGGTGGACGCCAACTTTAAAGAAACGCAGCTTGCCAATATGCGTATCGGCCAGGCCGCGACCGTGGTCAGCGATATGTACGGCGATGACGTGAAATATCACGGTAAAGTTGTGGGGATGGACATGGGTACCGGCGGCGCGTTCTCGCTGTTACCGGCGCAGAATGCCACCGGCAACTGGATCAAAGTGGTTCAGCGCTTACCGGTACGTATTGAACTGAACGATCAGGAAGTGAAGGAACACCCGCTGCGTATCGGTTTATCCGCGCTGGTCACGGTCGATACTCAGAACCGTGATGGTTTAGTTCTGGCCGAGAAAGTCCGTACCGAACCGCTGTACCAGACCACCGCACTGACGCTGGATCTGGCGCCGGTGAACGCCATCATTGCTGACGTTATTCATGCAAATGCAGGCTAAAGCCTCCGGAGGCCTCTGTGGCAAATAAACCGCTGGTAGGCGCACCGCTGGCCTGGATGACGGTGGCTTTGTCGATGGCCACGTTTATGCAGGTGCTGGACTCGACGATCGCCAACGTGGCGATCCCGACCATTGCCGGGAATCTGGGTGCCTCGAATTCACAGGGCACCTGGGTGATCACGTCGTTCGGGGTGGCGAATGCCATCTCGATCCCGATCACCGGCTGGCTGGCAAAACGCATCGGTGAAGTAAAACTGTTCCTGTGGTCTACGGTGCTGTTTGCCATTGCATCGTGGCTTTGCGGCATGTCCAACAGTCTGGAAATGCTGATCTTCTTCCGTGTGGTGCAGGGTGTGGTGGCAGGTCCACTGATCCCCCTCTCACAAAGTCTGTTACTGAATAACTATCCGCCGGCCAAGCGAAGTACCGCCTTAGCGCTCTGGTCGATGACAGTGATCGTCGCCCCGATTTGCGGGCCGATCCTCGGCGGATACATCAGTGATAACTACCACTGGGGCTGGATCTTCTTCATCAACGTGCCGATCGGTGCCGCGGTGGTCTTCCTGACGCTGAAAACGCTGAAAGGACGCGAAACGGCTACGCAGATCCGCCCAATCGACAGCGTCGGTCTGGTATTGCTGGTGCTGGGGATTGGCGCGTTGCAGGTGATGCTCGACCGCGGTAAAGAGCTGGACTGGTTTAACTCGACGGAAATTATCGTACTGGCGGTCGTGGCCGTGGTCGCGCTTTGTTTCCTTGTCGTATGGGAGCTGACCGACGACCATCCGATTGTCGATCTGTCGCTGTTTAAATCGCGAAACTTCACCATTGGCGTGTTGTGTATCAGCCTGGCCTACATGCTCTACTTCGGTGCGATCGTTCTGCTGCCGCAGCTGTTGCAGGAGGTATACGGCTACACCGCGACATGGGCAGGTCTGGCGTCGGCACCGGTGGGGATTTTGCCGGTCATCATGTCGCCGATCATCGGTCGCTTTGCGCACCGGCTGGACATGCGCAAACTGGTGACGTTCAGCTTCATTATGTATGCGGTCTGCTTCTACTGGCGCGCGTACACATTCGAACCGGGAATGGATTTTGGTGCGTCGGCGTGGCCACAGTTTATTCAGGGCTTCGCGGTCGGCTGCTTCTTCATGCCGCTGACCACCATCATTCTGTCAGGATTACCGCCGGAACGTATGGCGGCGGCGTCGAGTTTGTCGAACTTTATCCGAACGCTGGCGGGATCGATCGGTACGTCGATCACCACCACGATGTGGTCAAACCGGGAATCGTTGCATCACGCGCAGTTGTCGGAAAATATTACGCCGTTTAATCCGGCGGCGACGCAGACCTATCAGCAGCTCGAGAGTATGGGCATGAGTCACCAGCAGGCTTCCGGCTGGATGGCGAGGGAGATAACCAATCAGGGGCTGATCATCTCTGCCAACGAGATTTTCTGGCTATCGGGAGGGGCATTCCTGGTCTTGCTGATTTTGATCTGGTTCGCGCGGCCACCGTTTAGCAGCGGTGGGGGCGGCGGCGGCGCTCACTGATTGATTGTAGAAGATCGGTGTACGCCAGAAAGCAAAACGGACGCAATAAGCGTCCGTTTTTTTTAGCTAACAATCAGGGGATTATGCCTGATTCTGACGCCACCATTCGGCCAGCAAAATACCGGTCGCGACGGAAACGTTCAGGCTTTCTACTTTACCGGTCCCGCCGATAGACACGCTCAGGTCACCCTGCTGCCATGCGCTGTCGGACAAACCGTCACTCTCTTCACCCAGCACCAGCACCATTTTGGCAGGCAGCTCAGCTTTACCGAGCGCAGTCCCTTTATGGCTGGAGGTGGTGACGATGGTGTAACCCGCTTTACGGAAGGTCGCCAGCACATCGAGGAAGTTATCCGCGTTGATGGCTTTAACATGTTCCGCGCCGCCTTCAGCGGTACGCACTGCGGCACCGGATTCCAGCTGGGCCGGATCCTGAACCAGCATCCCGTTGATACCGAAATGCGCACAAGAACGCATGATACCGCCGAGGTTGTGCGGGTTGCCGACGTTTTCCAGCGCCAGCACACAGTCTTTCGCGCGAGCCGTTTGCAGATAGGTTTCTGCATCCAGACCCTGACGTTTTTTGATCAGGAAACACACGCCACCGTGGTGTTCAGTGCCGGAGGCTTTGACCAGCTCTTCGTCTTCAACCACATGGTAAGCCTTGCGGTTTGCCGCCATCCAGCGCAGCGCTTCGCGAAAGCGTGGAGTCACAGATTGCACGAACCACGCACGAACGATAGCGTCCGGACGGCTGGCAAACAGTGCCTGACAGGCGTTTTCACCGTACACGCGGGTCTCTTCCTGACGCTGACGACGCAGTTGCTCAGGATCGATAAAGCTTTTACCGCTGATGCCACCGTGATCGGGCACGGATTCATCCGCAGGCGCACGTGAAACGGTTTTCCACGGCGAAGAATACGGACCGTCGTCATCACGGGCCGGACGGCGTGGGCGATCGTCACCACGTCGTGTATCTGCACCGCGTGAATCACCACGGGAATCGCTGCTGCGACGCTCATTGCGGCGGGCATCGTCTGGACGGGAACCCTGGCGAGGTTTATCGCCCGGACGTCCTCTGTTATTGGAAGGACGTTTATCGTTATTGCGGTTATCGCCGTCGTCGTCACTACGGACGAACATCACTTTGACTTTGCCGTTCTTGCCACTGAATGAATCGTTCATTTTTCTCTCCACCTACGCGCAGGGCGCGAAGATTACCTGATGTCTGTGAGCTAAGCCACATGCTTTGGACCAAAAGCTTAAAACTATCGTATTCATTGAATAAACCGCGTTGTTAACGGAATGCTGCGCCCTCATACTTACAACATACAATTAACATATCAGCCATTTTTTACGCCGGACCCGGTAAGGTTGATACCGTTCTCACGTTAAGCAATGTAGAGGCTATTTTATGAATACGATTTGTTCATCATGTCAGGCCACCAACCGCCTGCCTGAGGATCGTATCGACGACGGCGCGAAATGTGGCCGCTGCGGTCATTCACTTTTTGAAGGCGATGTGGTTCATGCTACTGCTGCCACGCTGGATAAATACCTGCAGGATGACCTGCCGGTTGTCATCGATTTTTGGGCTCCATGGTGCGGCCCGTGTGTTAACTTCGCGCCAATCTTTGAAGATGTGGCTCAGGAACGCGCCGGTAAAATCCGGTTCATCAAGGTTAATACCGAAGCAGAACCAGAACTGAGTGCGCGGTTCCGGATCCGCAGCATTCCCACCATTATGGTCTTTAATGAAGGCAAAATGGTCGATATGCTGAGCGGCGCGGTACCTAAAGCCCCGTTCAATGACTGGCTTAATGAATCATTGTAACGCATAAGCCGGTATAAAGCCCTGCCGATGGCCCGCTTCTGTGCGGGCCTTTTTTTGTAAACTTCCCGCCAGCAACAGATTCGCTTGCCAGCCCCACAGGGGTGATTAGAATAGCCGTTTTTCGATTATCGGAATGCTTATGTCAGACAACGCCGTCCTTCGCCTGCGAACAGAACGCCTCGCCAAATCTACCCGCCCTTTTCTCGCGCGCGGTTCACGGGCGATCCGCTGTCAGTCATGCCTGTTACCCGTACGTAACTGCATCTGCGCGACGCGCGAAATCCATCAGGCCGCCAGCCGCTTTTGTCTGGTGATGTTTGACACTGAGCCGATGAAACCGAGTAACACGGGTCGCCTGATAGCCGACGTTCTGCCTGATACACAGGCGTTTATGTGGTCGCGGACAGAAACCGATCCCGCCCTTATTGCAGCAATTTCGGATCCGGCCCGTCAGGCATACGTCGTTTTCCCTGCCTCATTCGCCGAGCCGCCGCGTCAGGTCTTTACCGAAGTGCCCGCAGGCAGCAAACCGCCGCTGTTTATTATGCTCGACGGCACGTGGAACGAAGCACGCAAGATGTTTCGCAAAAGTCCGTATCTGGATAATCTGCCGGTCTTCTCATTGGATGTGAGCGCCAGCTCCGGTTATATCCTGCGCGAAGCCTCACGCCCGGAGCTGCATTGCACCGTCGAAGTGGCTGCCGCCCTGCTGGAAAAAGCCGGCGACATGGAAGCTTCTGCGGGGCTGTCGCTGCACTTCAATCATTTCCGTACCCAATATCTGGCAGGAAAACCCCACCATCCGGTGCATCAGCTCACAGCAAAGAACGAAGAAAGCCTCTAGAATCAGTTCAGGATGATTGATTGGAGTTCTGATGAGCCAGCGTGGACTTGAAGCCCTGTTACGACCTGAATCTATCGCGGTAGTCGGTGCCAGCAACAAGCCGGGACGTGCCGGATACCTGATGATGCGTAATCTGCTCGATAGCGGATTCAACGGCCCGGTGCTGCCGGTCACTCCCGCGTATCGTGCTGTGTGTGGCGTTCTGACCTGGCGGGATGTCATCAGCCTGCCGATGTCACCGGATTTAGCCATTCTTTGCACGCACGCCGACCGTAATCTTGCGCTGCTTGAGCAGCTCGGCGAGCGCGGCTGCAAAACGGTTATCGTCCTTTCCTCGCAGCCACAGCAATTCGCTGAACTGAAGGCCTGCGCCCAACGCTTTTCGATGCGCCTGCTCGGACCGAACAGTCTGGGCATTCTTGCGCCGTGGCAGCGTCTGAACGCCAGCTTTTCACCGGTGCCAATCCTTCCCGGCAAACTGGCATTTATTTCGCAGTCCGCCGCCGTCGCCAATACTATTCTCGACTGGGCACAGCAGCGCGCAGTCGGGTTTTCCTATTTCATTTCGCTTGGCGACAGTCTGGATATCGACGTTGACGATCTGCTCGATTTCCTCGCCCGCGACAGTAAGACCAGCGCAATCCTCCTTTATCTCGAACATATCAGCGACGCGCGGCGTTTTCTTTCTGCCTCACGGAGCGCTTCACGCAATAAACCGATTCTGGTGATCAAAAGCGGACGCAGCGTTAAGGCGCAGCAACTACTCAACAGCCCGCTGAGCCTTGACGCGGCGTATGATGCCGCCATTCAGCGCGCAGGCTTACTGCGCGTGCAGGATACGCACGAACTGTTTTCGGCGGTAGAGACCCTCAGCCACATGCGCCCGTTAAAAGGTGAGCGCTTACTTATCATCAGCAACGGCGCTGCACCTGCCGCGATGGCGCTTGACCAGCTGCTATCGCGCAACGGTAAACTGGCGGAGCTTGGTGAAGAGACATGCAGGGCATTGAGCGCCGTTCTGCCGGGCACGATTTCGGCGCTGAATCCTTTGGACTTACATGATGACGCCACACCGCAGCTCTATCAGGCGGTCATGACGACGCTGCTCGACAGTACGGATTTTGATGCACTGTTGGTGATCCACGCGCCAAGTGCCGCTGCGCATGGGACAGTCACCGCCAGCCATCTTATCGAGGCCGTCCGTAAACATCCCCGTGGTAAATACGTCACGCTGCTGACCAACTGGTGCGGTGAATTCTCTTCTCAGGAAGCGCGTAAACTGTTTACCGAGGCCGGGATCCCGACTTACCGCACCCCGGAAGGTACAGTGACAGCGTTTATGCATATGGTGGAATATCGTCGTAATCAGAAACAGCTGAAAGAAACCCCGGCACTGCCTGCGGATCTTGAACAGAACACCGATGAGGCTCACAGGCTCATCGCCCGGACGCTGGCGGAGGGCACCACGCAGTTAGATACGCATGAAGTCCGCGCGATTTTACAGGCCTATGGGATGAACGTATTGCCGACATGGATTGCCAGCGACAGCGCCGAAGCAGTCAATATCGCCAGTCAGGTGGGGTATCCGGTGGCATTGAAATTACGCTCGCCGGACATTCCGCATAATTCTGAAGTTCAGGGCGTGATGCTGTACCTGCGCACCGCCAGCGAAGTCGAACAGGCTGCGAATGCGATTTTCGATCGCGCCCGTCAGGCTTTTCCTCAGGCGAGAATTCAGGGGCTGCTGGTACAAACCATGGCTAACCGGCCAGGCTCGCAGGAGCTGCGGGTGGTGGTAGAGCAGGATCCGGTCTTTGGTCCGCTGATTATGCTGGCTGAGGGCAGTTCCGACTGGCAGCCCGAACGTCAGGCGGTGGTCGCCCTGCCGCCGCTGAATATGACGCTGGCACGCTATCAGGTGGTTCAGGCGCTGAAAAGCGGCAAGATCCGTGGTCGCAATGCATTACATCCCCTCGATATTTCTGCACTCAGCCAGTTGCTGGTGAATGTATCGAACCTGATCATTGATTGCCCTGAAATCGAACGGCTTGATATTCATCCGCTGCTGGTCTCAGGAAGCGAGCTCAGCCTGCTGGATGTGTCGATGCAGCTATCTGCCCAAACGGCTGACGCGCCATCACGTCTGGCAATCCGGCCTTATCCGCGCGAACTGGAAGAGCGCGTTGTCCTTAAAGATGGCTCGCAGGCCTTGTTCCGCCCAATCCTCCCCGAGGATGAACCGCTGCTCAAAGCGTTTATCCTTAAAGTCACAAAAGAAGACCTCTACTACCGTTACTTCAATGAGATCAATGAGTTTACTCATGAAGATTTAGCCAATATGACGCAGATTGATTACGACCGCGAAATGGCCTTCGTCGCCATCCATACGGTGAATGATAAAAATGAAATTATTGGAGTAACGCGAGCTGTCTCAGATCCGGACAATATTGACGCTGAATTCTCTGTGCTGGTTCGCTCGGATCTGAAAGGGCTGGGGCTTGGGCGCAGACTTCTCGATAAGATGATCAACTACGCCGCAGAGCATGGACTGCAACGTCTGACGGGGATCACCATGCCGAACAATCAGGGCATGATCACGCTGGCCAGAAAGCTCGGGTTCGACGTCGACATCCAGATTCAGGACGGCATTGTGAACCTGTCGCTTGTGCTGAAAAAAAACCGAATAACCTTGCAGAAAACCGTGAGCCTAAGCCATGAACAGGCAAAAGATGCGCACATCGGAGAGGACTAATGGTATTATCGACCGATTGTGCGGTTACCACTGTCTGCTTGTGCCGCGAAAGCCATTACATGAAGAGAGAAGAAGCGCACTGTGATGTTGTCTAAATTCAAACGTAATAAACATCAACAACACCTTGCTCAGCTACCCAAACTCCCCCAAACGGTTGATGCTGTAAAAACGCTCTACTGCCCAACAGATTTCCGTAAGACGCTGCTCAGCGCAATTGCCAACGCTACCCAACGGATATATCTGGTCGCTCTCTATTTAGAGAATGATGACGGCGGTCGCGACGTATTGTCGGCACTTTATGCGGCTAAACAGCAACGACCTGAGCTTGAGATTTGCGTGCTGGTCGACTGGCACCGTGCTCAGCGTGGGCGTATCGGCGCCGCTGCGGCTGACACCAATGCTGACTGGTATTGTCGCATGGCGAAGGAGCATCCTGAATGTTCTGTGCCGGTATACGGTGTTCCTGTTAATACACGTGAAGCACTGGGTGTGCTGCACCTGAAAGGTTTTGTGATTGACGATCAGGTGATCTACAGCGGGGCGAGCCTCAATGATGTCTATCTGCATCGCCATGAGAAATATCGCTATGACCGCTACCAGTTGCTGACCAATGCCGCGCTGGCAAACACCATGATCGACTTTATGAAGAAGTCGATCATTACTGCCGCAGCCGTGCAGCGCCTCGATCGTGAAGATCGTCCTAAAAGCATTGAGATCAAAAACGAAACGCGTCAGTTCCGCCAAAGCCTGCGCTCCAGCGGATATCATTTCAAAGACAGCGCCGGAAATGATGAACTGGCGGTGACGCCCATCGTTGGCCTGGGCAAGCAGAACGAGCTAAACCGGACTATTCATCATCTAATGGCCAGTACGGATCAGAAGCTGACACTGTGTACTCCTTATTTCAATATGCCGGCAATGCTGTCGCGCAATATTATTCATCTGCTGCGCCGCGGGAAGCAGGTGGAGATAATTGTTGGCGATAAGACGGCCAACGATTTCTATATTCCACAGGATCAGCCTTTTAAGATCATCGGTGCCCTGCCCTATCTCTACGAAATAAACCTGCGCCGCTTCCTAAGTCGTTTACAGCGTTTTGTCGACAGCGGTCAGTTGATTGTGCGTCTGTGGAAAGATGGGGATAACAGTTATCATCTCAAAGGTATGTGGGTCGACGACCGCTGGCAGATGATCACCGGGAATAACCTGAATCCACGCGCATGGCGGTTGGATCTGGAGAATGCGATTTTAATCCACGATCCCCATAAAGAGATGGCGGAGCAGCGTCAGAAAGAGCTTGATGAAATTCGTCAGCATACGCAAGTTGTCTCTCATTATATGGAACTGGAAAGCATCCCTAATTATCCGGTTAAAGTACGTAAACTTATTCGCCGTTTACGGCGGATACGTATCGACAGATTAATCAGCCGAATTCTGTAATTGGCTATACTGAAAGCCTGATCATGTTGATCGGGCTTTTTTATATCTGGAATAATACGAATGGCTCACTCACCTCTCCCTCGTTATAAACTCCCCTTAATCACCCTGATAGTAATGAGTAGTGGCTGCACTCACTTCGCCAACGATCAATGGACCGGTAAAGACAAAGCCGAGCACTTTGTAGGATCCGCCGTGTTAGCCGCGACAGCCACCGCTTATGGGGACAATCAGGGATGGAATGAAGCGCGCAGTCGTTCTTTCGGCTTGCTGTTTTCGGTGAGTCTGGGCGCGGCGAAAGAACTTTATGACAGCAGGGAAGGTGGCAGTGGCTGGAGCTGGAAAGATTTCAGCTGGGATATCGCCGGGGCGGCAGTGGGGTATAGTGCTTATCATTTGATGCATTATTGATGATTTTTACTGCAAAATTTCCGTCCATAGCTGCAAAAAAAGGTAAATAGCTGTTTTTCTGCGGTCATTCCCCCCAAATCCCAGACAGCAAAAAGCCCTGTACGTCAGTACAGGGCTTTCCACTTGTTTGATGCCTGGCAGTTCCCTACTCTCGCATGGGGAGACCCCACACTACCATCGGCGCTACGGCGTTTCACTTCTGAGTTCGGCATGGGGTCAGGTGGGACCACCGCGCTAGTGCCGCCAGGCAAATTCTGTTTCATCCATACCGCATAACTTCATGATCGCTCACTCCATTACGCCATACGAACCAATCTCGGAACATCGCTGAAAATTAAACTTCATAGTCTCTCAGACTAAAAACACCTTTGGTGTTGTAAGGTTAAGCCTCTCGGGTCATTAGTACTGGTTAGCTCAATGCATCGCTGCACTTACACACCCAGCCTATCAACGTCTTAGTCTTAAACGT
>Ga0209847_1000016_pt1 | contig 163114 bp, 140 predicted proteins | sample OrgsoiDNA_201060_FD_185808 | JGI IMG/M metagenome (GOLD analysis project Ga0209847, IMG submission 185808) | Permafrost soil microbial communities from the Arctic, to analyse light accelerated degradation of dissolved organic matter (DOM) -... | ecosystem: Environmental > Terrestrial > Soil >... | reverse complement strand
GCGATTGCCAGTACAGGCACAGCCAGCAGCAGCCCTTTAAGCACTTTGTTCAGTTGCATCTCGTTGATCCTTTTATAATTTGCCATACATAGTTACATATGCATCACAGGTACGGCGACCAGGCAGGAAATTTTACCTGTCCATCAGTCGCCGGAAGACGCGCTTTGAAACGCCCATCAGTCGAGACCAACTGCAACACGGAACCCAGTCCTTGAGAGGAGCTGTAAATAACCATGGTGCCATTTGGTGCGATACTAGGCGTCTCATCCAGGAACGTGTCCGTTAAAACTTGAACGGCTCCCGTTACCAGATCTTGTTTAGCGATGTGCTGGGAACCACCATTGGTGCTTACCATAACCAGGAATTTACCATCCGTGCTTATATCAGAGTCCTGATTCTGAGAACCTTCCCAGGTCAGGCGCTGAGGCGCACCGCCATTAATATTTACTTTATACAACTGCGGACGACCGCCCTGATCCGAGGTGAAAGCCAGGTTCTGGCTGTCGGGGAACCAGGTTGGCTCAGTATTGTTGCTACGACCGTCGGTAACCTGGCTGATTTGACCTGAGCCCAGATTCATTACATATACGTTCAGACTGCCGCCTTTGGACAAGGCAAACGCCAATTTACTTCCATCAGGCGAGAATGCTGGCGCACCGTTATGGCGTGGGAACGAAGCTATTTGCTTGATCGCACCATTAGACAGAGTTTGCACCACCAACGCAGAACGACCGCTTTCAAACGTCACATACGCCAGTTTGCTGCCGTCTGGAGACCATGCCGGTGACATGAGAGGTTCCGGGGAACGGTGAACAACGAATTGGTTGAAGCCATCGTAATCAGCAACACGCAGTTCGTACGGGAATTTACCACCGTTGGTCTGCACAATGTAAGCAATACGTGTACGGAACGCGCCTTTAATACTGGTCAGCTTCTCAAACACTTCGTCGCTGGCAGTATGGGCTGAGTAACGTAACCACTGCTTGGTAATTTGGTACTGGTTTTGTGCCAGAACGGTACCCGGAGAACCCGCAGTATCCACTAACTGGTAAGAAACCAAATATTTACCATCAGCACTTGGCTGAACCTGGCCGACAACGACCGCGTCAATACCTAAAGCGGTCCAGGCTGCAGGCGTGACTTCTGCTGCGCTTGACGGTTGCTGAGGCAAGCGGGATACATCAATCGGGTTAAATTTACCGCTGTTACGTAAATCAGCCGCCACAATGGCGCCAATATCTTCAGGTGGAGCACCCGGGCCGGCCCATTTAAACGGCACAACACCGATTGGGCGAGCGGTATCCACCCCCTGAGTAATTTCAATGCGAACTTCTGCGTGTAACACAGATGCCCACAGTATCAAAAGGCCGAACGCTACTCGAAATGCCTGCTTCATTGTATCTCCCTTATCTGGACCAATCTGCCCGCGATAATTTAGCAGAATTTTAACAAACCAACGCACACAAAACTAGAATTTCACCCTGCATACCATAGTAAAAATCTGAAAAGACACTATTTTCAACAATCACTATGGCTTGAAGTCTAATGGCGCATTTTTAAAGACGTCATAAACGGCTTCTGAAGGCGGTTTAGGGAACTTCGCCTGTCTCGCGGCGGCAAGCGCCGCCTGGCAGAGCGCAGGATCACCGCCTTCTGCCTTCACGTCAATCAGTAAACCATCTGGTGCCATTTTAACGCGCAACGTACAGGTTTTACCTGCATAAGATGATGCGTCATAGAATTTACTCTCAATAGCGGCCTTAATCTGGCTACCATAGTTAGCAATATCTGCACCGGATGCTCCAGCCTTCTTCTGTGTTCCCTTCCCTGCCGGAGCTGTAGCCCCGCCAGCAGCGCCACCGCCTTTCGGGGCGTTCTTAGAATCGGCCAAACCACCTAAAAGATCGTCGACAGACTCAGATTGCTTGGCAGCGGCAGCCGCAGCCGCTTTCTTGTCTGCAGCGGCCTTTTTGGCAGCAGCGGCAGCTTCGGCTTTCTTCTCAGCAGCGGCATCGGCCTTGGCTTGTGCAGCATCCGCTTTAGCCTGTGCTGCAGCCTCGGCGGCAGCTTCTTTTGCGTCAGCGGCAGCCTGTTTCTTGGCCTCAGCTTCGGCCTGTTTTTTGGCATCGGCTTCAGCTTGTTTCTTTGCCGCTGTTGCCGCAGCAGCCGCTTCGGCTTCAGCCTGTTTTTTGGCTTCGGTGGCGGCTTTCTTCTGTGCATCCGCCGCAGTTTTCGCCGCTTTATCTGCTTCGGCTTTCGCCTTGGCAGCAGCATCGGTTTGAGCTTTTGCAGCCTCCGCCTTGGCTTTCGCCGCCGCGTCTTCAGCTTGTTTTTGTTGTTCCTGCGCCTGTTTCTGTTGTTCGGCGGCTTGTTTTTGTTGCTTAGCGTCTTCCTGAGCCTGCTTGGCGTCGTCCTGTGCCTGCAAACGCTCTTTCTCTAATTCTTTCAGTCTCTGCTGCTCTGCTGCCTGCTTCTGCTGAAGTTCTTCAGCTTGCTGCTCAGATTTTTTCTGGCGGGATTGCGCGGCACGTTGTGCATCAGCTGATTGCTGCTGCTGGCGGTTGTACTGATCGACCACGGCACCCGGATCAACCATGACAGCTGAGATATCACTCCCACCGCCACCACCACTCATGCTGGTATCTTCGGCCAGCGATCCCACGATCAGCAGGGCTATTATGATGATATGCAGAACGACCGAAACAATAACGGCGCGTTTGAGCTTATCGTTTTGTTCAGTTGCAGTTGCCTTTACCAAAATAGATTTCCCAACACAGGATGGCCAAAAACCCGGGTTTCTTCAGCGCCAGTTATCGCTACGCAGACAACCGCTTTCTCAGGCTAAGAAAAACCGGGCTTCCAATAAGTGTTACAAATGCCTATCGTTAGATAGGTTGTGTCATCAGTCCGACAGATTTAACACCTGCCTGATGCAGCATATTCAATGCCTTGATGATCTCATCATAGGGCACATCTTTGGCCCCACCGATCAGGAACACCGTTTTCGGATTAGCTTTAATACGGTTAGCGGCTTCCGCCACAACCTGCTGCTCCGGCAACTGTTCCATACGTTGATGATCCACCACGATGGTGTATTGCCCCACACCGGAAACTTCAACAATGACCGGTGGGTTATCATCACTGGACACTGTTTTTGAGTCTGTCGCATCAGGAAGATCAACTTCCACACTTTGCGTAATGATTGGGGCTGTCGCCATAAAAATCAGCAGCAGAACCAAGAGCACGTCAAGCAGCGGAACGATGTTGATCTCCGACTTACCTTCACGACGGTTACGACGACCTCGAACTCGAGCCATGCTATCCCCCTTTAGTTACTGCTGCTTTCGCGAGAGAAAGCCTGACGGTGCAGGATAGCCGTGAATTCTTCCATGAAGTTATCGTAGTTTTGTTCGAGCTTGTTCACACGCTGGTTCAGACGGTTGTAGGCCATAACCGCAGGGATCGCGGCGAAAAGACCGATTGCGGTGGCAATCAATGCCTCGGCAATACCGGGAGCAACCATCTGCAAGGTAGCTTGTTTGACAGAACCTAAACCAATGAAGGCGTGCATGATACCCCAGACCGTACCAAACAGACCGATGTACGGGCTGATGGAACCAACGGTACCCAGGAATGGAATGTGCATTTCAAGCGATTCAAGCTCGCGGTTAAAGGAGATACGCATCGCACGTGAAGAGCCTTCAATTACTGACTCTGGCGCGTGACTGTTTGCACGGTGCAAACGGGCGAACTCTTTAAAACCTGAATGGAAAATCTGTTCGGCGCCGGTGAGACTCTCACGGCGGCCCTGGCTTTCCTGGTAAAGGCGTGAAAGCTCAATACCGGACCAGAATTTATCTTCAAACGCTTCTGCCTCGCGGGTAGCTGCATTCAGTACTTTCGTACGTTGAATGATGATCGCCCAAGATGCGACAGAGAAGCACACCAGAATAAGCATAATCAGCTTAACCAGAATGCTGGCCTTTAAAAACAAATCAAGCATGTTCATGTCAGTCACTGCTTAAACTCCGCGACAATAGACTTAGGAAGCGCTTTCGGCTTCATTTGGTGTGGATCGATGCATGCAATCAACACTTCTGCAAAACTCAGAAGGTTACCGCTCGCATCAAGAATTCGTTGTGCAAAAGTAAGGGAAGCCCCCCGGATAGACGTTATCTCACTTTGGACTTCAAGCAGGTCATCGAGACGAGCAGGAGCCAAATATTCGACCGTCATGCGGCGGACAGCAAAAGCGACGTGTTCATCCAGCAACTGCTGCTGGTGAAAATTGCGTTGGCGCAACATCTCTGTGCGAGCCCTTTCATAAAAGGCGACGTATCGGGCGTGATAGACCACCCCTCCCGCGTCTGTGTCTTCGTAGTAGACACGAACCGGCCATCGGAACAACGAATTACTCACTCTACATCCCGTAATGCAATTTGACGGGCCTACTATACGCAAGAGCTTTCAGGTTGGGAATGGCTTGTTGGTCGAGAATGCAAATAATTATGGGCCTGAATGGCCCATAGGAAAAGTCGTGTAAATATCTATCAATATTAGATAAACAAACTAGCTAAAAAAGTAAAGAAGCCCTGCCAGCAGGATAATCATCGCGGGGAGCGGAGAAAAGAACGCTTTCCATACAGACCGATGAGGATGAAAACCAAAACCATGAATCAGTCCAGTGCATACTGCCCAGATCAGAATGATCCCATGCCAGACTTCCAGCTTGCTGGTTGATGATGCAAATTGGCCAGGTTGCCAAAACACGCACCCTGCCAACACGAGGGCCATTGCGAGTGAAAGGGCCCGCAAGGGGCCCTTGTCAGTAATGGCATACAGTTTGTCAGCGAGCAAACTCATTATTGCCCATCTTTCGCTGCAGCGGCTTTGTTCTCTTCATTGTGCTCGTAAGCCAGCGCCGTAATAATACCGAACGAACAGGCCAGCAGCGTTCCGAGGATCCAGGCAAAATACCACATGGTGTTATCTCCCGTTCAGTTGAACGATTAGTACAAAGAGTGTTTGTTGTTGTCGATGTAAGTTTTGTCGAGACGACCAAACATCTTGTAATACGCCCAACTGGTGTAGATAAGGATGATCGGCACGAAGATACAGGCTACAACGGTCATCACTTTCAAGGTCAACAGGCTGGAAGTTGCATCCCACATCGTCAGGCTGACATCAGGCATAGTACTTGATGGCATAACGAACGGGAACATGGTGATCCCCGCCGTCAGGATCACACAGGCAATGGTCAGTGAAGACGACACAAATGCCAGCGCACCTTTATTGATACGAGAAAACAGGATAGTCAGCAGTGGCAGAATGACACCCAATGCCGGAACAGCCCACAGGCCTGGCATTTTGTTGTAATTAAGCAACCACGCGCCAGCCTGATGCGCCACCGTTTTGCGCAGCGGGTTAGACTGCCCTGCCGTATCCAGTGCAGACGTCACCACGAAGCCATCGATACCTTTCACCAGCCAGACGCCGGCAATCAGGAAACAGACCATCATGACAAGTGCAGAAATCTGCGACGCTGCCCGGCTACGCAAGTGCAGCTCACCGGTGGTACGCATTTGCAGATAAGTCGCACCCTGCGCGATAAGCATCGTCAGGCTGACAACCCCCGCCAGCAAGCCGAACGGATTGAGCAACTGCAGCAAGCTGCCGGTGTAATAAAGGCGCAGATATTCATCGATATGGAAAGGCACACCTAACAGCAGGTTGCCGAACGCCACGCCGAATACCAGTGCAGGCACGAAGCTACCAATGAAGATGCCCCAGTCCCACATGCCACGCCAGCGTGGGCTTTCCAGTTTAGAACGGTAGTCAAAGCCTAATGGGCGGAAGAACAAGGCGCACAGCACCAGAATCATCGCGCCGTAGAAGCCGGAGAAGGCAGCGGCATACACCATCGGCCAGGCAGCAAACAACGCGCCACCGGCTGTGATGAGCCAGACCTGGTTACCGTCCCAGTGCGGGGCAATGGAGTTAATCATCACGCGGCGGTCAGTATCGGATTTACCGATGATCCGCAGCAGGATGCCCACGCCCATATCGAATCCATCGGTGACGGCGAAACCAATAAACAGTACGCCGATCAACACCCACCAGATGAACCGTAAAACTTCATAATCAAACATATGTGGACTCCCTATTACCGAGCTTGCTCAAGCGGCGCTGAAGGTTGTTCAAAGTGATAGCGGCCAGTTTTCAGGCTGCTTGGCCCCAGACGGGCGAACTTGAACATCAGGAACATTTCAGCGACCAGGAACAGGGTGTACAGACCGCAAATCAACCCCATCGACATCAGGACGTCAGTGGTTGTCAGCGATGAGTTAGCCACCGCCGTTGGTAGCACTTCACCAATCGCCCACGGCTGACGGCCATATTCTGCAACAAACCACCCGGCTTCAATGGCAATCCACGGCAGTGGCAGCCCGTAAAGTACCGCACGGTGCAACCAGCGTTTTTGTCCCATCTTGCCACGTATAACGGTCAGGAAAGACAAACCGATCAGCGCCAGAATCAGGAAACCGCAACCGACCATAATACGGAAGGCGAAGTACAGCGGCAGAACGCGTGGAATAGAATCTTTGGTCGCCTGCTGGATTTGCGCTTCGGTCGCGTCAGTGACGTTGGACGTATAGCGTTTAAGCAACATGCCATAACCGAGATCCTGCTTGGACTTCTCGAAGTCACTACGAACAACAGGGTCAGTATTCCCTGAACGCAACTCTTCCAGAAGGTTGTAAGCTTTCATACCGTTACGGATACGCACTTCATGCTGCGCCATCAGGTCTTTCAGACCGGTGACCGGCGTATCGACCGAACGGGTGGCAATCAGACCCAGCAGGTACGGGATTTGAATGGAATATTCATTTTCCATCTTGTCCTGATTTGGCAGGCCGATAAGTGTGAAGTTAGCCGGTGCAGGCTGGGTGTCCCACTCAGCTTCAATGGCTGCCAGTTTGGTTTTTTGCACATCACCCATTTCGTAACCGGATTCATCACCCAATACGATAACAGACAGTACAGCCGCCAGACCGAAGCTTGCCGCGATGGCGAATGAGCGCTTGGCGAAGCCAATGTCGCGCCCTTTGAGCAGGTAGTAGGAGCTGATCGCCAAAATGAACATCGCGCCGGTGACATACCCTGCCGCCACGGTGTGAACGAATTTAACCTGCGCAACCGGGTTAAGGACCAGCTCTGAGAAGCTGACCATTTCCATACGCATGGTTTCGTAGTTGAAGTCTGAGGCAATCGGGTTTTGCATCCAGCCGTTGGCGACCAGGATCCAAAGAGCAGATAAGTTAGAACCGAGGGCAACAAACCAGGTCACCGTCATGTGCTGAACTTTCGTTAAACGATCCCAACCGAAGAAGAATAAACCGACTAAGGTGGATTCGAGGAAGAACGCCATCAAACCTTCGATAGCCAATGGGGCCCCAAAGATATCACCGACGTAATGTGAGAAATATGACCAGTTAGTCCCGAATTGGAACTCCATGGTCAAACCCGTGGCCACACCCAGCGCAAAGTTTACTGCAAATAACTTGCCCCAGAATTTGGTCATATCTTTATAGATTTGTTTGCCAGAAAGCACATATACGGTTTCCATAATCGCCAACAGGAACGCCATACCGAGCGTTAATGGGACGAACAGGAAATGGTACATGGCCGTTAAAGCAAACTGTAAACGCGACAGTTCAACGATATCAAACATCTTGACCCCTAGATCCTCGGAGGAAGACTCCAACTTACAACTCTCTGACGAACCGATCGCCGGAACGCCTCATGACTTCCACTTTCAAAAACCTGCCAAACAAATAAAAACCTGTCTTAAAACGCTTTTCACTATCAATCATTTTCACAATCAATAAGATTAAATACGCCTGACACCCAACCTCACTTCGCGCGAACACAGGAAAATGGCCAGGCAGTCGCAGCGAACGGTAGTGAGAGTCGGGAAAAGTTAACAATCTTAGATCTGTTCTTGGATACTCATGTTACAGGTTCATAATGTTACGCCACTAATCCCACACAATAAATAGGTTTTTACGTGACCTAAATCTGATTTCCACCTACAGGTCAATTAGCAGTCTGTTCACCCTCACACCCTTAAATTGATCTGTAGCAATTTAAGCCTATCTCACTGTTTATTTCTATATTGTTCTTAAGGTTTCTAAAAAAAATCTGAAATATTGTTAATTATTGGTTTGATAAGGTTTTATTGAAAGACTCAGTGTTAATTTATTGTAACTTTACGGTAAATTCAATATCACCACGGACACGTAATAAAACCAATTATTAACTTTTCATTTCTTTTGAACATTTCATGCACTGTTAAGAGTTCTCATTAAAATGATGCCTTGTTAAATATTATAGCAGTAATAAAAAAGGCCACCCGCAGGTGACCTTTGATGATAATAAATAACAGTGCGTTAATTTATTGTGGCAAAACCGCTTTCACTGCATCGCCAATATCGGCCAGGCTGCGAACAGTTTTCACACCAGCCGCCTCCAGCGCAGCAAACTTGTCGTCTGCAGTGCCTTTACCACCGGCAATGATGGCGCCAGCGTGGCCCATACGTTTGCCTTTAGGAGCCGTCACACCGGCGATGTAACCGACAACCGGCTTGGTCACGTGAGCTTTGATGTAAGCCGCCGCTTCTTCTTCCGCATTACCACCGATCTCACCGATCATTACGATCACTTCAGTCTGTGGATCTTCCTGGAACAGCTTCAGGATGTCGATGAAGTTAGAGCCTGGGATTGGGTCACCGCCAATGCCGACGCAGCTTGACTGACCGAAGCCGTTGTCTGTGGTCTGTTTAACCGCTTCATACGTCAGGGTACCAGAACGGGAAACGATACCCACTTTGCCCGGCTTGTGAATGTGGCCCGGCATAATGCCAATTTTGCACTCGCCTGGGGTGATAACACCCGGGCAGTTTGGCCCGATCATCACCGTGTCGCTCTGCTCAAGCTTCATTTTCACCACCAGCATATCCAGCGTCGGGATGCCTTCAGTGATACAGATAATCAGCTTGATGCCTGCATCAATCGCTTCCAGAATCGAGTCTTTACAGAACGGAGCTGGAACATAAATTACGGATGCCGTGGCACCGGTGGTTTCCACTGCTTCACGCACGGTGTTGAAAACAGGCAGGCCGAGATGCAGGGTGCCGCCTTTGCCTGGCGTAACACCACCGACCATCTGCGTACCGTAAGCGATCGCTTGTTCAGAGTGGAAAGTCCCTTGGCTGCCGGTGAACCCCTGGCAAATCACTTTGGTGTTTTTGTTGATTAAAATCGACATTATTTCCCCTCCACTGCCGCGACGACTTGTTGAGCCGCATTGGTCAGGCTGGTCGCTGCAATGATGTTCAAACCGCTGTCTGCCAGTTTCTTGGCACCCAGCTCGGCATTGTTACCTTCAAGACGCACCACAACCGGTACGTTGACGCCCACTTCTGCCACCGCGCCGATGATACCGTCGGCAATCAGGTCGCAGCGAACGATGCCGCCAAAGATGTTAACGAAAACCGCTTTCACTTTTTCGTCAGACAGAATGATTTTGAACGCTTCGGTAACGCGCTCTTTGGTTGCACCGCCGCCAACGTCGAGGAAGTTAGCCGGTTCACCACCGTGCAGTTTAACGATGTCCATGGTACCCATCGCCAGACCTGCGCCGTTCACCATGCAACCGATGTTGCCGTCGAGTGCAACGTAGTTCAGTTCCCACTGCGCAGCCTGAGATTCACGGGCATCTTCCTGGCTGTGGTCGCGCATTTCGCGCAGTTCTGGCTGACGGAACAAGGCGTTACCGTCCGCACCCAGTTTGCCGTCAAGGCAAATCAGGTCACCGGCGGTAGTCACCACCAGCGGGTTAATTTCGATCATCGCCAGGTCGCGCTCGAGGAAAATCGCCGCCAGACCCATGAAGATTTTGGTGAACTGCTGAACTTGCTTACCGGTCAGGCCCAGTTTGAAGGCCAGTTCGCGGCCTTGGTAAGGCTGCGGACCCGTCAGTGGATCCAATGCGACTTTGTGGATCAAGTGCGGGGTCTCTTCCGCTACCGTTTCAATTTCCACGCCGCCTTCGGTAGACGCCATGAACACCACGCGACGCGAGCTGCGGTCAACTACCGCGCCGAGGTACAGTTCTTTGTCGATGTCAGTCGCTGCTTCAACCAGGATCTGGTTTACCGGCTGGCCGTGTGCATCTGTCTGGTAAGTCACCAGACGCTTGCCCAACCAGTTTTCAGCAAAAGCACGGATCTCTTCTTTGCTTTTTACCACTTTCACGCCGCCCGCTTTACCGCGGCCACCAGCATGAACCTGACATTTCACTACCCACGGACCCGCACCGATTTTGGACGCCGCTTCTTCCGCTTCACGTGGAGTGGAACAGGCAAAGCCTGTTGGTGCTGGCAGGCCGTAGCGCAGGAAAAGCTGTTTCGCCTGATACTCGTGTAAATTCATGATGTTCTATCCATTCTTAGTAGGAAGGCTTATCAGGGCACGGCGAACCGTGCCTCAGATTTTAACGATCTCTTTTGCTTCTATCCGCCAGGACTAGACGTCCAGCAGCAGACGAGCCGGATCTTCCAGCATTTCTTTGATGGTCACCAGGAAGCCCACTGACTCACGGCCGTCAACCAGACGGTGGTCATAGGACAGCGCCAGGTACATCATCGGCAGGATAACAACCTGGCCGTTCACCGCCATCGGACGATCTTTGATGGCATGCATGCCAAGGATCGCACTCTGTGGTGGGTTGATGATCGGTGTTGACATCAGCGAGCCAAAAACGCCACCGTTGGTCACGGTGAAGTTACCGCCGGTCAGCTCTTCAACTTTCAGCTTACCGTCGCGGCCTTTCAGAGCCAGCTCTTTGATGTTCTTCTCGATATCGGCCATGCCCAGCGTATCCACATCACGCAGAACCGGCGTAACCAGACCGCGTGGGGTGGAAACCGCGATGCTGACATCGAAGTAGTTGTGGTAAACCACATCTTCGCCATCAATAGAGGCGTTCACTTCCGGGTAACGTTTCAGCGCTTCGACTACCGCTTTCAGATAGAAAGACATAAAGCCCAGACGCACGCCATGACGTTTTTCGAACGCGTCACCGTACTGCTTACGCATGTCCATGATTGGCTTCATGTTGATTTCGTTGAACGTCGTCAACATGGCGGTGCTGTTTTTCGCTTCCAGCAGTCGCTCGGCCACGCGCTTACGCAGGCGGCTCATCGGAACGCGTTTTTCACTGCGTGCGCCGATAGCCGGGCCTGCAGCAGCGGTAGCCACTTTAGCCGGTGCTGCGTCAGCCGCAGGTTTGGCATCTTTGCCCGATTTAGCAATATGTGCGTCGATATCTTCACGGGTCAGACGACCACCCACACCGCTGCCTTTAATGGCGCTGGCGTCGAGTGAATGCTCAGCGATCAAACGGCGGATTGCCGGGCTGAGTGCGTCGTTGCTCTCTTCTTCCAGTGCCGCGGTGTGGCGTTGGGAAGGGGTAGATTCTTTATCGGAATTTTTTTCCTGACTTGCCTTACCGGTGCTGTTACCCGGACGCAGACGAGCCAGGATCTGGCGGGAAATAACGGTCGCACCTTCGTCTTCCAGAATGCTCTCAAGAATACCGGCTTCGCTTGCAGGCACTTCCAGCACCACTTTGTCGGTTTCGATCTCGACCAGCACTTCATCGCGCTCTACACTGTCGCCCGGCTTTTTGTGCCAGGTGGCAACCGTCGCATCCGCAACGGATTCAGGAAGGTCAGGGACCAAAATATCTACGCTACTCATTCTCAATCCTTCTTAAAATCGTTAATTAATGTTCAACGCATCATTAACCAGATCTTGCTGCTGCTTCTGGTGAACAGACATATAGCCCACTGCCGGAGAGGCTGACGCTGGACGTCCTGCGTAACGTAAAGAAGCCCCGAAAGGAATCACTTCACGGAAATTGTGTTGGCTGCAGTACCAGGCGCCCTGGTTCAGCGGCTCTTCCTGACACCAAACAAAATCATGGACGTGAGAGAATTTCTCAAGCACTTCCTGAATAGCCTTGTGCGGGAATGGATATAACTGTTCGATACGGACGATAGCCACATCGGTCTGCTCGTTTTTGCGACGTTGCTCCAGCAGATCATAATAGACCTTGCCTGAACACATCACGACGCGCTTGACCTGTTTGGGATCCATCTCATCAACTTCACCAATCGCTGGCAGGAAGCTGCCGTTGGCCAGGTCATCCAGCGTGGAAACCGCCAGAGGATGACGCAACAGAGACTTCGGAGACATGACGATCAGCGGGCGGCGCATTCCGCGCAGCGCCTGACGACGGATCATGTGGTACACCTGCGCCGGAGTAGACGGGATACACACCTGCATATTCTGCTCAGCGCAAAGTTGCAGATAACGTTCCAGACGTGCGGAGGAGTGCTCAGGACCCTGCCCTTCGTAGCCGTGCGGCAGCAGCATCACCAGACCACACATACGGCCCCATTTCTGCTCGCCGGAACTGATGAACTGGTCGATGACCACCTGAGCGCCGTTAGCAAAGTCACCGAACTGCGCTTCCCAAATGGTCAGGGTGCGCGGTTCTGCGGTGGCATAACCATATTCAAACGCCAAAACGGCCTCTTCGGACAACACCGAATCCCAGACGTTAAACAAGCCCTGGCTGTTGTGAATATTCGCCAGTGGCACATACACGGAACCGTTTTTCTGGTTATGAACTACGGCGTGACGGTGGAAGAAGGTCCCGCGGCCGGTATCTTCACCCGACAAGCGGATAGGAATACCTTCGTCTACCAGCGTGGCATAGGCCAGATTCTCGGCACCGCCCCAGTCAAACTTCTTGTTACCTTCAGCCATTTCATTACGGTCGGCGTAAATCTTGGCAACGCGGGCCTGCATTTCGATGGCTTCTGGTACGTGGCTAACGCGACGGGCCAGTTCCTGCAAACGCTTCGGTTCGACTTTGCTCGGGTACTCTTCATCCCATTCGTGGTTCAGGTACGGCGACCAGGTGAAGGTGTGCATGTCGTTCGCGCGCCACTCTTCCACCACGCAATCCCCTGCATCGAGGGCATCACGGTACAGATTGACCATTTCAGTCGCATCTTCCAGACTGGCGACGTTTTGCTCAGTCAGAATGTCTGCGTAGATTTTACGCGGCGTAGGATGCTTTTTGATTTTATGGTACATCAGCGGCTGGGTTGCACTCGGCTCATCGGCCTCGTTGTGCCCGTGACGGCGGTAACACACCAGATCGATCATCACATCACGCTTGAAGGTGTTGCGGAAATCCAGCGCCAGGCGGGTCACGAAAGCCACGGCTTCCGGGTCATCCGCGTTGACGTGGAAAATCGGCGCCTGCACCATTTTGGCGATATCAGTACAGTAATCGGTTGAACGCGCATCTTTCGGGTTCGAGGTGGTGAAACCCACCTGGTTATTGATGACGATACGCACAGTACCGCCCACTTCATAACCCCGTGCCAGCGACATGTTCAGGGTTTCCTGAACTACGCCTTGCCCGGTGATCGCCGCATCACCATGAATGGTGATCGGCAATACCATGTTGCTGCGCGCTTCATCCAGACGATCGCGGCGGGCACGAACAGAACCGATAACCACCGGGCTGACGATTTCAAGGTGCGACGGGTTAAACGCCAGCGCCAGGTGAACCATGCCGCCTTCGGTTTCCACATCAGATGAATAACCCATGTGGTACTTCACGTCACCGGTACCCAGATGTTCTTTATGCTTGCCGGAGAACTCGTCGAACAGGTCCTGCGGTTTTTTACCCAGCACGTTGATCAGCACGTTTAAACGCCCGCGGTGCGCCATACCCAACACCACTTCACGCGTACCGTTTTTACCGGCGTGACGGATCATGTCTTTGAGCATCGGCACCAGCGCGTCGCCACCTTCCAGTGAGAAGCGTTTAGCACCCGGGAATTTTGCACCGAGATAACGTTCCAGACCTTCTGCTGCAGTCAGCTCTTTCAGGAAAGTTTTCTTTTCTGCATCAGTGAAGTTTGCACGGCCAACCACGGATTCGACACGCTGTTGGATCCAGCGCTTCTCGTCGGTGTTAGTGATGTGCATGTATTCCACACCGATCGAGCCGCAATAGGTTTGCTTCAAGGCTTTATACAGCTCACCAAGCTGCATGGTCTCTTTGCCAATGGCAAAAGAACCTACATTGAAGGTTTCCTGGAAGTCAGCATCAGTCAGATGGTGGAAAGCCGGATCCAAATCAGGTACGTCGTCCATCTTCCACAAACCGAGTGGATCGAGATTCGCATTCTGATGGCCGCGGAAGCGGAAGGCGTTGATAAGTTGCAGCACTTTAACTTGCTTGGCATCCGTTTCCGGATCGCTGATAGCGGAGTTATAGCGTGATGCGTCTTTCGCCAGGCGGCGGAAGTAGTCGCGTGTTTGAGAATGGAGTTGCTCTGGTTTAACACCCACTGTCGGAAGCTGTTTAAAAATTGAACGCCAGCTATCGTCAACGGAACCAGGATCGGTTAAGTAGTCTTCATAGAGTTGTTCTATGTAAGACTGGTTTGCACCCGCCAGATAGGAGGAATCCAGCCAGGCCTTCATTGCGCCGTTCTGCATCGTGATCCCTTAAGCTTTGAAGCTTTAGTTTTCGCCGTGGTTAATAATATTGACCGTGATACACCGCGGTACGACGGTTTTCCATACATAAACAGTTCATTGGTCTGGAGCCTGTGGCGCCACAAGGAACCTCCAAAAGACAACATGCAGGACTCTCATCGCTGTCTTTTGGCGCTACCCTGCCGGACCTGACCTTATTATTTTTTTCCCTAAACCTATCCTACTCCAATTGGGAGCAACTTTGTTGCACCTTGTTGCGAATATGTTACCAACAGCTCACTTAATATTAGCGGGAACCAGGGTTCCCGCTATTGAGTAAGGTTTTTCGAACTCAGGCACCGCGCTGTAGCAGCATCGATTTGATGTGGCCGATGGCTTTGGTTGGGTTCAGGCCCTTCGGACATACGCTGACACAGTTCATGATGCTGTGGCACCGGAATACGCTGAAAGCATCGTCGAGATCGTCAAGGCGCGACTCTGTTTCAGTATCGCGGCTGTCGATCAGGAAGCGGTACGCCGCCAGTAAACCGGCCGGACCGACGAACTTGTCCGGGTTCCACCAGAAAGATGGGCAGGACGTCGAGCAACAGGCGCAGAGAATACATTCGTACAATCCGTCCAGTTTTTCGCGATCGATCGGCATCTGCAAATGCTCGCGGGCCGGAGGATTTTTCCCATCATTCAATAAGTAAGGTTTAATCTTCTCATACTGCTTATAGAATTGCCCCATGTCCACCACCAGGTCACGAACGACCGGTAAGCCGGGCAGCGGGCGAATGACAATCTTCTTGCCATTCTTCTGTAAAACAGAGACCGGCGTAATACAGGCCAGACCGTTCTTACCGTTCATGTTGACGCCGTCAGAGCCACACACGCCCTCGCGGCAGGAGCGACGGAAAGAGAGCGTGGGGTCCTGCTCTTTCAGCTGGATCAACGCATCCAGCACCATCATGTCACGCCCTTCTTCCGCTTCCAGCACGTAGTCTTTCATGTGCGGTGCGTCGTCAATGTCCGGGTTATAGCGATAAATCGAAAATTCGAGTCTCATGATCTTTCTCCGCTATGCCCTAGTAAGTACGTGCTTTCGGCGGGAAGGCCGCACGAAGCTTAGGCTGCATGTTCACCTCACGGCGGGTCATGCTTTCTGTTTCCGGCTGATAAAGCGTGTGGCAAAGCCAGTTCGCGTCATCACGGTCAGGGAAGTCGAAGCGGCTGTGTGCCCCACGACTCTCGGTGCGGTAATTGGCAGAAACCGCGGTAGAGAAGGCAGTTTCCATCAGGTTATCCAGCTCCAGACACTCAACACGCTGGGTGTTGAACTCCGTTGAGGTGTCATCCAGACGGGCAAATTTCAGACGCTCGCGGATCACTTTCAACTGCTCCAGACCTTCGGCCATCGCATCGCCTTCACGGAATACCGAGAAGTTATGCTGCATACAGGTTTGCAGATCTTTACGGATAGCCACCGGGTCTTCACCCGAACGGGTATTGTTCCAGCGGTTCATGCGCTCAAGGGAGACATCGATGTCATCTTGTGTCGCTTCACGGCTTTCGCCCTGCTCGTCGATCGACGCCTGCAAATGCAGACCCGCAGCACGGCCAAACACCACCAGGTCCAGCAGCGAGTTGCCGCCCAGACGGTTGGCACCGTGTACCGATACGCAGGCAATTTCGCCCACCGCGAACAGACCGGGGATCACCACATCTTCGCCCTTCTCGTTCACACGCAGCGCCTGACCGGTCACTTTGGTCGGAATACCGCCCATCATGTAGTGGCAGGTTGGCAGAACAGGAATAGGTTCTTTGATCGGGTCAACGTGAGCAAAGGTGCGGGACAGTTCAAGAATACCCGGCAGGCGGGACTCCAGAACGTCACGGCCCAGATGGTCGAGTTTCAGTTTAACGTGCGGGCCCCACGGACCTTCACAGCCACGGCCTTCACGGATTTCGATCATGATGGAACGCGCCACCACGTCACGACCCGCGAGATCTTTGGCATTCGGTGCGTAACGCTCCATAAAGCGTTCACCATCTTTATTGAGCAGATAACCGCCTTCACCACGGCAACCTTCTGTCACCAGAACACCGGCACCCGCGATACCCGTCGGGTGGAACTGCCACATTTCCATGTCCTGCACCGGAACGCCTGCGCGCAACGCCATACCCACGCCGTCGCCGGTGTTGATGTGTGCGTTCGTGGTGGACTGGTAAATACGGCCTGCACCGCCGGTCGCCAGTATGGTGGCCTTGGCTTTGAAGTAGACCACTTCACCGGTTTCGATACAGATTGCGGTACAACCGACAATCGCGCCGTCCTGGTTTTTCACCAGATCCAGCGAGTACCATTCGGAGAAAATGGTGGTGCCGTTTTTCAGGTTCTGCTGATAAAGAGTGTGCAACAGTGCGTGACCGGTACGGTCCGCCGCTGCCGCGGTACGTGCCGCCTGCTCGCCGCCGAAATTCTTCGACTGACCACCAAACGGACGCTGATAAATTCGGCCATCCTCCAGACGGGAGAAAGGCAGCCCCATATGTTCCAGTTCCAGAATCGCTTCCGGGCCGGTTTTACACATATATTCAATCGCGTCCTGGTCACCGATATAGTCGGAACCTTTCACGGTATCGTACATATGCCATTGCCAGTCATCCTCATGGGTGTTACCCAACGCGACGGTAATACCGCCCTGCGCTGACACCGTATGGGAGCGGGTTGGGAAAACTTTGGAAATCAGGGCACAGGTCTGGCCCGTTTGTGAAATCTGTAATGCCGCACGCATACCGGCGCCACCTGCACCGATAACCACAGCATCAAACTCTCTGACTGGCAGATTCATTGACTACGCTCCCCAAACAACGATCGTTCCATAAAGTAGATAAACGACTAACGTCACAACGATGGCCAGTTGCAGCACCAGGCGCACAGCCAGCGGCTTGACGTAATCCGTTAACACCTGCCACATACCAATCCACGCGTGGATCAGAATCGACAGCAACGTCAGCAGGGTAAATACTTTGGTAATGGAGGAAGCAAAGAAGCCTTGCCAGACATCAAAAGTAATGTCATGAGCGATAACAACGAAGCCCACGATATAGAGGATATACAGAGTGATAACGATCGCCGAAGCACGAAGCAGAAGCCAGTCGTGCACGCCGTTGCGTCCTAATGCCGAAACATTGTTTACCATACAAAGACTCCAGCCAGAATTGACAGCAGGACGGTAATACCGATAGCCACTTGGGCAGAACGGGTACCGACAGCCAAACTCTCTTCGAGATAGCCAAAATCCATCAGCAAATGGCGGATGCCACCGCAGACGTGATAGGCCAGAGCAGTGAGTATTCCCCAGAAGATGAATTTAACGACGAAGCCATTCATGATTTCAGCTGCGTGTGCAAACCCTTCGGGAGAAGAGAGCGACATGCCGAGCAGCCAGAGGAGGATACCTACAGCGACGAAGGTAATTACGCCGGAGACACGATGTAAGATGGACGCTATCGCAGTAACAGGAAACCGGATCGTTTGCAGATCCAGATTGACAGGTCTTTGTTTTTTCACGGTTATGCCCACACACCTCATAGAGCCTTTTCGTATCGCAGCGAGCGCTTTGATAACGACGGCACTTATTATTTTACTACCCCGGCCTTGGTGGTGTTCAAACAACACATCCTCTTATTGACTGAGGCTGCAAATGCGTTGGCTGCTCTCGTTCACACGAATCACTTACCGAAGTAAGCTCATCGTATTCACTCAATTGCCGCCTTCCTGCAACCTCACTCACTTCGAGCATGAAGGAGTCATACGCTCAAACAACGACATCCATTGTAATCAAGACGCGTAGACTAATTTTCCAGCTTCGAAGGATTTCGAATTCTGCTCGGCGGCAAGTGCGTAAATCCCTGAGAGCTTACATAAGTAAGTGACTTTAGAGTGCACGCGCGCAGCCAACAACGCAGTAATTTGAAAGACAAAGAAGATGTGCTGGGTGCTCCTACTTCGGGTTACCCGGAGACCTGCGGCAAAGTATAGGTTGATCACATTCCTATTACAATTCCCCTACAATCGCTTTGGTCACATTTCTGCGAAACAGTGATTTAGCTCGCAATTTTAACAATCGCCACAAAATAAATTATGTAGTTTGACATTGGATCAACATTTCCATTACATATTAGCCATCCGCTCGCTTCCGTGATGACTACGACAGACACATCTACGCTTCCCTGTTACGCCAAGGTATGCAAAAGTGGGGATTGCGTAAAACCTCATACTCGTCGCAAGTAATCTATAATTTGAGCAAAAGAAAATAATGATCTATCGAATCTTTAACAACGATGAAACGCCTCTCGTCCGTCAAATAGTTGCCTAAAGGCGACAAAATTCGACCGTGCTCTACGCTGGCTTCTCTATCCTATCGCAGAGACCCTTTCGAAAATAATAATGGCGGAACTTCGGGTCGCAATTCAGGCTGCTCAGTTGTTGATGATTTTTAAAATAAAGGCGCTAAGGAGACTGTAAATGGCTGATAAGAAAGCGACACTTACCCTACAAGGTCAAGAACCTATCGAACTCGACGTGCTATCCGGCACATTGGGCCAGGACGAAATTGATATTCGTACCCTCGGCGCTAAAGGCTTGTTCACCTTTGACCCCGGCTTTACCTCTACTGCATCCTGTGAATCTAAAATTACCTATATCGACGGTGACGAAGGCATTTTGCTGCACCGTGGATTCCCGATCGACCAGTTGGCTAAAGAGTCTACGTTCCTGGAAGTGAGCTATTTGTTACTGTACGGCGAAGCTCCAACCCAGAAACAGTACGAAGATTTTAAGAAAATTGTTGAACGCCACACCATGGTTCACGAACAGATCACCCGCCTGTTCCACGGTTTCCGCCGCGACTCGCACCCTATGGCCGTACTGTGCGGCGTGACCGGCGCGCTGGCCGCGTTCTATCACGACTCAATTGATGTCGAAAATGAACGTCACCGCGAAATCGCCGCGTACCGTCTGCTGTCAAAAATGCCGACCGTGGCTGCGATGTGTTACAAATACTCCATCGGACAGCCGTTCGTTTACCCGCGTAATGACCTCTCCTACGCCGGTAACTTCCTGCATATGATGTTCGCAACGCCTTGTGAAGAGTATGTGGTCAACCCGGTACTGGAACGCGCCATGGACCGTATTTTGATCCTGCACGCTGACCACGAACAGAACGCCTCCACCTCTACGGTGCGTACCGCCGGTTCAAGCGGCGCTAACCCGTTCGCCTGTATCGCTGCCGGGATTGCTTCCCTGTGGGGCCCGGCTCACGGCGGCGCCAACGAAGCCGCACTGAAAATGCTCGAAGAGATCAGTAGCGTAGAGCACATTCCAGGCTTCATCAAACGCGCGAAAGACAAAAATGATTCGTTCCGTCTGATGGGCTTCGGTCACCGTGTTTACAAAAACTATGACCCGCGCGCCACCGTCATGCGTGACACCTGTCATGAAGTACTGAAAGAACTCGATCTGAAAGACAATAACCTGCTGGAAGTGGCGATGGAGCTGGAACACATCGCGCTGAACGACCCGTACTTCATCGAGAAGAAGCTGTACCCGAACGTCGACTTCTACTCCGGCATCATTCTGAAAGCCATGGGGATTCCGTCGTCTATGTTCACCGTGATCTTCGCCATGGCGCGTACCGTCGGCTGGATTGCACACTGGAACGAGATGCACCAGGACGGCATCAAAATCGCCCGCCCTCGCCAGCTCTATACCGGTTACGATCAACGTGATTTTCATTCTCAGCTGAAAAAATAAGCTCTCCTTTTCAACGCTGACAAAAAAGGCACCTTCGGGTGCCTTTTTCTTTGCATTCAATCCTCTACACCTGACAAACCGGGCACCAGAAGAAGGGCCGCGATGACACACTGCCTTTGACTATCGGATCGCCGCAGCGCTCGCAGGGTTTCCCGGTGCGCCCAAAGACGTTGAAGCGAAAGAGTGCGCCGTGGTGCACATTTTCGTCCATCGTGCCGCGCGTGGCGTACGACAAACGGGCGACGGACAAACAGGCATCGGCCAGCGCATCAAGCTCGGTATCATTCAGTTCTTTTGGTTTATGCCCCGGCAACAGTTTTGCCAGCCACAGGATCTCAGCCCGCAGATAATTCCCCAACCCGGCCAGAAACGCCTGATCCAACAGCATACCGCCGAGCTGACGGTTGCAGAACTTAGGAGAAAGTAACCGCTCACGGACCTGCGCGACGCTCAGAGTGTCGTCCAGTACGTCCGGGCCGATACGTTGCAGGAACGGATGATTTTCGATCTCGGCTGTCTCGTAAATACCGATCTCTGACGCGCTGTACAGCAGGATGGACGCATCGGTAGTTTCCAGTTTCACCCGCAGAGAACGTTGGGTTTCTTTAGGGCGTTCACCGGCGTTGACCACCCGCCAGACACCGTACAGCTGATTGTGGCTGTAGAGCGTCTGGCCGTTGGAAAAGTGCGTCAGCAGCGCTTTGCCACGGGTTTCTATTGACGTGACTTTAGTGCCCCTGAGGGCTGACTGGTAAGGCTTCAGCGAGGGAAACGCAAACCAGACATCCGTGAGCGGTTTATTGACCACCGCACGCACCAGCAAATCGGCGGCGCGGCGAATTTCAGGACCTTCAGGCATCAGTGCGTTACGCCCTCCGCCACCCGTAAGTCCTGCTCGGTATGCAGGGCAATCGCGATGGTCAGTTCAAGGGCTTCAAGCACGGTTTTCACCGACATGCTCGGCTGGCCGGGGTGCGCCGCCGCCTGCTCAGGCAGATACGGAATATGAATAAACCCGCCCTTCACCACTTTGCACGACGGCTGCGCCAGACGATGCAACAGCCCGTACATCACGTGATTGCAGACATAGGTCCCCGCCGTTTGCGAGACAGTGGCAGGGATCCCCGCTTCGCGTAAACCGTTAACAATCGCCTTAATCGGCAACTGCGAGAAATAAGCCGCCGGGGCATCGCTGACAATCGGTCGATCGACGGGCTGGTTGCCTTCGTTATCAGCAATCCGCGCGTCATCAACGTTAATCGCTACGCGCTCAACGCTGAAATCAGCCCGACCTCCCGCCTGCCCCACCGCAATCACCATCACCGGGTCAACTTCATCAATCGCCACATTCAGCGCATCAATGGCTTTGCCAAACACACAGGGAAGCTGGCGGATCACAATGCGCGCACCTGAGAGTTCCAGATCCTCCAGTTGCTTCACCACTTCCCATGATGGATTAAGACGTTCACCGCCAAAGGGTTCAAATCCGGTAACCAGAACTTTACGCATAGCCTCTCCTGATACTTTTTATAAGATTAGCCTGCACTGACCAAAATATCCTGCTCGCGAAACGCGTCGCGTAAGCGGCGGGCGAATTCCAGCGCGTGCTCACCGTCACCATGCAGGCAGACAGTATCGGCCTGTACCGGAACGCGAACCGCGTCGCGACTGATAACCGCCTGTTGCTTCACCATCATCAGCGTTTGCTGTAAGGCCAGTTCATCGAGTTCAATCAGCGCATCAGGCTGGCTGCGCGGCACCAGCGTACCGTCGCTTTGATAACGGCGGTCGGCAAACACCTCCTGACGGATTGTCAGGCCCAAACGTTCACCGGCGCGGATCAATTCACTGCCCGCCAACCCCACCAGCCGTAATGTTGGGTCAACGCTAAACACCGCACGGGCGATAGCTTCCGCAAGCTTTGGGTCAGTCGCCGCCTGGTTGTAAAGCATACCGTGCGGTTTGACATGAACCATTTTTGCACCTTCAACATGACAGAGCGCTGCCAGCGCGCCGAGCTGATACACCACCTGCGCGAAAACCATTTCCGCCGGCAGCTGCATGGCAGTACGCCCGAAGTTTTCGCGGTCAGGGAAACTCGGGTGCGCGCCAATCGCCACGTTATATTTCAGCGCCCAGCGAACCGATTGCTGCATAGTCTGCGCATCACCGGCGTGAAACCCGCAGGCGATGTTAGCGGAGCTGACTAACTGCAACAGTGCTTCATCATTGGCGCAGCCTTCGCCAAGATCGGCGTTGAGATCCACCGTGGTTTTAACACTCATGCAGACCCCATTTTACCTGATCGATAAAACGCTGCTGCTCACGTAGCGCCGTTTGCGCGTCGTCCAGCGAGCACTTCACAAAATGCACCGGCTCGCCCAGACGGATTTGTGCCAAATTGTATAAATCCGCTTCAATAACGCAGGCAATACGCGGATAGCCGCCGGTCGTCTGGGCATCAGCCATCAGCACGATCGGCTGGCCGCCGTGCGGCACCTGCACCACGCCCGGCAACAGCCCGTGCGATAACATTTCACGGTCGGTTTCACGTTTAAGCGCATGACCGTGCAGGCGGTAACCCATGCGGTTACTCTGCGGGCTGAGTTGCCACGACGTGCGCCAGAAGGCGTCGCGGGCTTCCGCGCTAAACTCCTGATACTCCGGCCCAGGCAGAGCGCGAACACGGTTGCCGAACAGCAGCTGTTTAATGCCATTCGACTGTTTGGGTTCCTGCCATACGTTGCCGACCGGCAAATGATCGCCATCGCGCAGCGGACGCCCATCCAGGCCGCCAAAACCCGTTTTGAGATCGGTACTGCGCGACCCTAAAACTTCAGGGACATCGATGCCGCCAGAGACCGCCAGATAGCTGCGCATGCCCCGCATTGGGGTTTTCATGGTCAGGATCTGACCGGGTTTTACCGCATAACGCCAGCCGGTCCACAGCGACTGGCCGTCCAGTTCGGCGTGACACCCTGCACCGGTCAGCGCAATCCAGCCTGCGCGGTTGAACTCAGTGCTGAACTGGCCGAGGGTGATTTCCAGCCCTGCCGCGTTCTCGTCATTCCCCACCAGCAAATTGCCGATGCGCAGCGCAGGGGCATCCAGCGCGCCGGTCTGGCTGACGCCCAACTGGCGGTAACCACTGCGGCCCAGATCCTGCACAGTGGTGAAGATCCCCGCACGAATAATGTTTAACATATGCCCTCCTTCTGCGGCACAAAGCGTACTTTGTCGCCGGGACACAACAAGGTTGGCAGGGATTTTTGCGGATCAAACATGACAAGCGACGTATGACCGATCACCTGCCAGCCGCCTGGGGTGATCAGCGGGTAAATCCCTGTCTGACTGCCACCAATGCCGACAGAACCGGCAGGCACCGCCAGACGCGGCTCCGCGTGGCGGGGAGTGACCAGCGCGTCAGGCATACCGCCGAGGTAAGGAAAACCGGGCTGAAAACCCAGGAAGTAGACGATGTATTCGGCGCCGGCATGCATCTCTACCACCTGACGCGGGCTCATGCCGGTGTGCTGCGCGACAAACGCCAGATCAGGACCGCTGCCGCCGCCATACACCACCGGAATCTCGATCAGCCGCGACTCAGGTTCGATCGCCTCGCTCTCTTCCCACCAGCGCTGTAAACGTTCGATAGCATCCAGCGCGGAGCTTTGCGCATCGGCCAGCAACACCGTCAAATTATTCATGCCGGGAATGGTTTCACGGATTGCCGGATAAGCCTGGCGGTCTCGCAAACGCTGCGCCAGACCCCAGATCCGTTGCTGGCTCGCCAAAGAAACCGGCGGCTCAAGCTCCAGTACGACTGCGCGTTCACCCAGCAGATAACATCGTGCTCGTTGCACAAAACACTCCTAAGAAAAGAGGGTGGTGATAGAAATCCACCAAAAGAAAATCGTTAGACTGGAAACAGTTATGCGGGAAACGGACCGACGATGTCAACTCGCCAGCCGCCTGTTTCCAGCCCTTTGGGTTTCGCCACTGGGTTTCAACTGCTACTCTCCCCTATATAGCTGTTTTCTCAACCCAAGTAATTGGAGTTGCAACAAGGCAGCAAGGGAAAGAATCCGATGAGCTTACTGAAGTAAGTGATTCGGATTCTTGAGTGCAGCGAACGCCGCTGCAAATTCAAGTACGAAGGGAAGAGATTGAAGAAGCCGCTGGTACTGTTTTTTCCGCTATACACCACCACGCTGCTGATGCTGCTCGGCTCCGGCTTACTCACGACCTACATCTCTTTACGGCTATCAGCCATTCACGTCAGCGGCGCAATGATCGGGGCGATCATTGCGGCCAACTACGCAGGGCTGGTGATTGGCGGCAAAATCGGCCATATCCTGATTGCCCGCGTCGGCCATATCCGCGCTTACGTCTCCTGTTCGGGGATTATCACCGCCGCCGTGCTCGGCCATGGTTTAACCGACATCATCCCGGTGTGGGTTGTACTGCGGTTGATCATCGGTCTGTGCATGATGGTGCAATATATGGTGCTGGAGAGCTGGCTGAACGATCAGGCCGAATCGGCCCAGCGCGGCGTGGTGTTTGGCTTTTATATGGTGGCGTCCTATCTCGGCATGGCACTTGGCCAGATCGTTCTGATGCTCAGCGACGGTCTGGGGATCAGCACACTTATCATCATCGCGCTCTGTTTCGCCCTTTGTCTGGTGCCGATTGCCCTGACCACGCGAACCAATGTCGGGCATATGTCCCCGGCCCCAATGGAGCTGAAATTCTTTATCAATGCCATTCCTAAAGTGCTGGCGATCACTCTGCTGATTGGCATGGTGGTCGGCTCGTTTTATGGTCTGGCACCGATTTACTCCAGCCAGCAGGAATTCACCACTCAGCAAACCGGTCTGTTTATGGCACTGGCGATTTTCGCCGGGCTGCTGGCACAGTTCCCACTGAGCTGGCTGTCGGATCACTATAACCGCAACATGCTGATGCGCATCAACGCCATCCTGCTGGCGGTGGCCGCTCTGCCGCTGGCGGTCCTGACGCACATCTCTTTCCCGGTGCTGCTGGGCATCGGGTTTGTGGTCAGCCTGATGCAATTTACGCTCTATCCGCTGGTGGTGGCGCTGGCGAATGACATGATTGAACCGGAGCGCCGCGTGTCGCTCTCCGCCTGTCTGCTGATGGCGTTTGGCGTCGGAGCCTGTATCGGGCCACTGGCAGTCGGTGCGCTGATTGAACCCCTCGGCGGTAATATTCTGTATGCATTCTTTGCGCTGTGTGGGGCGGGGATTGTAGCGCTGAGCCGGACTTCAGCCAAAGAAGAGGAGAGGGTCATGGCCGTAGATGCCCCTCTGCCGCATATTGCCATGCCGGACAGCCTGAGCAGTTCACCGCTGTCACCGGCGCTGAATCCAGCGTTTGATGAGCAACTGATTCAGGACACCATGCCCGCGCCGGAAATGGCCAGTGAAGATGCCGCCGCTAATGACGTCATCAATGACAATGCGTCACCGGAAGAAACCGAAGCCGAGAGCCCGTTTGCACCGCAGGGTGCTGACCCGGATGCCGATACCGGCCTGCAACGCGCTTTTACCCTACTAGAAGACAGCGCCCCGGAAGAAGCGCCGTCTGCAACAGAGAAGCAAATAAAATAGCCTTTTACGCCGGATTATCGATGTCGATAAATTTGACCTCAAACCCGTGCTCGGCAGCCAGCCATTCGCCGAGCGCTTTCACGCCATAACGTTCCGTGGCGTGATGGCCTGCGGCATAGAAATGCAGGCCCATTTCGCGGGCGATATGAATGGTTTGTTCAGAGACTTCACCGCTGATAAAGGCATCAACGCCAAACTCTGCGGCCTGTTGAATAAAGCCCTGTCCACCGCCGGAGCACCATGCTACGCGGCGGATCTCGTCCGGCCCGCCCTGAGAACTGTGTAGAACGTTTCGGTCAAGCAGCACTTCTATCCGCTGGCGCAATGCCTCTCCGGTCATCGGCACTTCCAGCTCACCGTAAGGCACCAGCGGCATCACTTCACCCTGTACCTGAATGCCGAACATTTTTGCCAGCTGGGCGTTATTACCCAGTTGCGGATGCGCGTCGAGTGGCAAATGGTAACCATATAAATTGATGTCATTGAGCAGCAGCGTTTTCAGACGATTTCGCTTCATGCCGCGCACCACCGCCGGTTCATTTTTCCAGAAATAACCGTGGTGAACGACGATAGCGTCCGCTTTATGCTCCACTGCCGCGTCAAGCAAGGCCTGAGATGCCGTCACACCGGTGACAATGCGACGCACCTCAGCGCGGCCTTCCACCTGCAAACCGTTCGGTGCGTAATCCTGAAAGTTATTTACGTCAAGTTTTTGATTGATCAGGGCTTCTAGCTGGAGATTGTTCATGGCAAATCCGGTATTCAGTCAACATGATAAAAGGATAACGTAAGCCAGATAGATCCCCTAAATAATTGAAGTTGCGGCATCGGAGTCCCTGATGGTCAGTTGAACCACTTGCCGACTTTGACCTCCTGCGCCTTCCCTTCGCTTATCATCTGCGCCTGTTTCCCCTGCGACAGATTCCGGTTGGCATCCGCCTGCGACTGCGTTACATCCGTTTGCGCCGCCTGCTGTTTAAGATCCTGGGCGATAAATTCATTTTCATGTGCCGTCCGCGCGGCCAGTTGCTGCAATTCCAGCTTCTGTTTGTCGATATTCAACGCACGCAACTGATCCTCGTAATTCTGATCCCGGCTTTTATCTTTCAGACGCTCCGTTTCCCGCGCCCTGGCCCGGGCATTTGCAGCCGCAATACGTTTATTACGCTCGGCTTCGCGATATTGATAATAGGCATCGACACGGGCGTCATAATCGTCCCAACGTGCCTGTTGTTCCACCAGCCCCTGATTTTCGGCCTGAGCTACATTAGATAATTGTTGCTGTACGTCGGCGGCATATACGGCAACCGGCGAAATAAGAGCGCTAATAAGTAACAGTGCTAATTTCTTCATCATATTCCCTTATTTATTTACCGGGCAGGTGCTATTAGGCTGAATACGGGTTTCATTCTTTTGTGTCATAAAGACCACTGCCAGACCCGTGGTGAACTGACAAGCACGTCCGGCCTGCACGGAAGTAAATATTTTAGTGTCATCTTTATAGCTGAGACTTACCCCTTCCACGATATTACGGGTATTCACCGTCGAGCCTGTCACCGCGCCAATCGTTGCGCCACCTACCGCACCGCCGGCTGTCGCCAGATCACCACCGCTGCCCAGTGCGAAGCCGACAACGCCCCCGGCGATGGCGCCAATGACGGTTCCGACCAGCACCGCTGTATTATGATTATCCGTATTATCAACGGCTATTTTTGCCGGAAGCACAGAAAGAATATTCACCGTGCGCGTTTCCTGTGGCGTATTTAGCTGACCAGGCGTAAAAACATCAGCGGCATATTGATCGGCATTCGACTGACAGCCAGATAATAAGCTCACTAATAATAATGATGAGACGGAAACAGCGGTATTTTTTTTCACGATTCTTCCCTGGCATCGAAATTATAGAGTTCGAATAAACTCAGGGAATAGTACGGCGGGAAATTTTTATCTGCCGTCAGGAATTGTCATTCACCCTGACGCATTCTTAACACTTCATCCATAATTGATGGCTGCAGGCCAAAAATGAGCGGTTACTTTCTCCATAATTGATTCGGAATAGTCTCAATTATAGTTGGGTCAATATTGAGTCTGATTTTCCGGAAAAATCAGACTCAGAATGGGATCAAACGTTGATTAAAATTCCATCTTATCGCCCTGCTGCATCCTGACAAATTTCACGCCGAGATCGTTGCCTTTTTCCAGTTGGCGGGCGATCTCCGCTTCAGGATCGACACCTGCTTTCAGGCTCGGTTTGACGTGGCTGATAATCACGGTCAGGCCTTTCAGTGAACCGGTACCGCCGCTGGCGATTTCGAATACTTTCAGCTCTTTCAGTAACCATTCCGGGGTTAAATGCCCAAACAGTTGGCTGTCCGGCACGCCGTCAGGATAAGAGGTTTCGATGATCATTCCCTTCAGACGCCTGGCCTTGACCTCATCCCCCAGCACCCGCCAGACCGCCTCCAGATTTTTCGCTTTCTCAACTTGATCCGGGCCGGTATCGCCAAAGTACGCGAACGACTCATTGTTACGGCTGAGCAGAATCATACTTGATGGCGTACCGCCATGACTGAGCGGGTAGATAATGCCATCCAAACCGGTCAGACCAATGGAGAAACGCTGGGCTGGACGCGGCGCATTCAGCCGGTAGGTGCCAATACGCAAACCGCTGCCCGCGTCAGTGAAATTAGGCCACACTTTGCCGTTGAAGTAGTGCTGACGCAGGGTACCGATGGTATCTGCCGTTCCATAAATCGGTTTGTGGCTGTCTTCAGGGGAGCTGATGATAAGCCCGGCAAGGTGATCCAAATGGCCGTGGCTGATGAAGTAACCCCCGATCAGATTGCGGAATACCGCGCCCTGCGGGGTATAAGGAGCTGAGTTTGCTACCGTCACCTGCGGAAAGGCGCCTTTTTCCAGTGCCTTGCTGATGCCCGGCAAAACCGAGCCAGCATCCAGTCCGAAATACAGTTTTTCATCGTTGCTGCGGATCAAATACGAAGTGAGGTTTCCCTCCTCCACGCCGCCGTGAACGCCAAGCGCCACCACGTCAAAACCGGCCATTGCCTGACTGGTCGAACACGCCAGGATCAGCGCCAACATTGTATTTCTCATCACATCGCTCCGTGTGTGGTGAAGATTGCTGTTGGTGGTCAGCCCGTTGGCTGACTCCCTCGTTTTGCCGATTCGAACGCCGCCAGCGTGTCTTTGCGGGCGTGGGAGTGATCGATAACCGGCGTCGGGTAGTCTAGCACGCGATGAAGTTTCTCAGCCCATTGATGCGGTTGATGAATATGCTTTTCTGGGACATCGGTCAATTCCGGCACCCAGGCTTTAATAAAACGTCCGGTCTTATCAAAGCGCTCGCCCTGGGTGGTCGGGTTGAAGATGCGAAAATAAGGCGCAGCGTCCGTACCGGTAGAAGCCCCCCACTGCCAGCCGCCGTTGTTGGCCGCCAGATCACCATCGAGCAATTGCGACATGAAATAGCGCTCACCTTCGCGCCAGTCGATCAGCAAATCCTTGACCAGGAAACTGGCGACAATCATCCGCAGCCGGTTGTGCATCCAGCCGGTGGCGTTGAGCTGACGCATGGCAGCATCGACAATCGGATAACCGGTTTTACCCTCTTTCCAGGCCTGCAAATCTTGCGGCGCATGCCGCCAGCGCACGTTGTCGGTCCAGGCAATAAACGGTTGGTGTTTGCACAATATCGGCCAGGCCACCAGCAGATGGCGGTAAAACTCGCGCCACACCAGCTCATTGAGCCAACCGAACGCGCCACCGTCACGGCGATCGAGCACCTCCGGGCACTCAGTGCGCAGGCGGTTGAAACATTGGCGCGGCGACAACACGCCGGTGGCCAGATAAGGCGACAGCGAACTGGTGCCGTCCACGGCGGGCAGGTCCCGCTGCTCAAGATAATCCTGCACGGTTTCACGGCAGAAGGTGCGCAGGCGCTCGCGTGCAGCGTCTTCACCCACCGGGAAATCGTCGCCTATTTCCTGCTGCGGCATATCAAAAGGCGTCAGCGGGTGTATGGTGACGTCGCCGTCAATATCGCGGGCTTTCGGCGCAGGCAGTGAACGGCTGTCGGACTCCGCCAGCCGTTCAAGAAAGGCGCGGCGAAACGGCGTATAGACCTTGTACATCGTGCCTTCACCGGTCGTCACCGAACCGGGCGGCAACAGCAGGCTGTCGTCAAAACTGCGGGTAATGACGCTTTCCTGCAAGGCGTTTTCGAGCGCGGCATCACGTTCGCGCTCATTGATTTCATACTGTTTGTTGTAGAACAGCGTATCGACGTGCTGCTGCTGGCAGAAATCTTTCAGCCAGCGCTGGCTGGCCGCGAAGTCATCACACTGATGATAGAAAAGCGCTATACCACGCCCACTCAGAGAAGCCTGCAACGCCTGCAAATGCTGGTAGATAAACGCCGCCTGACGGGGTGCCATCACATGGCTTTCCCACTGTTTTGGCGTAGCGACAAACACGGCAATCACCTTCGCCTGCGGGTCTTCGCAGGCGGCGTGCAGCGCACGGTTGTCGGTAATACGCAGGTCGTTGCGAAACCAGACCAGATGCGTGGTCATAAAGCTCCTTATATTTAGTGTCCGTACCTGAGTCTTAATGCTTCAGGATACGGTTCGAAATAGCGTTGCCCGGCCAGATAGGCATCCGGGTACTCCGACATGTAGTGTTTCAGCAAGGTGATCGGTGCCAGTAAAGGCTGTACCCCCTGACGGTAGCGGTCGATGAGCTGAGTCAGTTCCTGCCGCTGATGTGCGTTCAGTTGGCGACGGAAATAGCCCTGTACGTGCATCAGCACGTTGGTGTGGTTACGCCGCGTGGCCTTGTGTTGCAGCAAATCCATCAGCCGCTGGCGGTACTCAATGAAATAGTCCTCCAGCGATGACCACTCCTCCATACTGGCCACAAAACGACCCAGCTCCCGATACTGCGGCTGGGAGTGCGACAACAGCGAAAGTTTATAACGGCTGTGGAAAGCCATCAGTTTGCCGCGCGTCAAACCGCTGGTGCGCAGCTGATTTAGTTCATACAGCGCAAACACCCGCTCGACAAAATTCTCACGCAATACCGGATCGTTGAGGCGCCCGTCTTCTTCTACCGGCAACCAGGGAAAGCGTTTCATCAGCGCCGCGGCATAAATACCCACCCCGCATTTTTGCCCATCTTTACCGTTGGCGCTGTACACCCGCACGCGCTCCATACCGCAGCTTGGCGATTTGGCACAAAGAATGTATCCGCATAAATGACCGAGTGGTTCGGTACGTTTTTCGGCGTAGGTCTGCATTTGCTCTGTAATATCAATGGTTTCATCATTACTGAACCGCATGGCGACGCCCTCGCCCTGCCGCACCAGACGCAGTGCCGGCCGTGGCGTCGGCAGGCCGATGGCCATCTCCGGGCAAATCGCGTCGAAACGGACATAAGGCGCCAGCTGTTCGACGGCAAACGCCAGCCGCTTATGGCCGCCATCAAAACGGACATTTTCCCCCAACAGGCAGGCGCTGATCCCAATCGGAATATGTTCACTCATGGCGACTCCCTATGTTCATCTGGAAAAAGGGCTGAAGATAGACTCATCAACGCCCGGTATGATTCAGTATAAGTTATACAATAAAATAATGTTGTACAGGTTTTGTGTTCAGACAATAAGAAACCCCGGTCAGTTAACCGGGGTTTAAGAAAGGATTTAAAAAGCTGGAACTCTGGAATCCACTAAGTCATTGGCCATACAGCAAGGCAGCAAGTGCATGAACCCCGATGAGCTGACTCAAGTCAGTGATTCGGGTGAGTGCGCGAAGCTAACGCCGCTGTAGCGTCAAGGACGACGTGGATTTAGTAGAACTCTTGCGCCGCGACCTCTGCGTGTGCCAGCCACACCGGTTTATCACTGGTTTTCAGCCAGACACGGTGTAAATAGCTGTAAAAACGGGCGCGGTCCTGACGGAAAAGCATAACCGGTAATACCAGCAGACCAGCGGCCAGTACCAGAGCGCGGCGGGTGATGATGCGGGTCAGCGTATACGGCGTGTAATCAGACATAGCGTTGCTCCTTTCGGAAAGTTTTAAGGTGGATTTCGAAACTCACGGAACCTGTAAATTGAACAAAATTTTACCGCAACGGATGAAAGTTTACTACTCATCTGACCACTTAAAGCATAAAAAAACGCCAATTTCGACCTATCGCTGTAATTAAGTTACGAAAAAGTTAAATAAACACGACTTTATGTTTCAACAATGAAAAATAAGTTAAACCCATTATTTATTCTCCTAAGCCAAATCCCGGGCTATTCGCGTTGTATCAAGGCGGCAAGGGAGCGAGTCCCCAGGAGCTTACTTAGGTAAGTGACTGGGGTGAGTAAGCGTAGCCAACGCAGAGACGACTCGAAGGGCGACGGGATTTTTATACTTTTTTTACACCTGAAGCCCTTATCTTTTCAGGATCTTTTCCCGCGTTTTCCTATTCTCGCTGCAACATAAAAAACACACCTGTGGAGGTGGACTGTGACTGTTGGCGTAATCTGCGGCGCACTGCTGGTTCTTTTGCTGCTCGGCTATCTGGTTTATGCCTTGCTGAATGCGGAGGAATTTTAAATGGCAGCTTCGGCATTCTTACTCATCGCCAGCTTTATGCTGGTGCTATTGCTGCTTTCAAAACCGTTGGGCAATTTTATTGCTCAGTTGATTGAAGGTCGGCCCGTCGCATTTTTACAAGGGTTTGAACGCGGGATATTACGCACGGCGGGGAGCGCCGAGACCGAGATGAACTGGTGGCAATATGCACTGGCCATCATGGTTTTCAACATTCTGGGGATTGTGATTTTAATGGCGCTGCTGATGGCGCAAGGCTCGCTCCCCCTCAACCCGCAGAACTTTGGCGGTTTGTCTTGGGACCTGGCCTTTAATACTGCCATCAGTTTTGTCAGCAACACCAACTGGCAGGCCTACAGCGGTGAAAGCACGCTGAGCTATTTGAGCCAAATGGTTGGCCTGACAGTACAAAACTTCCTGTCCGCCGCCACCGGGATTGCCGTGGCCTTTGCGCTGATCCGTGCTTTTGCACGTCCTTCCGCGCAAACCATTGGTAACGCCTGGACTGACCTGTGGCGCATTACCATTTATCTGCTGATCCCAATAGCGTTGCTGATCGCGGTGTTCTTTGTCAGCCAGGGCGTGCTGCAAAACTTCGAAGCTTATCAGCACGTCACCACGCTCGAAGGCTTGCAACAAACGTTGCCAATGGGGCCGGTGGCTTCGCAGGAAGCGATCAAAATGCTCGGGACGAACGGCGGCGGCTTCTTTGGGGCTAACTCGGCTCATCCGTTTGAAAACCCAACCGCACTGAGCAACATGGTGCAGATGCTGGCGATTTTCCTCATCCCTTGCGCGCTATGCTTCGCCTTTGGCCGCGTGGTCGGCGACAACCGTCAGGGCCATGCGCTGATATGGTCGATGTCGATCATTTTCGTGGTGTCAGTGGTCGTCATTATGTACGCCGAATTGCAGGGTAACCCGCACCTCACTCAACTCGGTGCCACCAGCAATATCAATATGGAAGGTAAGGAAAGTCGCTTCGGCATTCTGGCTTCCAGCTTCTTTGCGGCGGTCACAACGGCGGCGTCATGCGGTGCAGTTAACGCTATGCATGACTCCTTCACCGCACTCGGCGGAATGGTGCCGATGTGGCTGATGCAAATTGGTGAAGTGGTGTTCGGCGGTGTGGGTTCAGGTCTGTACGGCATGCTGCTGTTCGTGCTGCTGACGGTGTTTATCGCCGGTCTGATGATCGGCCGCACACCGGAGTATCTCGGTAAGAAGATTGACGTTTACGACATGAAGATGACCGCGCTGGCGATTCTGGTCACACCGACACTGGTGTTGCTCGGCACCGCGCTGGCATTAGTCACTGATGCAGGTCGCGCCGGTATTGCTAACCCTGGCGCACACGGTTTCAGCGAAGTGCTGTATGCCGTCTCTTCAGCCGCCAACAACAACGGCAGCGCCTTCGGCGGCCTGAGCGTCAATACACCGTTCTACAACGTACTGTTAGCCGTATGTATGTTCTTCGGTCGCTTCGGGGTGATTTTACCGGTCCTGGCCATCGCGGGTTCACTGGTTGCGAAAAAACGCCAGAAAGCCGGTAACGGAACACTGCCAACGTCTGGCCCGCTGTTCATCGGCCTGCTGGTCGGTACGGTTCTGCTGGTCGGTGCGCTGACCTTCGTTCCTGCGCTGGCCCTCGGTCCGGTGGCGGAACATTTGCAGGTGTGGTCCACGCAGTAATGCCTTGACCCCGTTGAATTCATGAACAGTGAGATTAAGAAAATGACTCGTAAGAAACGTGCGCTGTTTGATTCGCGCCTCATCCGCACCGCCCTGCTCGACGCGGTGAAGAAACTGGACCCCCGCGTCCAGTGGCGCAATCCGGTAATGTTCGTGGTTTATCTCGGCAGTATTCTGACCACGATGATTTGGCTGGCTATTCTTTTCAAACAAACCGACGGCAGCGCCGGGTTTACCGGCAGCGTGTCGCTGTGGCTGTGGTTTACCGTGCTGTTCGCCAACTTTGCCGAAGCCCTGGCCGAAGGCCGCAGTAAGGCGCAGGCACAGAGCCTGAAAGGGGTACAGAAAACCAGCTGGGCGAAGAAGATTTATGAACCCCGCCCGGAATCACCGGTGATCAAAGTGGCCGCCGATTCCCTGCGTAAAGGCGACATGGTACTGATCGAAGCCGGTGATACCGTGCCGTGCGACGGTGAAGTGTTAGTCGGCGGTGCGTCAGTTGATGAAAGCGCCATCACCGGTGAGTCTGCACCGGTTATCCGCGAGTCCGGCGGTGACTTCTCCTCCGTCACCGGCGGGACCCGTGTGCTGTCTGACTGGCTGGTGGTGCAGTGCTCGGCTAACCCAGGCGATACCTTCCTTGATCGGATGATCGCCATGGTGGAAGGCGCCAAACGTCGCAAAACACCAAACGAAGTGGCGCTGACCATTCTGCTGGTGGCGCTGACGCTGGTGTTTGTGCTGGCAACGGCCACGCTGTATCCATTCTCCTTGTTCAGCGTTGACGCCAGCCATGTCGGCGTGCCAGTAACCGTTACTGTGTTAGTGGCGCTGCTGGTTTGTCTCATCCCAACCACCATCGGCGGTCTGCTGTCGGCCATCGGGGTGGCGGGTATGAGCCGTATGCTGGAAGCCAACGTGATCGCCACCAGCGGCCGTGCGGTCGAAGCAGCCGGTGACGTGGATGTGCTGCTGCTGGATAAAACCGGCACCATCACACTGGGTAACCGCCAGGCATCGCAGTTCCTGCCCGCACCTGGGGTGACGGAACAGGAACTGGCCGATGTCGCACAGTTATCTTCGCTGGCCGATGAAACACCGGAAGGCCGCAGTATTGTGGTGCTGGCAAAACAGCGCTTTAACCTGCGCGAACGTGATATTCATTCGCTGAACGCCACTTTCGTGCCCTTCTCGGCGCAAACCCGCATGAGCGGCGTGAACATCGGGGATCGCAGCATTCGTAAAGGGTCTGTCGATGCTATTCGTCGTCACGTGGAAACCAACGGCGGCAGTTTCCCGCTGGCCATCGAAGGCCTGGTGGAAACCGTGGCCCGCAAAGGCGGAACACCGCTGGTGGTGGCGGAAGATGCCCGGGTGCTTGGCGTGGTCGAGCTGAAGGATATCGTCAAAGGCGGCATTAAAGAGCGCTTCGCAGAACTGCGTAAGATGGGTATCAAAACGGTGATGATCACCGGGGATAACCGTCTGACCGCCGCAGCAATTGCCGCTGAAGCCGGTGTGGATGATTTCCTGTCTGAAGCCACGCCGGAAGCCAAGCTGGCCCTGATTCGTCAGTACCAGTCAGAAGGTCGCCTGGTGGCAATGACCGGCGACGGTACCAACGATGCCCCGGCACTGGCGCAGGCTGACGTGGCGGTTGCCATGAACTCCGGTACGCAGGCGGCGAAAGAAGCCGGCAACATGGTCGATCTGGATTCCAACCCGACCAAACTTATCGAAGTGGTGCACATCGGTAAACAGATGCTGATGACGCGCGGCTCGCTGACCACCTTCAGTATTGCCAATGACGTTGCCAAGTATTTCGCCATCATTCCGGCGGCCTTCGCGGCAACCTATCCGCAGCTCAATGCGCTGAACGTGATGCATCTGCATTCACCGTCATCCGCCATTTTGTCAGCGGTTATTTTCAACGCCCTGGTGATTGTGTTCCTGATCCCACTGGCGCTGAAAGGCGTGAGCTATAAAGCCATGAGTGCCGCGTCGCTGTTGCGTCGTAACCTGTGGATCTATGGCGTAGGTGGATTGCTGGTGCCGTTCGCGGGTATCAAGCTAATTGACGTGATCCTGACTGTATTACACCTGAGCTAAGCTTTCTTTGAGGACAATGCACATGTCTGTTACGACAATGAGAAATACACGTCACAGTTATATCCGCCCGGCCATCGTGATGACGGTATTACTGACGCTGGCGACCGGGGTGGTTTACCCGCTGATCACCACCGGGATCTCCACCGCCCTGTTCCATCAACAAGCGGAAGGTTCACTGATTCTGGAGGGGGATAAGCTGATAGGCTCTGAACTGATTGGTCAGAACTTTACCCACAACAACTATTTTTGGGGACGTCCGTCGGCGACATCCGACACCCCCTACAACGCGATGGCGTCCGGCGGCAGCAATCTGGCAGTGAGCAATCCGGCGCTGGACAAAGCCGTAGCGGATCGCGTGGCGGCACTGCGTCTGGCAAATCCACAAAGTTCGCCACAGGTGCCGGTGGATCTGGTGACAGCGTCCGGCAGTGGTTTAGACCCACAAATCTCGGTGGAAGCCGCACAGTGGCAAGCCCAGCGCGTTGCCAGCGCCCGTGGTTTAACGGTGGCGCAAGTGACTAAACTGATTGATGATAATACCGTCTCGCCGCTGGTGAATTTCCTCGGCCCGACCGTGGTGAACGTGGTTCAATTGAACCATGCATTGGATCAGGTGAAAGCGCAGTAATTTGTTCGAACTCACATTGTCAGATCAGGGTGCAACACGCTGTACCTTTCGGAGAGATCTCCCGGAAGGCACAACATGCTGCGCCCGTTCGGCTTTCTATAAAACAAGGATCATCATGGTGGAAGAATCACACAGACCTGACCCCGACAGTCTGCTGGCACTGGCCAATGAGAAGCCACGCGGGCAACTGAAGGTTTTTTTCGGTGCCTGCGCGGGCGTCGGGAAAACCTACGCCATGTTGCAGGAAGCGCAGCGGCTGCGCGCCACGGGTCTGGACGTGCTGATAGGCGTGGTGGAAACCCATGGGCGCGCAGAGACCGAAGCCATGTTGCCGGGTCTGAGCCAGCTCGCGCCAAAACGCATTCAGCATCGTGGGCGTCTGGTGCAGGAGTTCGACCTCGATGCCGCCCTCGCCCGCCATCCGGCGCTGATTCTGATGGACGAACTGGCGCACAGTAACGCAGCGGGTTCGCGCCATCCGAAACGCTGGCAGGATATTGAAGAGTTACTCGACGCGGGCATCGACGTGTTCACCACTGTCAACGTCCAGCATCTGGAAAGCCTGAATGACGTGGTCAGCGGCGTCACCGGCATCCTTATTCGTGAAACCGTGCCCGACCGCCTGTTTGATGATGCCACCGAAGTGGTGCTGGTGGATCTTCCGCCTGACTCCCTGCGCCAGCGCCTGAAAGAGGGCAAGGTTTATATTCCCGGTCAGGCCGAGCGGGCTATCGAACATTTCTTCCGTAAAGGTAACCTGATTGCCCTGCGTGAACTGGCGCTGCGCCGCACCGCCGACCGCGTTGATGACCAGATGCGCGAATACCGCGACGACCGTGGTATTCACCGCGTGTGGCATACCCGCGACGCGCTGCTGCTGTGTATTGGACACGGCGGCGGTAATGAAAAACTGGTGCGAGTGGCATCCCGTCTGGCGGCACGTCTGGGTTGCGTCTGGCACGCGGTTTATGTCGAAACACCGCGCCTGCACCGCCTGCCTGAAGGCCAGCGGCGCGCAATTTTACGCACGCTGAAACTGGCTCAGGAACTGGGCGCTGAAACCGCCACCCTCTCCGACCCGCAGGAAGATCAGGCTATTTTACGCTACGCCCGTGAACATCGGCTGGGCAAGATTATAATGGGCCGCCGCAAAGAGCAGCGCTGGAGAATGGGTGGCAGTTTTGCCGACCGGCTGGCGCGTATCGGACCGGATTTGGATCTGGTGATTGTCGGGCTGGAAGACGCCCCGCCGGTCACCACACGCAAAGAACACGATGCCCGCACCTTCGCGGAAAAATTCAGTCGTCAGCTTCAGGGCTGCGCGTTGGCCGTGGCGCTGTGCGCGATGATCACGCTGTTTTCCCAGTGGCTGGTTCCGGCCTTTGATCAGGCTAACCTGGTGATGGTCTATCTGCTTGGCGTGGTGATCGTGGCGCTGTTTTATGGCCGCTGGCCGTCGGCGCTGGCGGCGGTGATCAACGTCGTCAGCTTTGATCTGTTCTTCGTGCAGCCGCGCGGATCGCTTGCGGTAACTGACGCGCAATATCTGGTGACCTTTGCGGTGATGCTGATTGTTGGCATTTTGATCGGCAATCTGACCGCTGGTGTGCGCTATCAGGCGCGTATCGCCCGCCATCGCGAGCAGCGGGCACAGCATCTTTATGAGATGTCAAAAGGGCTGAGTCAGGCGCTGACGCCGGACGCCATTGCGCAGACCAGCCGTCACTTTATCTCATCGAGTTTGCATGCCAAAACGGCGGTCTTACTGCCACAAGAGAATGGCAGTTTGCAGCCAGCGGGATCAGATGAAGGCACCAGTATCGTGGTGGATGACGCCATTGCCCGCTGGAGTTTTGACAAACAGATGCCCGCCGGTGCCGGCACCGACACGCTCGCGGGCGTGCCCTATCAGCTTCTGCCACTGGTGGCTTCCGGCCAGTCGCGCGGGCTGCTGGCGGTGGAACCGGCCAACGTTCGCCAGCTGATGGTGCCGGAACAGCAACGTCTGTTGCAGACCTTTACGGTACTTATCGCCAACGCCCTCGATCGCTTGCACCTGTCGGCCCGCGCAGAAACTGCCCGGCTTGATGCCCAGCGCGAACAGCTGCGCAACTCACTGCTTTCGGCGCTTTCCCATGATTTACGTACGCCGCTGACCGTGCTGTTTGGTCAGGCAGAGATCCTGACGCTGGATTTAGCCTCCGAAGGGTCAAAACATGCGCCGCAAGCCAATCAGATCCGCCAACAGGTGCTCAGCACCACCCGGCTGGTGAATAATCTGCTGGATATGGCGCGCATCCAGTCCGGTGGGTTTAATCTGCGCAAAGAGTGGCAGTCGGTGGAAGAGATCGTCGGCAGCGCCCTGCGTATGCTGGAAACCGTGCTCAGCTCCCATGAGATAAAAATCGAGCTACCGCCGGAGCTGTTGCTGGTCAATTGCGATGGCAGCCTGATTGAACGGGTGTTTATCAACTTGCTGGAAAATGCCCATAAATATGCGGGCGCAGGGGCCGTCATCGGTATCCGGGCCACGCCGCTGGACGACTGGCTGGAGATGGAAGTGTGGGATAACGGGCCGGGGATCGCACCCGGCGCTGAACGCGCCATCTTCGATAAATTCTCTCGCGGCAATAAAGAATCCGCAATACCGGGTGTGGGCTTGGGATTAGCGATTTGTCGTGCCATTATTGATGTACACGACGGACGCATTTGGGCCGAGAATGGCCCGAACGGCGGCGCACGTTTCCGTTTTCGCCTGCCGCTGGAAAAATTGCCTGAGATGGACACTGACATTAACGAGGAACTGTGACTGCATCCCCCATTAATATTTTGATTGTTGAAGATGAAAAAGAGATCCGGCGCTTTGTCCGCACAGCGCTGGAAGGGGAAGGTTTGCGCGTGTTCGAGAGCGATACGCTGCAACGCGGGCTGATTGAAGCCGGCACCCGCAAACCGGACCTGATTATTCTCGATCTCGGTTTGCCGGACGGTGATGGCCTGACGTACATTCGCGATTTGCGTCACTGGAGCGCCATTCCGGTGATCGTGCTGTCGGCACGTACCAGCGAAGAGGACAAAATTGCCGCACTGGATGCCGGGGCCGATGACTTCCTGACTAAGCCGTTTGGCGTCGGCGAGTTACTGGCCAGGGTGCGTGTGGCGCTGCGCCGTCATGCGGGCAGCTCACAGGAAAGCCCGCTGGTGACCTTTTCTGACGTCACGGTGGATCTGATCAACCGTCGCGTACAGCGAAACGGGGAAGATTGTCACCTGACACCGATTGAATTTCGCCTGCTGGCTGAACTGCTGGCCAACAGCGGTAAAGTGATCACCCAGCGTCAGCTACTGAGCCACGTCTGGGGGCCGAATTACGTCGAACATAGCCACTATTTACGTATTTACATGGGGCATCTGCGCCAGAAGCTGGAAGCCGATGCCACCCGCCCGCGTCATCTGCTGACCGAAACGGGTGTCGGCTACCGTTTTCTGCCTTAGGGTAATCATTAACAGGCTCTGATGTTTTTTGCCTGACAATCAGGCATTCAATCTGAACAACGTTGAAGCTGGCATTACATTACATAGGAAGGTGATTTGTTAACATCAGGTCCGCTGCTAAAGAATCATTTAGCTGTTGTTATATTTCGTGATGATTCGCAGATTTATAGCCGGTAAGTAAAGTGCGGGCTTCTTCATTCCACCCTGAAGAACGCAATCGTGCCTGATTTATTTCTGCGTTAATCCTGCCATTAACTCCAGCGTCACTAATCTGAAAAGCAATATTATCAATATATTCTGAGTAGAGACGGAATGTTTCAGGAGACCAAATGGCTCTATTAGAGTACATGATGGCGTTAATATTTTGTCTTGTTTTTTTTATTTCACTGACCGATATATTCTCCCAGTCACCCACTTCTTCTATATAACAGTAAATTTGATTCAACGGCTGTTTTATCTGGTCATAAACCGTCAATCGCCTGTCCGCTAGTTTTGCAGAGATTTCCTTTTCAATAAGTTGTTTTGACTGGAATTTCGTAATACTCTGCTGTACAAAAAAACCACTAACCCCTATCATTACAGGAACTGTAATAGAGACTATTATTTTCGCAATTTCTATCATCCGACTGAATTTTTTATCGTCCATGTTTTCTTTCCGGCTACTTTTGATTTAAGTTGAAATATCCATTTCTTCATCAGTACTTTACAGATTCTATTGCAAATAATAATCCGAACAATAATATAAATATCCCCGCATTATGTCTAAAAGAAACACGCTGATAATTCAGCGTGTTTCTGCGCAGATGCAAAATGCGATTTATTTGGCGTCGGCGAGAACTTTGCTGACGATATCCACGGCTTCTTTCTCAATTTTTTCGCGATGTTCTGCACCAAGGAAGCTTTCACAATAGATCTTGTAAGCTTCTTCAGTACCGGACGGACGCGCGGCGAACCAGCCGTTTTTGGTCATCACTTTCAGACCACCGATCGACGCGCCATTACCCGGTGCGTTGGTCAGGCGGGCGGTGATGGGGTCACCGGCCAGAGTGTCAGCTTTCACCTGTTCAGGGGAGAGTTTAGACAACGCAGCTTTCTGTGCGTGGGTCGCGGGTGCCTGAATACGATTGTAGCTTGGGGCACCGAAACGGGCTGCCAGCTCGTTGTAATGCTCCTGCGGATTCTTACCGGTAACCGCTGTGATTTCCGCCGCCAGCAGACACATAATGATGCCGTCTTTGTCGGTGGACCACGGTGTGCCATCGAAACGCAGGAATGAAGCACCCGCACTCTCTTCGCCGCCAAATCCGAAGCTGCCATCGAACAAACCATCAACGAACCATTTGAAGCCCACCGGCACTTCCACCAGCTTGCGACCCAAATCTTCAACCACACGGTCGATCATCGCGCTGGAAACCAGCGTTTTTCCGACAGCAACATCTTTGCCCCACTGCGGACGGTGCTGGAACAGATACTGAATCGCCACCGCCAGATAGTGGTTCGGGTTCATCAGGCCAGCAGGCGTCACGATACCGTGGCGGTCGTAGTCAGGGTCATTAGCGAAGGCAAGGTCAAACTTGTCACGCAGCGCCAGCAGACCGGCCATGGCCGATTCAGACGAGCAGTCCATGCGGATCACGCCGTCGTGGTCGAGATGCATGAAACGGAAAGTCTGATCGACGGAGTCATTCACCAGCGTAAGATCCAGCTGGTAATGCGCGGCGATGCGTTTCCAGTACTCGATACCAGAACCGCCGAGCGGATCCACACCGAGCTTCAGGCCCGCTTTCTGGATGGCTTTCATGTCAACGATTTCGCCCAGACTCTCAATGTAAGGCTGGACCAAATCAATCGCTGTCAGGTGTCCGCTTTTCCAGGCCGCATCCAGCGTCTGGCGCTGTACGCCGGCCAGTTTGGCGGCCAGCAGGGCGTTGGCACGTTTTTCAATCACCGAAGTCAGATCGGTATCCGCCGGTCCGCCATTGGTAGGATTGTATTTAATGCCACCGTCTTCCGGCGGGTTGTGCGATGGAGTGATAACAATACCATCGGCCTTCGCGCCACCTTTACGGTTGTGCGTCAGGATCGCGTGCGATACCGCAGGCGTCGGCGTGAAGCCGTTCTCTTCCTGCACGATAACGTCAACGCCGTTGGCGGTCAGCACTTCCAGCACAGAAATAAAGGCGGGTTCAGACAGCGCATGGGTATCTTTCCCCACGTAGCACGGGCCGGTGGTGCCCTGCTCTTTACGCACTTCGGCAATCGCCTGAGCAATCGCCAGAATGTGATTTTCGTTAAAGCTGTGGCGCTCTGCGCTGCCACGGTGGCCGGACGTGCCGAATTTCACCGCATGAGCAGTATTCGCCGGGTCCGGTTGCAGGACGTAATATTGTGACGTCAACTGCGCCACATTAATCAAATCGCTTTGCTGAGCAGGTTGCCCTGCACGGGGGTTATTGGCCACTGGCGCTTCTCCCTGACGCTGAAATTAGAGTGTACCGCACACTTTGTCAGTCAGTTCCGCGGGGAACTGCATCAATTGCATGATGTGTTCAATCATGCTGCGTTTGCGGTCTGTGTTGGTATTGGTGATAACCCAATACGGCGTTCCAGGAACGTGTTTAGGTTTGGTATGGATACCGTTTTGCAGCAGGGTCTGCTGGTCACCGGCGAAATAGGTGCGCGTGCGGCCACGAAGGGAATCTGTCGCGGCAGCGAATTCTTTAGGATTCAGGCAATACAACGTAGACAGAATCAGCATGAAACGGTTCACCGCTTTGGTCTGCTCTGCGTACTCGTCAGACAGCAGCAGTTCACGCACGGCACGCACTTTGTCACGTGCGGTGTTGGCGGCAACGGCAGGCGCTTTTTCCTGGGCAGCGGCACCTGAAACCGGCGAACCCGCAACGGCAGGTGTGGACTTCACTTCCTGACCGGCAGAAAACTTCAACATACGGCGCAAAATATCCGACGCAGTTTCACCGATATGCTGCGTATGGCTGGCAATATAACGGTAGAGTTCTTCGTCAACCTCAATAGTTTTCATCTTTTTCCAGTACTGTTTTTTCTACTTAATTTGTTCAAAAGGATTATACAAATTTCTACGCGTTTACGAACAGGGGAATTGTGCCGCGAAGCAAAAAGCAGAATTATTACCTTTCGCTGCATGCTGGCCCCGGCCTGTTCTTCTCCACGTAGTGAAATCCCGCTCAGGCATCAGGCAGAAAACTTTCCATTTTAAAAATTATCCGCCACTCATGATAACCTAATGAGATTGTTTATCTGCATGAACTTCACCATGAAATTACATTATCGTCTGCAAGAATCCGCCCAACCTGATAGTAAAACCCTACCGGTTTTGCTGGTCCACGGTCTGTTTGGCACGCTGGATAACCTCGGCGTGCTGGCTCGCGACCTGAAACAACAGCATAGCGTGTTGCAGGTTGATATGCGTAATCACGGCCAGTCAGGACGGTCTGACGACATGTCTTATGCCGCGATGGCGCAGGATTTACTGGAAACGTTGGATGATGTGGGTATCCAAAAAGCCATTGTTATCGGCCACTCCATGGGCGGTAAAGCCGCGATGGCCATGACGGCGCTGGCGCCGGAGCGCATTGCGAAACTGGTGGTGATTGACGTCGCACCGGTGGATTACCAGACGCGTCGCCACGATGAGATTTTTGCCGCCATCAACGCGGTGACCGAGGCAGGTCTTCATGATCGCAGTGCCGCTGCTGCCTGTATGCGTGACGTTATAAAAGAAGAAGGAGTGATTCAGTTCCTGCTCAAATCGTTCCAGCAAGGTGAGTGGCGTTTTAATGTGCCGGTGCTGATGGCGGAGTATGAAAAAATCGTTGGCTGGGAGACCCTCCCCGCGTGGCCGCATCCGGCGCTGTTTATCCGCGGCGGTTTATCGCCTTACGTTCAGGATAAATATCGTGATGCTATTGCCAGCCAATTTCCGCTGGCGCGCGCGCATGTGGTGGCCGGAACCGGTCACTGGGTACACGCAGAAAAACCGGAAGCGGTACTGCGTGCTGTACACCGATTCATCGATGAAGCCTGATGTGGGATAAGCTGGGGATAAATTGTGCAAAAAGGCTGCATAACTTAGCCACTTAGCCATAATTCCGGGCTTTTAACCGTTGTGAACCCCGGTATGGCTGGGGTATGATTGCGCGCTGAAATTTTGCCGCCTCGCGTTATGTTGTATAACACGGTGCGAGGGGTAAATGGGGTTAGGGTTTATTAGCCCGAAATGTGTAAGGCAATCGTCTGAAACGGCTTGCCGTTTTCCGATGTAACTTCCCTGGTTGTACCGCTACCTATGGCAAAAGAACAACTGGATCGCACGACGCTTGATCTGTTCGCAGATGACCGCCGTCCAGGGCGTCCAAAAACAAATCCGCTTTCCCGTGATGAACAGCTCAGGATCAACAAGCGTAACCAGCTGCGCCGCGATAAAGCGAGTGGCTTGCGACGCGTAGAGCTGAAAATGAACGCCGAGGCGGTTGATACACTCAACAAGCTGGCGGAAGAACGCAATATTAGTCGTAGCGAACTGATTGAAGAGATGCTGCTGGCGCATCTGAATCAGCAAAGCTAAAGATCGATCCCCACTATCCAAAATCGCTCATGTTGCATCAGGGTAACGCATGCTGAGGCAGCGTGACGGATAAGGTTGAAAGCGGGTAGCCGTTGCCGGTACCCGCCTGTTTTTCATCTCTGGCTATTCTTCGTCACTTCTTTGTTAAAATTTTTCCCAATTTTCTGTACTTCTGCCACCTGCCAGCTCGATATCCGGGCGTAACAACGGCGATTTATGGGCAGCCGGTTTCTTCTGGTTAACCCCGGAAACATGGTCTTTCAACTTGAAGGTTGCCACGGCGTTGTTGAGCAATGCAGCCTGCTCTTCCAGTGAAATAGCGGCCTGTGAGGCTTCCTCTACCAACGCAGCATTCTGCTGGGTGACGCTGTCCATTTGTGTCACCGCAATAGCAACCTGACTGATTCCTTTACTCTGCTCATCTGATGCCGAGGCAATTTCAGCCATGATATCGGTGACGTGGGTGATTGAGCGAACCACGTCATCCATGGTCGAACCGGCGTTTTCCACCAGTTTCGAGCCACTGTCGACCCTTGAAACTGACTCGCTGATCAGCTGTTCGATCTCTTTGGCAGCCTGCGCACTGCGCTGCGCTAAATTACGCACTTCGCTGGCAACCACGGCAAAACCGCGCCCCTGCTCACCCGCTCGCGCGGCTTCTACAGCAGCATTCAGCGCCAGGATGTTGGTCTGGAAGGCGATACTGTTGATGACTGAGGTGATCTCCGCAATCTTCTTCGAGCTGCCGGAGATCTCTTTCATCGTACTGACCACATCCGCCACGATACTCCCGCCTTTGCGTGCGGTAGCTGACGCATCCACGACCAACTGGCTGGCGTGATGGGCGTTGTCGGCATTGTGTTTCACAGTCGCGGTGAGCTGCTCCATACTGGCTGCCGTCTCTTCCAGAGCCGATGCCTGCTGTTCGGTGCGCGAGGAGAGATCATTGTTGCCAGCGGAAATCTCCGAGGCTCCCTGATAAATATTGTTGGTGCAGTTACGGATGGTTTGCACGGTATTGATCAAACTGGCCTGCATGGCATTAAGCAGCGGGATCAGTTTGCCAGCACAGTTTTTGCCGAACTCTTCCAAATCATGCGTCAGATCACCACGGGCAATAACCGCAAACTGGTCACGGATTTTGTTGAGTGGATTCACCAAAGCCATCACAAGGTAGCGATCGGTCAGGAACAAAATCACGATGCCCAGGCCAAACGCAGTCAACAGGATGATTTTGCTCACCTGGGTCAGATGACTGGATTGTTGTTCCGATTTTTGTAACGCGACGGCGATCAGGCCGTTCGCCTTCTCGACCGTAGCGCCAAATTTGACACTCAGCGGCACCACAGACACATTTGCAATCTGCTTGTAGGCTTCAAAGTTTCTACTGCTGGCGGCATTAAACAGTGGCCTAGCGCCCTGCTCCGCCAGTGCTGACCAATCAGTGAGTAGCTCCTGAACAATCGCATCGTCTAACCCAGGATGAGGGGCGTTCCTAAATGCCGTCAGCGCCTGCGTCATGTTAGTGATTGCCAGCTTTGCGTTGTCAAAGATTTCAGGACCTTTGCTGGGGTCGCTCTGAAGTAGTGCCATAGCGCGGGTCAAACGGGTTTGTGAACGGAAATACTGGTCACTGCCTCGGTGTATCAGTGTCAAATCATTAACCAATGCGACATTGATTTCGGCGTTTTTCGTCAAGGAGTTAAGTGATGTGACGGTATAGATTGCAACACAGGCCCACATGACGCAAAAAACGCCAAGGATCCATAACAAGGCTGCCCTGATGGTGATATTTTTCAAAAATTGCACAATGTGCCTCTCGTGAAACGTTAACGTTTCTTTTTATGAGATTAACGGGGATGCAGAGAATCAAGACAGGTCTCGGCCTGAGATTGGCACCGGGACATGGTTGAACACCTCTCCGGGCATCGATTTCTTTATTATGTTGAGATTCCTCTCGCATCTTCTATCGGCTCAGGAACAGTAAAATTTAGTTACGCTGCGAAATTTTTTTCATATTTGCGATTACCCGCGTCTTCAGCAAGGACAAGGTCTATACCCCCACTAACGGCATAAAACACACGAAGGCGATAACGCTTCGCATTAATGACCGATAAACTTATTTTCCAATCCGTATAGGTGCGCAGAAGCATGTTCTCCATGCGGCGAGTTTGCTATTATCTGCGGCACTATTGCCTGTGATGTATGCCCAAAATCATTCAAGTTGCACGAAAGCGTCGCCAACGCATCTGAGTCTTGAAAAATAACGGGTATAAGGCTTTTCATTGAGAACAAGAGGTTACGAATCTTATGGCCGTAGTAGGAATCTTCTTTGGATCCGATACTGGTAACACCGAAAACATCGCTAAAATGATCCAAAAACAGTTGGGTAAAGATGTTGCCGAGATACACGACATTGCTAAAAGCAGCAAAGAGGATCTGGAAAAATTCGATATTTTGCTGATCGGTATTCCTACCTGGTATTACGGTGAAGCGCAGTGTGACTGGGACGACTTTTTCCCCACGCTGGAAGAGATAGATTTCGAAGGTAAACTGGTTGCGCTATTTGGCTGTGGCGATCAGGAAGATTATGCCGAGTATTTCTGTGACGCTATGGGCACCGTGCGTGACATCATCGAGCCACGCGGCGCGGTGATTGTAGGCCACTGGCCAACTGCCGGTTACCACTTCGAGGCCTCTAAAGGGCTGGCTGATGACAAAAACTTCATCGGTCTGGCGATCGACGAAGATCGTCAACCAGAACTGACCAGCGAACGTGTTGATGCCTGGGTTAAGCAGATTTCGCAGGAATTGAGCTTAGCGGAAATTATCGGCTAAAGGGTGGTTGACCCGACCTTCCCGGGGATAAATTTTTCCCGGGTCATGAGTCATTGATTAGTCTCACTGATTCGTGGTTGAAAGGGCCAAACTATCACTGAAATTAACAATTTAACCGCTACAAAATTGTAACTTTCTCCGGTATCAAGGTACACTAAGTTTACGTGTTTTTTCTATTGATCAAGCCGTTGCGATCTTTTCGCCACAGCAATGAAAGATGCGATCTTTGTTAACAGACTACCGTTTCATCATGAACCGCCGCTACAGGCTTTCATGCCTCAACGTGATTACCATAGTAACAGGACTGAATCCGCATGACTGACAACAATACCGCACTGAAGAAAGCTGGCTTAAAAGTCACGCTTCCGCGACTAAAGATCCTGGAAGTGCTGCAAGCGCCGGAAGGTCATCACGTCAGTGCGGAAGATTTATACAAGCAACTGATTGATATGGGTGAAGAAATTGGCTTGGCGACAGTTTATCGCGTACTGAACCAGTTTGATGACGCCGGGATCGTGACACGTCACAACTTCGAAGGCGGCAAGTCTGTTTTCGAACTGACCCAGCAACATCACCATGACCACCTGATTTGCCTCGATTGTGGCCGCGTGATCGAATTCCGTGATGAATATATCGAAGGCCGTCAGCGCGAAATTGCCAAGAAACACGGCATCAAACTGACCAACCACAGTCTTTATCTTTACGGCCACTGCGAACTGGGTGATTGCCGCGAAGACGACAATCTGCATAACGATAAACCTGCCCTGTAATTTCTGGTTTTGTCGTCATGCCTTCTGTCATACAAGACCCTAATTAACCGCTGAAAAGCGGTTTTTTTATGCCTGTGATTTCATATGTCGTTCCGACAGACATAAAAAAACCCCGGCAAGCCGGGGTCTGATATGGCAGAGATTGAGTGTCAGGCTTTGCCATCAACCTGCTCAGCGCGGCTGAAACGCTTACCGTCGGCTGAAGAGGAGCGAACCCAAACATCGCCGCTAACCTGTGGTTTTTGCGCGTCATCATAACGCTGCCACTGTTTGCCACCGTCCAGTGAATACTCGATGGCCAGGCCTGGAAGCGAAACGTTAGCTTCCAGTTTTCCCCCCGCGACACGAGCACCCGGCACTGGCAGGCGATATGCAACACCGGCCGCGTCCATCTTCGGTAATTCACGCTGACCCATCAGGTTGGCGAACAACAGCCACTCTTTATGCAGTGCCTTCGTATCGACATGATGCGTTTTTCCACCCGCAAATTCGCGCCCGGCTTTGTAATCCATCTCCCAGTCCGCACGGTGCCATGCACGTTCAGCCAACGGTAATAGACGCGGATAGATCATGTATTCCATGCGTTCATCGGTGCGAACCACTTCGCTCCACAGCTGAGCAGAAATCCCGTAGGCACCCGGCCACGGTTTATCACTTTTGGCGGCAAAGGCATTGCCGTCACGGTCAACCGAGGTTTCAGCATTCTGCGGCAGATTGTCCGGCGCAAAGCTGAACACTTTAGCTTCGTCGCTGAAACGCGTCCCCCAGTAGAAGCCTTTTTCCTGCGGATTCACTTCATACGGGAAATCGAAATAGACGTAATCCGGGTTAGAAATAGTGACTTCGTAACCTTTGTTGGCCCAGTCATTCGCCGTGTCAAAACCGCCCCAATAGAGGGTATCCCAGAAGTTGACGCCGGTACGTTTAGTGGCGAACGAGGTGGCGTCTTTGGCATCCTTCAAACCATCCTGCCAGGCCTGCATTTTCTCAATGCCGTGGGCATTAACCAGTTTACTGACTTCAACTGCGAAGTAGCTCGGCAGGTGCTCAACATCCTGCACCTTGCCCTCTTTGACCATCGCCTGACACATTTGCGACTGCGCCCAGGGTTTGTCCTGCTTGCTGAGATCAACCAGGCCTTTACCCGGTTCGATTTTGCCATTCTTGTCCTGATAGCCCGGCCCGAGGAAGATATTTTTAGCTTCATCGCCACCAAAGTGCCAGGTGGTTAAAGGCTGGCCTGCGGCTTTATGCATGTCAGCAATTTCGCCAATGACTTTATCAACAAAGCGTTTTGATGATTCAAGACACGGGTTCAGATAGCCGTGACGATCGTAGAACTGCACGCCCGTCGTATTAGAAGTATCGGTTGGATCCAGCAGGCGGAATTCATTGGCCTCTTTCTCTTTGCCTTCCCCCATCAATTTTTTGTAACGCGCTTCCATCGAGATCACCGCAGCACGGGCGTGCGCTGGCATGTCGATTTCAGGAATAACCTGAATCTGGCGCGCTTTAGCGTATTTTACGATGTCGATATAGTCCTGACGCGAGAAGAAACCGCTGCCATTGTTGGTGGTGTCCGGCCCTGAGCCTAGCTGCGGCAACAAACATTTCGTTTCTGTCAGGTCGTGGCAACGCTTGCCACCGATTTCCGTCAGCTCCGGCAGGCCCGGAATTTCAATACGCCAGCCTTCATCATCACTGAGATGGAAGTGGAAAGTATTCAGCTTGTAGGCTGACATTTGATCCAGCAAACGCAGCACGGCAGCTTTGGTGTGGAAATTGCGGCCTACGTCGAGGAAGATGGCACGGTAATCGAAACGCGGCGCATCTTTGGCATCAAGCTGGGCAATTTTCTTACTGCCGTCAGACGGGATTAAGCTCAGGATCGATTGCAGCCCGTAAAACATCCCGGCCGGATCGTAACCCGTCACTTCAGCGCCTTTCTTGCCGATATTCAGGATGTACGCACCAGAAACCGCCTGTTTCCCGGCAAACTTTGCCTTAGAAATATGGGTGGTAATCGGGTAACCGGTAGAGTTTTCAGCAATTCCCAGCAGGGTAAAGCGTTTGACGACGGCATCAGCCGCAGGTTTCTCCAGTGCGCTGAGAGCCAGTGCCACGCCGTGGGTTAAATCGACATCCCCGGCATGGACCTTCACTTCAAGCGGCGTAGGAATGATCTGCCCGCGCAGTGTCGAGGCTGGTAATACCGTCAGCGCTTCGTTTTTCACATAACGGCTGGCAGGCGTCATCAACACGTTGTGATCGGTGGAAGTCCGTTTCCACTGGTCGCCTTTAAACGGCGTCATGAACTGATGCAAATCTTCGGTATTCGTATTGGTTAGCACTTTCGGCTGGGCATTACCGGAAGTCGCATACCAGCGTGGGATGATGTCGCTTTCGAACACTTGCCAGTACTCACCCACGATAGGAATAGTGACAGTCTGATGCGCCGCAAAACCGGTGAATTTGTCAGTGGGTGCGAGTTTGTGTAGATCACCGGTGATGCGAGTGATGGTGAACTGGTCATTATCAACTTTTAAAACACGACGGACGTTATGGAAGTAAATCGCCCAGTCTTTACCCTTAATCTCTTGTCCGGCGTTTGTGAGGGTAATATCCGCAGTATTACAAGAGGCATAATCCGCGCCAAGTGCCGCACAATTTATTCCATGTTCTCCAGCCAGATTATCCTTGAGGGCATAGTTCACTTTTAACTGGCTGAGTTGATCCACCAACTGCTGGTCGGCCATCGCACTGTTGGCTCCGCCAAGCATTCCCCCCATCAGGGTCGCCACGGCCAGCGCTTTCAATCGGAATTTTTTCATCTGCAGTCACATCCTTAATTCGTTGTGGTAGGAGAATTATTCGCTCTGATTTCTTGCCAGATCTTGCCGCAATCCTCCGCATAGGCCTGGCCGTCACCGGTTTTTCGCGCAGTCAGACAGCGCTGGTAATCAATAACGCGCACGTTTTCTTTCTGCGCAAAAGCCTGATGTTCTTTGATGGTTTTCAGCTGTTCGAGTATCGCCTGACAGTTGGCGAGTTTGTCCGGTGCCCCTTCAGAGGCATTGATACAGTTGCTGTAGGACTGACGTAACTTTGCCTTTTCAGCCTTTTCCTCGGATGCAGAAGGGTCAACACAGGCCCCGATTACCCCCACCGCCACCAGCAAAAGCAGACCATTTTTAATTGATTTCAATTTCATAGTGTTTTTCATCACGACAGCGGGCCTCAGAAGATAGTGAACGGAGCGATGACGATGAACTTCACGTCTTTCTCATCCTGGAAAATATTGCCGTACCCGCCGCCCCAGCTTGGGATGTCGGAGTGGTTGTCGTACTGGGTGTAGTGCAGTTTGAACAGCGTGCCTTTGGCGCGCCCTTCCTGAATGGTGTACAGCCCATCGAGGCTCCAGGCGCTCTCTTTCAGACGCTGGCTTTGGTCATAAGCCGCGTTGGTGCTGGGTTTAGCATCCCACGCGTAGACGTAAGAACCGCCAACGGCCAGGCCGGGAAGGTCCCATTTAGCCAGATCATAAAGTACTCCGGCGTACACGGCTTTTTCGCCGTTAGCATTGAAGTCTGAGCGGTTATCCCACCACACATCCAGGCGTCCGTTGGAGGAGGCATAGGTTGGGGTCATACGTTGCAAGAAGTAGCCCTGATTGCCCTCGGCCTTGACCATGGTGCCTTCGAGACGCCAGTTAAATTGGCCGGTGGTGTAGCCAAAGGTTAATGCCTGCAACCATGCCAGCCCGTCATAAATGCTATTTGGATCATTTTTATCGTCAATACGGTCCTGCGCGCCATAAAACTGATAACTGGCGGTCAGCGGGTTGCCTGCCAGATCTAATTTATAAGAGGCTTTGGTGAAGTATTGATCGACATAGCTTTCGGCTTGCCCGAAGGCCGCTTCCAGCAGGAGGTCATTTTTAAAGTCATATTTCGCGCCCACGGAATGAATGTAAGAGACGCCGGTTTTTTTATCGTTCTGACGGAAGTCATCCATCTCAAGATGCCACGGCGATTTGTACTCATCTGCCCACATGTAGGAGAAACTCAGCTCGCCCGGTTCGCCAAAATCATGCTTGTAGCCAGCTTCTGCACCGCGATAAGTCCCCGGCATAAAGCTCCAGTGCGGGGCAATCAGCGTCTGTCCGGTCGGCTGGATATAACCGGCGTGGCCCCAGAAACCGCCGTATTTGAATTTACCCGCCGCTTTATACAGGCTGACTCCGCCTTTATCGCCAGAATAATCTTCGTCATAAGCATGGTTGCTGGAAGAGAAAGCAATTTCATTAGGATGGCCGCTATCACTGGCTTCCGCCATTTCGATAGCGGTAAAGGCTGCCACGTCGATCCCAAACATGTCCCAGGCATAACCAGAGGAGAAATCGAGATTAAGGTTGGCGGTAGCATGTGAAAGGTTGGTGGCATATTTATTGTAATCGGGGTTATTCACCGTCACTTTGCTGCCATCGGGACGGGTTTCTTCTTTGGTTTTATTCAGATCTTTGCGGTCACGTTCACGTTGCCAGTAATACACTCCCCCGGTCAGCGTTGAATCATCTATAAAACCCGCAGCCTGCGCGTCAGGCGTGGTCATCATTCCACCGCTCAATAACGTACCGGCAAGCGCGAAGGCAACGGGCTTTATTCTGGCAGGCGGGTTCAGGCCAGCCGCAGCCCTGCCCCGGTTAAGGTGCTTAGACATAGAAGATCCTCTTTGACTTGAAAGTTAACGCAAACCCAAATGGGTAATAGACCGGACGCCAATCAGCGAAACCGGCACAAGGAGCAGGAGTAAGACTATTTTTCGCGACGCGAATTATCAATCACTAATTTAAGCTAAATTGCAGAATTATGACAAAGTGCACATAAATGTGTATTTATGTTACGCTTTTGGCGGGAAGACATAAAATGACCAGCACGAACAAATAAACACTATAATTCAATGAGATATATTATTTTTTAGAGTAAATAACGCTTTAGTTAGGCTTCTTCCTTCAAAAAATAGTTTTCTTCTCTTTGTTTTAAAAATTCATTAATTCGCGAAAAGAAATATAAGTCTATCCTGATTTCAGGTTAATAATTTTAGATAGCACACGCGTGACACGTTATATATTTGAGATAAGTCGAATTTTTGACGTAAAAAAACGCAACCGAAGCTGCGTTTTTCATTAGTTTGCTGCAATCACCCAAGAGGTTCAGGCAACAGGTTTGCTTTCCCAGGTATCACGCAGACCGACGGTGCGGTTAAACACCAGGTGATCGGCACTGGAATAGCGGTTGTCGGCACAGAAGTAGCCTTCGCGTTCGAACTGGAAGCTGACTTCAGGCTGTGCGCCACCCAGACCAGGCTCAACAAAGCCCTGAGCAATAACCAGCGATTCCGGGTTAATGGTGGTCAGGAAGTCTTCGGCCTGCGCCGGGTTAGCCACGCTGAACAGACGGTCATACAAGCGGAATTCTGCAGGCAGACCTTCTGTGGCGGAAACCCAGTGGATCACACCTTTAACCTTGCGGCCGTCAGCAGGATCTTTGCTCAATGTATCAACATCATAACTACAGAAAATGGTGGTGATATTGCCTTCGGCATCTTTCTCAACGCGCTCAGCTTTAATCACAAACGCATTACGCAGACGCACTTCTTTACCCAGCACCAGACGCTTGTACTGCTTGTTCGCTTCTTCGCGGAAGTCAGCCTGATCGATGTAAATCTCACGGGTAAACGGTACGTCGCGGGTGCCCATTTCCGGTTTGCTCGGATGGTTAGGCATTTTGACCATTTGCACCGCATCGCCGGTGAAGTTTTCAATCACCACTTTTACCGGATTGATCACGGCCATCGCGCGCGGCGCATTTTCATTGAGGTCATCACGGATACAAGATTCCAGCGCCATCATTTCGACGTTGTTGTCCTGCTTGGTCACACCGATACGACGGCAGAATTCGCGGATAGACGCTGCACTGTAGCCACGACGACGCAAACCGGACACCGTTGGCATGCGTGGGTCATCCCAGCCCTCTACGACCTTCTCAGACACCAACAGTTGCAGCTTACGCTTGGACATGATGGCGTATTCGAGATTCAGACGGGAGAACTCGTACTGACGCGGGTGGCAAGGGATGGTGATGTTGTCCAGCACCCAGTCATACAGACGGCGGTTGTCCTGGAATTCCAACGTACAAAGCGAATGGGTGATCCCTTCCAGCGCATCGGAAATGCAGTGGGTGAAATCGTACATCGGATAGATACACCATTTGTCGGCAGTCTGGTGATGGTGCGCAAACTTAATGCGATAAATCACCGGGTCACGCATGACGAAGAATGGCGAGGCCATGTCGATTTTAGCACGCAGACACGCCGCACCTTCGGCAAACTCACCGTTACGCATTTTGGCAAACAGCGCAATGTTCTCTTCTACAGTACGATCGCGGAACAGGCTATTTTTACCCGGTGCGGTCAGCGATCCACGGTATTCGCGGATTTGCTCAGGTGACAGTTCATCAACGTAAGCTAAACCCTTATTGATAAGCTCTACGGCATAGTCATGTAACTGATCAAAGTAGTTGGAGGAGTATTGGATCTCTCCGCTCCACTGGAAGCCAAGCCACTGCACATCGTGCTTAATGGATTCAACGAATTCGATGTCTTCTTTGGCTGGGTTGGTATCGTCAAAACGCAGGTTGCATTGCCCCTGATAGTCTTGCGCAATGCCAAAGTTCAGGCAGATAGACTTCGCATGACCGATATGCAAATAGCCATTAGGCTCAGGCGGGAAACGGGTATGAACCTTGTTGTGTTTCCCGGACGCCAGATCTTCATCGATAATCTGGCGGATAAAATTTGTTGGGCGGGCTTCAGCCTCACTCATTGTGCAATTCCTCTACGCGACATTGGCTCTACGGATAACCGCTTATGTTCCAACAAGCCACGCCGGGAAACAACCGTTAGTTACAGAAAATAGGGCTTAACCGGTTCTGAAACAAAAAAACGGGAAGAGATTGCTCTCTTCCCGCCTTGATTTATGACAAAAGCTGTACTGCGATAACAGGGAAATTATTTGCCCTGCTTATTTGCCATGGATGTCGAACAGTTTAGTCTGACCTGCCACTACGGAGCCGCTGGCCAGTGATGTCACACCTGAGTAGTCATCAATATTGCTGACGACAACCGGGCTAATCATTGAACGTGCATTAGCGTTCAGGAAGTCCAGATCCAGTTCAAGCACAGGCTGACCGGCTTTCACCGTTGCCCCTTCTTCAACCAGACGGGTAAAGCCCTTGCCTCCCAATGCCACGGTATCAATCCCCATATGCACCACAATTTCAGCGCCAGAATCTGTTTCCAGACAGAACGCGTGGTTGGTGTTGAAGATTTTCACCACGGTGCCGTTAGCAGGAGAAACCACGGTTTTTCCGGTTGGGCGAATGGCCAGACCGTCACCGACTGCTTTGCTGGCGAAAGCTTCGTCAGGTACCTGATCCAGCGCCACGATGTCACCGGTCACTGGTGACACCAGTGTTTCGATAACCGCTTTAGCACCATTCGGCACAGCCTGAGGCTTGATATCAGCCACAGGCGCAACAGGTGTTGCAGTTGCTGCAGCAATCGGACCGGCAGTCATGGCTGTGCGCATAGCACCCGCGATGATTTCAGCACGTGTACCGACAATCACCTGCACACTTTGTTTGTTAAGGCGGATAACACCTGACGCACCCAGACGTTTAGCCAGAGAGTCGTTGACCAGTGCAGAATCTTTCACGTTAAGACGCAGACGGGTGATACAGGCATCAATGCCGGTCAGGTTTTCTGAACCGCCAATTGCGCTAATGTAACGACGCGCCAGTGCTACTGTTTCATCAGCTTTGCTACCGCCTGATTCAACATCAACGTCATAACCATCGGTTTCGTCACCGGCCACAGCAAGTTCACGACCTGGGGTTAACAGGTTGAATTTGTTGATGGTGAAACGGAACACCACGTAGTAGATAACGAAGAACACCAGACCTTGTGGGATCAACATGTACCAATGGGTCGCCAACGGGTTACGCGAGGAGAGCACCATATCCACCAGGCCCGCACTGAAGCCGAAACCGGCGATCCAATGCATGCTTGCAGCGATGAACACGGAAATCCCGGTCAGCACGGCGTGGATGAAGTACAAAACCGGAGCCACGAACATGAAGGAGAATTCCAGCGGTTCGGTGATACCGGTGAAGAAGGCAGCGAACGCCCCCGCCATCATGAGACCCATTACTTTCGCTTTGTTCTCAGGACGTGCGCAGTGGTAGATGGCCAGTGCGGCACCCGGCAGACCGAACATCATGATCGGGAAGAAGCCCGCCTGATAACGACCTGTGATACCCACAACGGCTTTACCCGCTTCGATAGACTGCTGACCACCCAGGAAGTTAGGGATGTCGTTAATACCGGCAACGTCAAACCAGAATACCGAGTTCAGCGCATGGTGCAGACCGACCGGAATTAACAGACGGTTGAAGAAGGCGTAGATACCCGCACCGGCAGAGCCAAGCTTTTGGATGTGTTCACCGAAGCCCACCAGACCGTTGAAGACCACCGGCCAGATGTACATCAGGATGAAGGCAACCAAAATCATCAGGAAGGAGACCAGGATGGGTACCAGACGGCGACCACTGAAGAACGACAGTGCTTTAGGCAGTTCGACGTGGCTGAAACGGTTGTAGACTTCGGCAGATATGATACCCACCAGGATGCCCACGAACTGATTCTCAATCTTGCCAAAAGCGGCAGGAACCTGATCGAGAGGAATTTTCTGAATCATTGACACGGCGGCCGGTGAACACAATGTGGTCACGACCAGGAACCCGACAAAACCGGTCAGTGCAGCCGCTCCGTCTTTGTCTTTGGACATACCGTAAGCCACACCGATGGCGAACAGAACCGACATATGTTCAATAATGGCCGAACCAGACTTTATGAAAAGTGCCGCCAGAGCATTGTCTCCACCCCAACTTACCGGGTCGATCCAATAGCCAACGCCCATTAAAATGGCCGCGGCTGGCAGCGTAGCGACAGGAACCATCAAGGCCCGGCCTATTTTTTGCAAGTAACTAAGAATGTTCAACATTTCCCCCTATTCGCCCCAAAGCGAATCACCTAAGTAGTTTAATAACTATGGTTACTACCTTTATAAAAGCTTTATAGAAAAACTGATTTCACCAGTTGCACTGCCGAGTGTAAAAAAATTATTTCGTATCGCAAATTAAAACCTCCTTTTTTGTGATAATTGTCACCAAAAAACAGTCTTAACAGGCCACAACGCTAGTCAACTTGCAAAACTTATTTTATGATTAAAAAAATCTAGACGGTTTTGTGCCGCTCCGTAAACCTAAAGTCTGGTTTACGCTTACAGTGACGAATTTTCGAACCACAGCTTTCGAATCCCATACAGTATATTCAAGTTCTGAAAACTAAGAGGTGTGTAATGAGACTAATTCCTTTAAACAACACGACCGAAGTTGGCAAATGGGCTGCACGTCATATCGTTGAACGTATCAATGCCTTCAAACCAACCGCAGAACGTCCTTTCGTTCTGGGCCTGCCTACTGGCGGTACACCATTAGAAGCCTACAAACACCTTGTTGCTATGCACAAAGCGGGCCAGGTTAGCTTCAAAAACGTGGTAACCTTCAACATGGATGAGTATGTGGGACTGCCGCAGGAACATCCTGAAAGCTACCATACCTTCATGTACAATAATTTTTTCAACCATGTTGATATTCCAAGCGAAAACATTAATTTGCTGAACGGTAATGCGCCGGACGTCAACGAAGAGTGTCGCCAGTACGAAGAAAAAATTAAGTCTTATGGCAAAATCAATTTATTCATGGGTGGCGTAGGCAACGACGGTCATATCGCATTCAATGAACCCGCGTCATCCCTGGCTTCACGCACCCGTATCAAGACGCTGACTCACGATACCCGTATCGCCAACTCACGTTTCTTCGATAACGATGTGTCTCAGGTGCCAAAATTCGCCCTGACCGTCGGTGTGGGTACCTTGCTGGATGCAGAAGAAGTGATGATCCTGGTTACCGGCCATGCTAAAGCGCAAGCGCTTGCCGCCGCCGTTGAAGGCAATATCAACCACATGTGGACCATCAGTTGCCTGCAGTTGCATGCGAAAGCGGTCGTGGTTTGTGATGAGCCTTCCACCATGGAACTCAAAATGAAAACCGTTAAGTATTTCCGCGAGTTAGAAGCGGAAAGCATGAAAAACCTTAACTAAAAAATTATGCCCAAAGCCAGTCGCGTTGCGGCAAGGCGGCAACGAAGCGAATCTCCGGGAGCTTACTCAAGTAAGTGACCGGAGTAAGTGAAAGCAGCCAACGCAGCAGCAGCGTGACTGGAGAAGGGCAAACGTACGAGGGGGCATGATGTACGCATTGATTAACGGCCGGGTATATACTGGCCACGACGTTCTGGATAACCACGCAGTGGTGATTGCCGATGGCAAGATCGAACGTGTCTGCCCGGTAGCTGATCTGCCGGCCAATATCGAAACCCGCGATCTGCACGGCGCACGCCTTGCCCCCGGATTTATCGATCTTCAACTCAACGGCTGTGGCGGCGTGCAGTTCAACGATTCACTGGAAGCCATTTCTGTTGAAACGTTAGAAATCATGCAAAAAGCCAATGAAAAATCTGGCTGTACCAGCTACTTACCGACGCTTATCACCTGTAGTGATGACTACATGAAGCACGGTATCAGCGTGATGCGCACCTATTTGGAAAAATACCCCAATCAGGCGCTGGGCCTGCACCTTGAAGGGCCGTACCTCAGTCCGCTGAAAAAAGGTACCCACAATCCGATTTTCATCCGCAAGCCTGACAGCGCGATGATCGACTACCTCTGTGCCAATGCGGATGTCATTACTAAAGTAACGCTGGCTCCTGAGCAGGTTGAAGACAAATTTATCCACCAGTTGCACGATGCCGGCATCATTGTTTCCGCCGGGCACTCTAACGCTACCTATGAAGAAGCGCGCAAAGGCTTTGCAGCGGGGATCAGCTTCTCGACGCATCTCTTCAACGCAATGCCCGCAATCACCGGCCGTGAACCTGGGCTGGTCAGCGCTATCTTTGATACGGCGGAAGTCTATACTGGCGTGATTGTTGACGGACACCACGTTGCCTGGGCAAACGTGCGCAATGCTAAAAAACTCAAAGGCGACAAACTGGTTCTGGTAACAGATGCCACTGCACCGGCAGGCGCAGACATACAAGAGTTCATTTTTGCAGGTAAAACAATATACTATCGTGATGGACTCTGTGTAGACGAGAATGGCACCCTCAGCGGATCGGCGCTAACCATGATCGAAGCAGTACAAAATAGTGTTGAACACGTAGGAATTGCGCTGGACGAAGCACTGCGCATGGCAACGCTGTATGCGGCACGGGCGATAGGTATCGACGACAAACTCGGCACCCTTGAGGCCGGGAAAGTCGCCAACCTCACTGCGTTTACTCAGGATTTCAACATCACGAAAACTATCGTTAATGGTGACGAAGTTTAATTGAGCGGATAAGGTATTGATGACGACTGGCGGACAGGCACAAATCGGCAACGTTGATCTGGTTAAGCAGTTAAACGGCGCGGCGGTTTACCGCCTGATTGACCAGCAGGGGCCAATTTCCCGCATTCAGATTGCGGATCACAGCCAGTTGGCGCCGGCCAGCGTCACCAAAATTACCCGTCAACTTTTAGAGCGCGGGCTGATCAAAGAAGTGGATCAGCAGGCTTCCACCGGGGGGCGCCGCGCTATTTCGATTATCACCGAAACCCGCCCTTTCCATACCATCGCTATCCGCCTTGGCCGCCACGATGCAACCATTACGTTATACGATCTCAGTGCCAAAGCCCTTGCAGAACAACACTATGCGCTGCCAGAGCGCACGCAGGAGACGCTTGAAAACGCCCTGATTTCCGCCATCGCCCAGTTCATTGAGTTAAACCAGCGCAAAATCCGCGAGCTGATAGCCATCTCGGTGATCCTCCCAGGCCTGGTTGATCCGAACAAAGGCATCGTGCGCTATATGCCGCATATCAGCGTCGGCAACTGGAAATTAGTCGATGCACTGGAAGCAAAATTCAAAGTCACCAGCTTTGTCGGTCACGATATCCGCAGTCTGGCGCTGGCTGAGCACTATTTCGGTGCAACCCGCGACTGTCAGGACTCCATTTTGGTTCGTTTGCATCGGGGTACAGGTGCAGGAATCATCGTTAACGGGCAAATTTTTCTCGGCAGCAACGGCAACGTCGGTGAGATTGGCCATATTCAGGTTGACCCATTGGGTGAGCGCTGCCATTGCGGTAACTTCGGCTGCCTGGAAACTGTGGCCGCCAACTCCGCGATAGAAAACCGCGTCCGCCATCTGTTAACCCAGGGTTACCCGAGCAAACTGACGCTTGATGACTGTTCAATCAGCGCTATCTGTAAAGCCGCTAACCGCAGCGATGGACTGGCCTGCGAAGTGATTGAGTACGTTGGCCGCCAGTTGGGTAAAGGTGTCGCTATCGCCATTAACTTGTTTAATCCGCAAAAAGTCGTGATTGCCGGTGAGATCACCGATGCCGAAAAAGTGCTGCTGCCTGCCATTCAAAGCTGCATTAACACCCAAGTGTTGAAGGATTTCCGCCGTAATCTGCCCATTGTGAAATCCGAACTTAATCATCAGTCTGCGATTGGCGCTTTCGCGCTGGTCAAGCGGGCTATGCTGAATGGCGTTCTGCTACAGCGTCTGATGGAAAATTAAGCCGTGGTATAGTGCTGCATTGAAAGGAAGGGAATAGGGACTTATGACGATTAAGAACGTAATTTGCGATATTGACGGCGTGCTGCTGCACGACAACACCGCGGTACCGGGCGCCGATCTGTTCCTCGCCCGGATCCAGGAACAGGGTATGCCGCTGGTCGTGCTGACCAACTACCCCTCGCAGACTGCCCAGGATTTAGCCAACCGCTTCTCCGCCGCCGGTCTGGACGTTCCAGAAAGCGCGTTTTATACTTCGGCTATGGCAACCGCTGATTTCCTTAAACGTCAGGAAGGTAAAAAAGCCTATGTCGTTGGCGAAGGCGCACTGATTCATGAGCTGTATAAAGCGGGTTTCACCATCACCGATATCAACCCAGATTTCGTGATCGTCGGTGAAACGCGCTCATATAACTGGGATATGATCCATAAAGCGGCATTCTTTATCGCTAACGGCGCACGCTTTATTGCCACCAACCCGGACAGCCACGGCCACGGGTTCTCTCCGGCCTGTGGTGCTCTTTGCGCGCCAATTGAGAAAATCACCGGACGCAAACCTTTCTATGTAGGTAAGCCAAGCCCGTGGATCATCCGTTCTGCGCTAAATAAAATGCAGGCTCATTCAGAAGAAACGGTGATTGTCGGCGACAACCTGCGCACAGATATTCTCGCCGGTTTTCAAGCCGGCCTGGACACTGTCCTTGTACTGTCTGGTGTCTCCACGCTCAATGACGTCGAAGAAATGCCCTTCCGCCCGACCTGGATTTACCCTTCCGTTGCGGATATCGATATGATTTAACGCGCCATTGTTTGTCTGGCCATCGGGCCAGACTCCCCTTTTATCCTTCCCGACTTTTTCATCCCGCTAAATTTTTGCTCCCCTGCCGATTGGCCGATAAAATTGCAGATTCCGCAATTAAATTGCATCGAAACTGAGAATCCATCAAAGATCGAACCTCAGTTGCAAACTATTTTTCAGAAGAAGGTGAAACTACTTGCACACTATGGTGGTTTTGCCGCATTTTCTTAGTCAACAACGCAGCGAAGTCGAGCCTTTAATGAGAATTCGGCAAAACGCTTAGCAAACACAACAATATGACCGTCTGAGAAAAGTCTTTAGGAGAAAAAATATGTGTTCTATTTTCGGTGTGCTCGATATCAAGACAGACTCCATTGAATTGCGTAAAAAAGCGCTGGAGTTGTCCCGACTGATGCGTCATCGCGGCCCGGACTGGTCCGGCGTTTACGCCAGCGATAAAGCCATTCTGTGCCACGAACGCCTGTCAATTGTCGACGTCAACAACGGCGCACAACCGCTGTACAACGCCGCGCACACTCACGTTCTGGCCGTAAACGGTGAAATCTACAACCATCAGGCTTTGCGCGCCGAATTAGGTGACCGCTACGAATTCCAAACTGAATCTGACTGCGAAGTGATCCTGGCGTTGTATCAGGAGAAAGGTCCACAATTCCTTGATGAGCTGCAAGGCATGTTTGCCTTCATCCTGTATGACACAGAAAAAGACGCCTACATGATTGGCCGCGACCACCTCGGTATCATCCCTCTTTACTATGGTCACGATGAGCACGGCAACATGTACGTGGCGTCTGAGATGAAGTCGCTGGTGCCGGTTTGCCGCACCATCAAAGAGTTCCCGGCGGGCAGCTACCTGTGGAGCCAGGACGGTGAAATTCGCGAGTATTATCATCGTGACTGGTTCGATTATGACAACGTCAAAGACAACGTGACCGATGCTAAAGCGCTGAAAGACGCACTCGAAGAGTCGGTAAAAAGCCACTTGATGTCTGACGTGCCTTACGGGGTATTGCTGTCAGGCGGACTGGATTCTTCCGTCATCTCTGCCATCACCAAGAAATTTGCCGGTCGTCGTATTGAAGACAAAGATCAAAGCGAAGCCTGGTGGCCACAGCTGCATTCATTTGCAGTGGGTCTGATCGGATCACCGGATCTGAAAGCGGCGCAGGAAGTCGCCACGCATCTCGGTACTGTGCATCATGAAATTCACTTCACTGTACAGGAAGGTCTGGATGCTATCCGTGACGTGATTTATCACATCGAAACTTATGATGTCACTACCATTCGTGCCTCAACGCCGATGTATTTAATGTCACGAAAAATCAAAGCCATGGGCATTAAGATGGTATTGTCAGGTGAAGGCGCTGACGAAGTTTTGGGCGGTTACCTCTATTTCCATAAAGCACCGAACGCCAAAGAATTCCACGAAGAAACCGTGCGTAAATTGTTGGCGCTGCATATGTATGACTGCGCGCGTGCCAACAAAGCGATGTCAGCCTGGGGCGTGGAAGCGCGTGTGCCTTTCCTGGATAAAAAATTCCTCGATGTGGCGATGCGCCTCAACCCGAAAGACAAGATGTGTGGCAACGGCAAAATGGAAAAACATATCCTGCGCGAATGTTTTGAGTCCTACCTGCCGCACAGTGTCGCCTGGCGTCAAAAAGAGCAGTTCTCCGATGGCGTAGGTTATAGCTGGATTGACACCTTAAAAGAGGTCGCCGGACAGCAAATTACTGACCAACAGCTCGAAACGGCACATTTCCGCTTCCCGTATAACACGCCTGGCTCAAAAGAAGCGTACTTGTACCGCACCATTTTCGAAGAGTTATTCCCTATTCCAAGTGCTGCAGAATGTGTTCCGGGTGGCCCGTCAGTTGCCTGTTCTTCTGCCAAAGCCATCGAATGGGATGAGTCTTTCAAAAACATGAATGATCCATCAGGCCGCGCCGTAGGCGTGCATCAGTCAGCCTACTGATCCTCATTTAAGACGACGTTTTCAAACCATTAACGGGCCTTTTCAGGCCCGTTTTTTCGTGTCTAAAGCCAATAAAAATAATGTGTTTTGCTGAATTAATCACCACACTGGTTATAACCCAGACAAATGACAGCTTTCAGGGCTTTTTCGTCAAAAAAGAGGTTGACGCAAAACGGTCAACTCCGCATAATGCGCCCCGCAACGCCGATGAAGGTAGCGCGAAAAAAAGATGGCTACGTAGCTCAGTTGGTTAGAGCACATCACTCATAATGATGGGGTCACAGGTTCGAATCCCGTCGTAGCCACCATCTTTTTTGCGGGAGTGGCGAAATTGGTAGACGCACTAGATTTAGGTTCTAGCGCCGCAAGGTGTGCGAGTTCAAGTCTCGCCTCCCGCACCATTTCCATGCATCGGTAAGCACAGTTGGGGTATCGCCAAGCGGTAAGGCACTGGTTTTTGATACCAGCATTCCCAGGTTCGAATCCTGGTACCCCAGCCATTTTCTTTCTTGTCATACGGTTAGTATGTCGCGAAAGAAAACCCAATTTGAAGTAGTTGTACTGTTGGGGTATCGCCAAGCGGTAAGGCACTGGTTTTTGATACCAGCATACCCTGGTTCGAATCCAGGTACCCCAGCCATACTTCTTATTGATAAGCACTTGAAAATTATTATTAAAATAGTTAACTTGTGCTTGAAGTTTTGCAGTAAGTCAGTAGAATTTGGCTACGTAGCTCAGCTGGTTAGAGCACATCACTCATAATGATGGGGTCACAGGTTCAAATCCCGTCGTAGCCACCATTTTATTGTCTGATGAGTGTTTAGATTGACCTTGTACTTTTGGGGTGTCGCCAAGCGGTAAGGCTCTGGTTTCTGATACCAGCATACCCAGGTTCGAATCCTGGCACCCCAGCCACATTAGAAAGGCCCGCAATTGTATTGCGGGCCTTTTGCTTTTGAATGTCTCCCCTTCATACTTCGAGTCGCCTAGAGGCGCCTACTTTTGGTGCTGATGCGTTGGCTGCATTCAGTCACCCGACAAATCTGCTGTAAGTAGATTTGAACGCTGCTAGCAGCGGCCCCGAAGGGGTTAGGCCCATTAATGGGCCTAATAATCACTTACCTGAACAAGCTCATCGGGATTCCCTCCTTTGCCGCCTTCCTGTAACTCGAATTATTTTGGGGACGGGTGAGAAAATTTATTTCCTTCCGTCTAATTCAAATCCCTAATGCATACTTCAATGCTTTAGTTTTCAATACTCCCGCTCTTTGCGCAGTCATCAGTGCCAGATTTCTGAGCACTTTGACCGGCGCTAAATCATTGCTAAACGCGGCATAGAACAGATCCATGCCACTTTGCATCAGCAGGTTATCCAGACGTCGCTGGCGCTGATAGCGTAGTAGCACACACTCATCACTCCAGACTTCCTCGCGGCCACGGGCTTTCGCCAGCACATCCAGCAGCGCTTCAACGTCACGGTACCCGAGATTCACGCCCTGCCCCGCCAACGGATTGATGGTATGCGCCGCATCCCCAACCAGTACCAGCCCCGGTAAGACATAACGCTGAGCGTGGCGGCGTACCAGTGGGAAGGCTCCAGCCGACAGCGCCGTCACCTCGCCAAGACGTGTGGGGAAAGCCTTCATCACTTCGACGGTCAACTGCGGCATATTCAGAGATTGCAGGTAACGGATGCGCTGCGGGCTGTCGTACCACACCAGCGATGCATTATGGCCGGACAGTGGCAGGTACGCACGCGGCCCCGATGGGAAAAACTGCTGCCAGGTGGTGTCCTGATCGGGCGACGTGGTTGCTACGTTGATCAGCATACAGTTCTGCCGGTACTGCCAGCCATCCACACCAATCCCCGCCAACTGGCGTACCAGTGAATTAGCACCGTCAGCCGCTATCACCAACTGCGTGTTGATGACTTCCCCGGTGGTTAATTGCAATGACCAGCTTTTATCTTCATGTGAAAGCAGATGGCGCAATTTCGACGGGCAGAAACGGGTGAGGTTGGGAAAGCCAGCAAACTGTTGCCACAGCGCCAACTGTAAAACACGATTTTCCACCATAAAACCGAGCTCAGGCAGACCCAGCGATGTTGCATCAAAAATCACCTTGGAACCATCATTCTCCCAGGTTTCCAACCGCCGGTAGGGCGTAGAACGCATCTGTTCAACGGCAGGCCAGGCACCCAGTTTTTGCAGAAAACGCACCGATGCGCAGCCGATGGCCGAGATACGCAAATCAACCGGCGCTGAAGCATCGAAACCGGCAGGGTTTTCATTTTCAATCAGGGCAACGCTAAAACCAAGCTGTGCCAGACCCAGCGCCGCCGCCGCGCCCACCATGCCGCCGCCAACCACGACCGCATCAAAGGATTTATCAGAGTTGTTCATTTTCATCCGGCTTGATAAGGGAATTCACGGGGCAAAGTGTACCGGATTTTTGCGCAAGCATCAGGACCTAAGCTGCTACTGGTCACCACCTTTGTGAGGGTTTACACTATGCTGCCTTAATGTCGCCTCCGCTCTGCCCCTGATGTTTCCCTGCAGAACGGACTCAAATTTCACGTTTCTGACCTGCATTGAGTAATGACAAGCCGATGATTAAAAAACTGCACATTAAAACCTGGGGCTGCCAGATGAATGAGTATGACTCATCCAAAATGGCCGATCTGCTCGAAAGTACGCATGGTTACCAGCTGACTGACATCGCTGAAGAAGCCGATATCCTGTTGCTGAACACCTGTTCTATTCGGGAAAAGGCTCAGGAAAAAGTGTTCAGCTTGCTCGGACATTGGAAGCTACTTAAGAAGAAAAACCCGAATATTATTATCGGTGTGGGTGGCTGTGTCGCCTCCCAGGAAGGCGAAATGCTGCGCCAGCGTGCGCCGTGCGTAGACGTGGTCTTTGGTCCGCAAACCCTGCACCGCCTGCCAGAAATGATCAACCACGTACGCGGTACCAAAAGCCCTATCGTCGACATCAGCTTTCCAGAAATTGAGAAATTTGACAATCTGCCAGAACCGCGCGCCGACGGCCCGACCGCATTTGTATCCATCATGGAAGGCTGCAACAAATATTGCAGTTTCTGCGTCGTGCCTTATACACGCGGGGAAGAAGTTAGCCGCCCGAGCGATGACGTCCTGTTTGAAATCGCCCAGCTTGCCGCTCAGGGTGTTCGCGAAGTCAACCTGCTGGGCCAGAACGTTAACGCCTACCGGGGCGCAACCTATGATGGCGGCATTTGCAGTTTTGCCGACCTGTTACGTCTGGTTGCAGCGATTGACGGCATTGACCGTATCCGCTTTACCACCAGCCACCCGGTTGAGTTCACCGATGACATCATCGAGGTCTATAAAGATACGCCAGAGCTTGTGAGCTTCCTACATCTGCCGATTCAGAGTGGTTCCGACCGCATCCTGACGATGATGAAACGGCCACATACAGTGTTGGAATACAAGTCGATTATCCGAAAACTACGTGCGGTGCGCCCCGATATTCACATGAGTTCGGACTTCATCATTGGTTTCCCTGGCGAGACCAACGAAGATTTTGAAAAAACCATGAAGCTTATCGCTGAGGTCAATTATGACGTCAGCTTCAGCTTCATCTACTCTCCCCGCCCTGGCACCCCGGCCGCCGACATGGCAGACGATGTCAGTCTGGAGGAAAAGAAGCTGCGTTTACAGATTTTGCAGGACCGAATCACGCAACAAGTGGGGCGATTTAGCCGCGCAACGCTCGGCACCGTGCAGCGTATTCTGGTAGAAGGCACTTCCCGTAAAAGCGTTATGGAGCTGACGGGGCGTACCGAGTGCAACCGCGTGGTCAATTTCGAAGGTACACCCGCTATGATTGGCACCTTCGTGGATGTCGAAATTGTCGATGTCTACACCAACTCCCTGCGCGGCGTGCTGGTGCGTACCGAAGAACAAATGGCGATGCGCCTGCATGAGTCGCCGGAGTCAGTTATCGCACGCACCCGTAAAGAAAATGATATTGGCGTAGGGATGTATCAACCCTGACGTCTGCGTTTCACATGGGTTTGTCATCAACAGGGCGCTTCGGCGTCCTGTTTCTTTTTACTGTTTTGTCTCAGAAAGTCGTCAATGGGGCCTTTAACACGGTTTAATTTTTCGAGACAGGCCGCATATTGTGATTAAGGTGTTCCCCGTCCAGCGGCTAAGAAGGCATATTTTGCCAACGGCATGTATTATTAACCAAGGTAAGGTGAACTTCGCACCTCCGCTTTACCATGAGGTGAAGCAAAAAATGTCAGACACATCAACAGGTCCAGCGTGGCCCACAGGAATAGTTTGAACGTTGTAACACAAGAGATTTTGCTGGAGCCCGAAGACAATCAGCGTTTGCTGAGCCTGTGCGGGCCGTTTGATGACAATATCAAACAACTGGAGCGTCGGTTGGGCGTCGAAATCAACCGTCGTGATAACGCTTTTAAACTGGTAGGAAAAACTCTGCCTGTGAATGCTGCCGTCAACATTCTGCGCGATTTATATGTCGACACCGCGCCGCTACGTGGCGAAATTCAGGACATCGACCCAGAAAAGATTCATCTTGCCATCAAAGAGAGCCGCGTACTGGAGCAAACCGCCGAAAGCGTGCCTGATTATGGTAAGTCGGTGATCATAAAAACCAAGCGCGGCATGGTGAAACCACGCACGCCGAATCAGGCGCAGTATGTTGCCAATATTTTTGACCATGATATTACCTTTGGTATCGGCCCGGCCGGTACGGGTAAAACCTATCTGGCGGTGGCTGCGGCAGTCGATGCGCTGGAACGCCAGGAGGTTCGCCGCATTCTGCTGACCCGTCCTGCCGTGGAAGCCGGTGAGAAACTGGGCTTCCTGCCAGGCGATCTCAGCCAGAAAGTCGATCCTTATCTGCGACCGCTGTATGATGCCCTGTTCGAAATGTTAGGTTTCGAGAAAGTTGAGAAGCTGATTGAACGCAACGTCATTGAAGTTGCGCCGCTGGCCTACATGCGTGGACGCACACTCAACGACGCATTTATTATTTTGGATGAAAGTCAGAATACCTCGATTGAACAGATGAAAATGTTCCTGACCCGCATTGGTTTTAACTCCAAAGCGGTGATCACCGGCGACGTAACGCAAATCGACTTGCCGCGCCATCAGAAATCCGGCCTGCGCCATGCCATCGAAGTACTCTCTTCCGTTGAAGAGCTCAGCTTTAACTTCTTCCACAGCGAAGACGTGGTTCGCCACCCAGTGGTCGCTCGTATCGTTGTTGCTTATGAAGCCTGGGAAGAAGAAGACCAGAAACGCCGCGACGCCATTACAGAGCAGCGCCGCCATGAATCCCATCAGCCGTCGTCCCAACAGGTTAGTCAATGAGTCAGGTTATTCTCGATTTACAAATTGCATGTGAAAGCAGTCACGGCTTACCGGCTGAAAGTGATTTTCAGAAATGGCTGGATGTTGTCCTGCCTCAATTCCAGGAAGAGTCAGAAGTCACCATCCGTATTGTTGATGATGCCGAAAGCCACGAACTGAATATGACTTATCGTGGTAAAGACAAATCCACCAACGTGTTATCCTTCCCGTTCGAGGCGCCTCCAGGTATGGAGTTGCCGCTGCTGGGTGATCTGGTCATCTGCCGTCAGGTGGTTGAAAAAGAGGCCGAAGAGCAGCAGAAAGCGCTGCTGGCGCATTGGGCGCATATGGTTGTTCACGGCAGTCTGCATCTGCTAGGGTATGACCACATCGTCGATGAAGAAGCCGAAGAGATGGAGTCTATCGAAATCGAAATTATGCAAAGTCTGGGCTACCCTGACCCGTATATTTTCATTGAAGATGTCGAGAAAGACGACATTCGAGATTAGCCATAACGCCTCATCTGCCGTGCGGCAGGTGACCCGTTTTGCTGATCATTTTTTCCCTTACTATGAGTAAACTTAACCAAACGCCATGAGCGATGACCATTCACAAAATAGTGACAGCCCCAGTCCCAAGAAGGGCTTCTTTTCCCTTATTCTTAGCCAGTTGTTTCACGGTGAACCCAAAAACCGTGGCGATCTGGTTGAGCTGATCCGTGATTCCGAACAGAACGACCTGATCGATCCCGATACCCGTGACATGCTGGAAGGCGTGATGGATATCGCCGAGCAGCGTGTTCGCGATATCATGATCCCGCGTTCGCAAATGATCACGCTCAAACGTAATCAGCCGCTAGAAGAGTGCCTCGATGTGATCATCGAATCCGCACACTCACGCTTCCCGGTGATCAGCGAAGATAAGGACCATATTGAAGGCATCCTGATGGCCAAGGATCTGCTGCCGTTTATGCGCACAGCGTCCGAGCCTTTCAGCATTGATAAAGTGCTGAGAACTGCCGTGGTGGTACCCGAAAGCAAACGCGTTGACCGCATGCTCAAGGAGTTCCGCTCACAGCGTTACCACATGGCTATCGTCGTCGATGAGTTCGGCGGGGTTTCCGGCCTGGTCACCATCGAAGATATTCTTGAACTGATCGTCGGTGAAATCGATGACGAATATGATGAAGCGGAAGATCTTGATATCCGCCAACTCAGCCGTCATACCTACACTGTCCGTGCTTTGGCACCGATCGAAGACTTCAATAACGTCTTCCAGACCCATTACAGTGACGATGAAGTTGACACAATTGGCGGACTGGTCATGCAGTCGTTCGGCCATTTACCCGCTCGCGGCGAAACCATTGAAATCGACGGTTACCTGTTCAAAGTTGCGATGGCGGACAGCCGACGTATTATTCAGGTTCACGTAAAAATACCGGACGAAGCGCCGCAACCGATACTGGAAGAATAATTACTCCATGGCAATTGCCTCTTTATATCAACGCCAGCGGGTTCGCGCCCTGCTGGCGCTCTTATTCGGTGCCTGTGGCACACTCTCCTTCTCACCTTACGATTACTGGCCAGCCGCACTGGTCTCACTGTTCGGCTTACTGGCGCTAACGCTTGACCGCCGCCCCGGTCAGTCCGCATGGATTGGTTTTTGCTGGGGCCTCGGGTTGTTTGGCAGCGGCGTAAACTGGGTCTATGTCAGTATCGCCACCTTTGGCGGTATGCCGGAAGCCATCAACCTGTTTTTAGTGGTGCTGCTGGCCTGTTACCTCTCGCTCTACACCATGGTATTTGCCGGTTTGCTGAGCCGCCTGTGGCCAAAAACCACCTGGTGGAAACTGGCACTGGCCGCCCCTGCGCTGTGGCAATTCACCGAGTTCTTACGTGGTTGGGTGCTGACCGGTTTCCCATGGTTGCAATTTGGCTATAGCCAGATAGATGGCCCGCTGAAAGGGTTGGCGCCGATCGCGGGCGTCGACAGCATTACCCTGATATTGACGTCAATCAGCGGCTTGCTGGTGTATGCCGTGCATCAGCGCCGCAAAGTGCCGGCAGTGATTGCGTTGGCGATGCTGCTGTTACCCTGGTCACTACGTTATGTGCACTGGTATCAGCCGCAGGAAGATAAAAAGGTGGATGTGGCACTGGTGCAGGGCAACATCGAGCAGTCGCTGAAGTGGGACCCGAAATCACTGGTCAGCGCGCTGCAAACCTATATGGATCTCAGCCGACCTTATCTTGGTAAGGCGAAAATGATTATCTGGCCAGAATCAGCTATTTCAGATATCGAATCTGAACAGCAACAGTTTCTGACCATGATGGATGATCTCTACAGGTCGAAAGGCTCGCAGTTAGTGACCGGGATTATTGACGCACGTCGCACCAGTGAATATATGCATGTTTACAACAGCGCCATTGTGCTGGGTGGCGAAAAGCAATACCGCTACCCGGACAGCAACCGCTTTGATAAATATCATCTGGTGCCGTTCGGCGAATTTGTTCCGCTGGAATCCATCCTGCGCCCGCTGGCTCCCTTCTTTGATTTACCGATGTCAGGGCTCAGCCGTGGTGATTATATTCAGAAGCCGCTGCGGGTCAGTGGCCTGAATCTGACCACCGCCATCTGCTATGAGATCGTCTTTGGCGAGCAGGTACGGGACAACTTGCGCCCGGACACTGACTTCTTGCTGACGATTTCCAATGACGCTTGGTTCGGGCACTCCATCGGGCCGTGGCAACATTTCCAGATGGCACGGATGCGGGCTTTAGAACTGGGCCGTCCGCTTTTACGCAGCACGAATAATGGTGTGACGGCAGCCGTTGATGCTAATGGTGATGTGATAGCCCAGATCCCACAATTCACCCGTCAGGTTCTGAACGTGGAAGTCACCCCGACCAAGGGGATCACGCCTTATGCCCGCTTTGGCTGGTGGCCGACCTGGATTATCACTGTGATAATGGCAGGTTTGGCGCTTCTCCTTAGCCGACGCAGAAACCTGCAATAATCCTGATTAATATCCTGTTACGGGCGCTTAATGGCGCCCGTTCTTTTTTGATGCAACATCCCACACCACAGCCGGCATCAACCGCGCCCAAGCCCCTGCCCCCTCAGCATCGTCGCGATTTCCCTCTTACATTACTCAGTTTAAGTGCACTGAAAAATCAGTGAGTGGCACGCATATTGCTACATCTAATTGAAAGTTATCTGTTTACTTATTTTTGCTGACAATGCGCATCATCCTGGAACACATTGATTAAAAAACACTCCCCTTTGTGGTGCATATGGGTTTTATTGCTTTGCTTTGGTGCGCGTGCCGTCTCAAAAAAGAAACATTATGGTTTCATTATCTTCACATTCAGTTATTTTCGATGCAGGTAAATGTAAGTGACTGAATACTTCACGACCTATAAGAGCTTCCTGATCCATCCGTTTGGATCCTTAATGACAGCAAAGGAGTTGGACCATGCAAATGCGCAAATTGGCGTTATCGGTACTGCTGGCAAGTCTGGCAGCAAGTAGCGTAGCCCATGCAGAAGACCTGACCGGTACCCTGAAAAAAATTAAAGATAACGGCGTGATCGTCGTTGGTCACCGTGAATCTTCTGTGCCATTTTCTTACTACAACAACGAACAAAAAGTGGTGGGTTACTCTCAGGACTACTCCAACGCCATCGTTGATGCGGTGAAGAAAAAACTGAATATGCCTAATCTGCAAGTGAAGATGATGCCAATCACTTCACAAAACCGCATTCCTTTACTGCAAAACGGTACCTTCGATTTCGAGTGTGGCTCCACCACGAACAATCTGGAACGCCAGCAACAAGCGGCTTTCTCTGACACCATCTTCGTGATCGGTACCCGCCTGTTAGTAAAAAAAGGCTCAGACATCAAAGATTTCTCTGACCTGAAAGGCAAAACCGTCGTGGTGACCTCAGGGACAACCTCTGAAGTACTGCTCAACAAGCTCAACGAAGAGAAGAAACTGGATCTGCGCATCATCAGCGCCAAAGACCACGGTGACTCGTTCCGTACTCTGGAAACGGGCCGTGCAGTAGCCTTTATGATGGATGACGCCCTGCTGGCCGGCGAACGTGCCAAAGCCAAGAAACCAGACGGCTGGGAAATTGTCGGTACGCCACAGTCAAAAGAAGCTTACGGCTGCATGATGCGTAAAGACGATGCTGAATTCAAAAAACTGGTTGATGACACCATTGTGAAAGCGCAGACCTCAGGCGAAGCAACCAAGTGGTTTGATACCTGGTTCAAAAAACCGATTCCACCGAAAGATCTGAACATGAACTTTGCATTGTCAGACGACATGAAAGCCCTGTTCAAAGCGCCAAACGATAAAGCACTGTAAGAAATACCCGTCAGACAGGTATACAAGAAGTATCTAAGTACAAGGCTGGCCCACCAGCCTGTGATGATGGTCCGAAAGGGCAGAAAGACCGGATGCGGGGTGGTCGTTCCCCACCTCGCATTTTTCCTCAGCTCACCCGCGTGTTGGTTACGTCATCACTCAGAGGGGTAATTTATTACCCGCGTCATGGAGTTTTTATGTCAATAGATTGGAACTGGGGCATTTTTCTGCAACAAGCCCCCTTCGGTAATACCACCTATCTGGGCTGGATTTGGAATGGATTCCAGGTCACTGTCGCGTTATCGATTTGTGCCTGGATCATCGCTTTCTTCGTCGGCTCACTGTTCGGGATCCTGCGTACCGTTCCCAACCGTTTTCTTTCCGGCATCGGTACCTGTTACGTCGAACTGTTCCGTAACGTGCCGCTGATTGTGCAATTTTTTATCTGGTATCTGGTGGTACCTGAATTGCTGCCAGAAAATATCGGCATGTGGTTCAAGTCAGAACTTGCGCCGAATGTGCAGTTCTTCTCCTCATCCGTTATCTGCCTTGGCCTGTTCACCGCTGCCCGCGTGTGCGAGCAAGTGCGCGCAGCCATCCAGTCACTGCCGAGCGGGCAACGCAATGCCGGTCTTGCCATGGGCCTGACCCTGCCGCAAACCTACCGTTATGTACTGCTGCCGAATGCTTACCGTGTGATCGTGCCGCCAATGACCTCTGAAATGGTCAACCTGGTGAAAAACTCGGCGATTGCCTCGACCATTGGTCTGGTCGACATGGCCGCGCAAGCCGGGAAATTGCTGGATTATTCTGCTCATGCGTATGAATCATTTACTGCCATTACCGTCGCCTACGTCATCATCAATGCGGTGATCATGCTGCTGATGCATTTTGTAGAACGTAAAGTCCGCCTGCCGGGCAACATGGGAGGTAAATAATCATGCATGATTTTGACTGGAGTTCGATTGGCCCTGGCCTGCCCTATTTATGGCAGGGGATGCTGATCACACTGCAAATTACCGGCATCGCTATTGTATTCGGTATTCTGTGGGGGACGCTGCTGGCGGTGATGCGCTTATCAACGTTCAAACCGGTGAGCTGGTTCGCTGCGGCGTATGTGAATTTGTTCCGCGCTGTTCCGCTGGTCATGGTGCTGCTGTGGTTTTATCTGATTGTGCCAAGCTTCCTGCAAAAGGTGCTGGGCCTGTCACCGAAAACCGACATCCGTCTGATTTCCGCCATGGTGGCCTTTGCGCTGTTTGAAGCCGCTTATTATTCCGAAATTATTCGTGCCGGGATCATTAGCATTGCGCGGGGTCAATCCTCCGCCGCGCTGGCGCTGGGTATGACGCAGTGGCAGTCGATGCAGTTGGTGATTTTGCCACAGGCGTTCCGCGCCATGGTGCCGCTGCTGCTGACTCAGGCCATTGTGTTATTCCAGGATACCTCGCTGGTGTTCGTCCTCGGCCTGGCAGACTTCTTCCGCAGCGCCTCCAACATTGGTGACCGTGACGGCACGCTGGTTGAGATGGTGCTATTTGCAGGACTTATCTACTTTGTTATCAGCCTTTCCGCTTCCTTGCTGGTGCGCTATTTGAAGAAAAGGACCGTTTCATGATTTCACTGAAAAATGTTTCTAAGTGGTATGGGCACTTCCAGGTGCTGACCGATTGCAGCACCGAAGTTAAAAAAGGTGAAGTTGTGGTGGTTTGCGGCCCTTCGGGGTCGGGTAAGTCAACGCTGATTAAAACCGTAAACGGTCTCGAGCCTATTCAAAAAGGTGAAATTCTGGTTAACGGTACGCCGGTCAACAACAAGAAAACCAATCTGGCGCAACTGCGGGCGAAAGTCGGCATGGTGTTTCAGCATTTCGAACTGTTCCCCCACCTGTCTATTATTGAAAATCTGACATTGGCTCAGGTGAAAGTGCTCAAGCGTGACAAAGCCGCTGCTAAAGACAAAGGGCTGAAATTGCTCGAACGTGTCGGGTTATCAGCGCATGCCAATAAATTCCCCGGCCAGCTGTCAGGCGGCCAGCAGCAACGTGTCGCGATTGCCCGCGCACTGTGCATGGACCCGATTGCAATGCTGTTTGATGAACCAACATCCGCGCTTGACCCTGAAATGATCAACGAAGTTCTGGACGTCATGGTTGAGTTGGCTAACGAAGGCATGACTATGATGGTGGTCACCCACGAAATGGGCTTCGCTCGTAAAGTGGCCAACCGGGTGATTTTCATGGATGAAGGTAAAATTGTGGAAGACCGTAATAAAGACGACTTCTTCAATAACCCTGAGTCCGATCGCGCCCGCGACTTCCTGGCGAAGATCCTGCACTGATCTGCCTGTGTGGCAGTGATTGTTTTGAATGATTAAAGCCGCCATTTTAATGGCGGCTTTAATTTTAATCAGGGTTCGAAGGCTTTGCGGGTAAAGTCTGTATGCCCGCACTCTGGGCATTTCGAGAGGATTTCTGGCGTATAGACGGCAAGGGTAAAATGGCACTTCTCGCAAACTAAATTCCCAAGCCCCACCACTTCTCCGCTGTGGTAAATCCCGTGGTGGTTAACGTCCTTGAGCACCTCTTTCCACTCCAACTGGGTTTTGTCGGTCATGTCAGCCAGCTCTTTCCACAGGCTCTCCTTAATGATGCGCATAAAAACGCTTTCATCCTGGGTATCTTCTGCCGGTAGCGCAGAAGCCTGATGGTTGGCCGTATAGTGGCGGGCAAACTCGTGGAGATCGCGCCGCACCGAATGCGTTAACTGTTCAATTTGCAGGTCGGTCAGCTTTCCTTCCCTCTCCAGCGTAGCGCGGGCATCCTGAACCAGGGTATCGATATCGCGTTCACCATTTTGCAAACGCTCAGTTAATGATGTCACTAACTGACGATAATACTGCGCAACATTGTTCATAAATCCCCCTCAAAAAACAAGATTTAACCGACTTAACGCTTTATTTAACCGACGGAACTCCGCCGTACTTCTCAACCTATTTTAGTCGTAAATCACTGATCCAGTACGGCCATTATCCCGAGGCGCCTCGCATTTTAAGAATATTCACGCCCCCGGAAGCAGAAAACCCGGCTCGCGGCGCGCTTGGTGTTGTTGCCTCAGGCGCTTATCAGCTATGCTATGCGGATCTTTTGATTAAAACTATTTGAGCTACAGGCGTAGCTGTTTTTCACTCACAGGACCACCGGCCGCCATGCAAGAGCAATACCGCCCAGAAGACATAGAGACACAGGTTCAGCTTCACTGGCAACAGAAGCAGACTTTCAAAGTTACCGAGCAACCTGGAAAAGAGAAGTATTACTGCCTCTCCATGCTGCCCTATCCGTCAGGCCGCCTGCACATGGGCCACGTGCGTAACTACACCATTGGCGATGTGATCTCCCGCTACCAGCGCATGCTCGGCAAAAACGTTCTTCAGCCAATCGGCTGGGACGCATTTGGTTTGCCGGCAGAAGGCGCCGCAGTGAAAAACAACACGGCTCCTGCGCCGTGGACTTACGAAAACATCGAATACATGAAGAACCAGCTGAAATTGCTGGGCTTCGGCTACGACTGGGATCGCGAACTGGCGACCTGTCAGCCTGATTACTATCGCTGGGAACAGTGGTTCTTCACCAAGCTGTACGAAAAAGGCATGGTCTATAAGAAGACCGCTGCTGTGAACTGGTGCCCGCATGACCTTACCGTTCTGGCGAACGAACAGGTTATCGACGGCTGTTGCTGGCGTTGTGACACCAAAGTGGAGCGCAAAGAAATTCCACAGTGGTTCATCAAAATTACCGCTTACGCAGACCAGTTGCTCAACGATCTGGACACGCTGGAGAGCTGGCCTGAGCAGGTCAAAACCATGCAGCGCAACTGGATTGGCCGTTCTGAGGGTGTGGAAATCACCTTCAACGTCGAAAACAGCGAAGAGAAAGTGACTGTGTACACCACACGTCCTGATACCTTCATGGGCGCGACTTACGTTGCCGTGGCTGCCGGACACCCGCTGTCTCTGCAAGCCGCTTCCACACAACCTGCGCTGGCTGATTTCATCGATGAATGCCGCAATACCAAAGTTGCCGAAGCAGAAATGGCAACGATGGAGAAAAAAGGCATGGCTACTGGCCTGTTTGCCATCCACCCGCTGACTGGCAAGCAAGTCCCCATTTGGGTTGCTAACTTTGTTTTGATGGAATACGGCACCGGCGCGGTCATGGCCGTTCCTGCTCACGATCAGCGCGACTGGGAATTTGCCACCAAATATCACCTGCCGATTAACCCGGTGATTTTGAATGCTGACGGCACCGAAGCTGATGTCACCTCAGAAGCCCTGCTGGAAAAAGGTACCCTGTACAACTCCGGTGAATTCGACGGTCTGAACTACGAGCAAGGCTTTAATGCCATCGCCGATAAACTGGTCAGCCTGGGCGTCGGCCAGCGCAAAGTGAATTACCGTCTGCGCGACTGGGGCGTTTCCCGTCAGCGTTACTGGGGCGCACCGATTCCGATGATCACGCTCGAAGATGGTACCGTGATCCCAACGCCCGAAGATCAACTGCCGGTTATTCTGCCGGAAGATGTGGTGATGGACGGTATTACCAGCCCAATCAAAGCCGATCCTGAGTGGGCCAAAACCACCGTGAACGGCATGCCAGGCCTGCGTGAGACGGATACCTTTGACACCTTCATGGAGTCTTCCTGGTACTACGCGCGCTATACCTGTCCGCAATACGACGAAGGTATGCTCGACCCGGCTGCGGCCAACTACTGGCTGCCAGTCGACCAATATGTTGGTGGTATCGAACACGCCATCATGCACCTGATGTATTTCCGCTTCTTCCACAAACTGATGCGCGATGCCGGTCTGGTCAATTCTGACGAACCGGCTAAACGCCTGTTGTGTCAGGGGATGGTGCTGGCTGATGCCTTCTATTACACCGGCAACAGCGGTGAGCGCGTCTGGGTTTCTCCGGTCGATGCCACCGTTGAGCGCGATGAGAAAGGCCGTATCGTCAAGGCCAGCGACCCGCAAGGTCGTGAGTTGGTGTATGCCGGTATGAGTAAGATGTCCAAGTCGAAAAACAACGGCATCGACCCGCAAATCATGGTGGAAAAATACGGCGCAGACACCGTACGTCTGTTCATGATGTTTGCTTCTCCGGCAGAAATGACGCTGGAATGGCAGGAGTCCGGCGTTGAAGGGGCTAACCGCTTCCTGAAACGTGTCTGGAAACTGGCCTTCGAACATTCAGAAAAAGGCGCAACCATTGCATTGGATGTGGCTTCCCTGAGCGAAGCACAGAAAGATCTTCGTCGCGATCTGCACAAAACCATCGCAAAAGTCACCGATGATATTGGCCGTCGTCAAACCTTCAACACTGCCATCGCGGCTGTGATGGAACTGATGAACAAACTGGGCCGCGCGCCACAGGATAGCGAACAAGATCGTGCCCTGTTGCAGGAAGCCCTGCTGGCGGTAGTTCGTATGCTTTATCCATTCACTCCACATATCTGCTTCAGTTTATGGCAGACTCTGGGTGGCGAAGGCGACGTCGATACCGCACCATGGCCACAAGCTGACGAAAAGGCGATGGTTGAAGATTCCAAGTTGGTCGTCGTTCAGGTCAACGGTAAAGTCCGCGGCAAAATTACAGTCCCGGCGGACTCTACTGAAGAGTATGTGCGCGAACGTGCAGCGCAGGAACACCTGGTCGCTAAATATCTGGATGGAGTTACTGTGCGTAAAGTAATCTATGTTCCAGGCAAACTGCTTAACCTGGTTGTAGGTTGAGTCAAGGAGGAGTTGTGCGACATCGTATTGTGATGCTGTTACTGAGTGCTGCGGTTCTCGTCACGTCAGGCTGTGGGTTCCATCTGCGTGGTGTAACCAATGTGCCTGACGACATGAAAACCATCGTTCTCGACAGTTCCGACCCTTACGGGCCGTTGACACGTAATATCCGTACGCAATTGCGTCTTAACGGTGTGACCATCGTTGATGATGCGAAGCGCAAAGATATTCCGTCACTGCGTATTCTGGGTGAAACCTCAGGACAGGCTACGGCGTCAATCTTCCAGGACGGTAAAACTGCAGAATACCAGATGCAGTTGATTGTTAACGCGCAGGTACTGCTACCAGGCAAAGATCTCTATCCTCTGCAGGTAAAAGTGTTCCGTTCCTTCTTCGACAACCCGCTAACGGCGCTGGCGAAAGATAACGAACAGGACATTATTCGCCAAGAGATGCGTCAGCAAGCCGCCCAACAGTTGATCCGTAAACTGTTGACTGTGCGTGCAGCAGAGAAAGAGAAACTGGAAGCCGAGGCCGTTGATAGCACACCTGTCGTCATTACTACCCAATCTTCAGCCAGTGAAATGGCTGCGGAAAACGGGACAAGCCTGTCAGACAGCAAAACGGTTACCCCTAAACCGGCCAACCCATTCGCTCAATGATTCGTCTTTATCCTGAACAACTTGCCGCGCAGCTCCGTGAAGGGCTGCGCGCCTGTTATCTGTTGTGCGGAAACGATCCGCTGCTGCTCCAGGAAAGTCAGGACAGCATCCGTAAAGCAGCCCAGGCTGCAGCCTTTGAAGAACACTACACCTTCACTCTTGATGCCCACACCGAATGGGATGCGATTTTCAGCATCTGTCAGGCATTAAGCCTGTTCGCCACCCGTCAAACCCTGCTGCTGATCTTGCCTGAAAACGGACCACCAGCCCCCATGGGTGAACAACTGGTTAAACTCACCACGCTCCTGCACGATGACATTTTGCTGATTCTGCGCGGCACTAAACTGACCAAGGCCCACGAGAACAGTGGTTGGTTCAAGGCTCTTAGCGATCGCGGTGTGTTTGTCAGTTGCCAGACGCCCGAACAGGCGCAGCTTCCACGCTGGGTCGCTAAACGCGCCAAAGAGTTATCACTCGAACTCGATGAACCTGCTAATCAGCTCTTGTGCTACTGCTACGAGGGTAATTTGCTGGCACTAGCGCAGTCCCTGGAACGTCTTTCATTGCTCTATCCTGATGGCAAACTGACGCTGCTAAGGGTCGAAGAAGCCGTCAACGACGCAGCGCACTTCACGCCTTACCACTGGCTGGATGCTCTGTTGGCAGGTAAAAGCAAGCGCGCCTGGCATATCCTCCGACAGTTACAGCAAGAGGACAGCGAGCCAGTGATCCTGTTGCGCACTCTGCAACGTGAGTTACTGATGCTGCTAAACCTCAAGCGCAAAATAGACAGCGCCCCACTGCGAACTTTATTTGATCAGTACAAAGTCTGGCAGAACCGCCGCGCGATGGTAACCCAGGCGCTACAACGGCTGTCACTGCACCAGTTGCAACAAGCCGTTCATTTACTGACCAACATGGAAATCACGCTGAAACAGGACTACGGTCAATCCATATGGCCTGAGCTTGAGAGCCTTTCCATGTTGTTGTGCGGAAAACCTCTGCCCGAAAGCTTTATTAATACCCGCGACTTTTGAAAGCCCGAAAGGGGTACCAGTAAGCACTGACCCAGGAACGCATTGATGGCATTGAACTCCCCTTCTGATATCTCTTTGCTGGCGCTGTTCGGCGGCACTTTTGATCCAATTCATTACGGGCATCTCCGGCCGGTTGAAAAACTGGCAAAAGAGACGGAGCTGAAACAGGTGATCTTAGTGCCCAACAATGTGCCACCACATCGCCCTCAGCCCGAGGCTTCGGCTCTGCAACGGCTGAAAATGGTAGAGTTGGCCATCGAAGGTAACCCGCTGTTTACAATAGACTCACGGGAACTGTCGGTACAGAAACCGTCCTATACCATTGAAACACTTGAAACGTTACGTAAAGAACATGGCGCACAACGCCCGCTGGCGTTTATCATCGGCCAAGATTCATTACTTTCACTTTATAAGTGGCACCGTTGGGAAGAGTTACTGAACTTTTGCCATTTATTAGTGATGGCGCGTCCGGGATATGCAGAACGCCTCGACACCCCAGAATTGCAAGGCTGGTATAATAGACATCGGGTAACAGAGCCGTCGAAATTGCAGCAACGGGCACATGGATATATTTATCAGGCGAATACGCCGTTGCTGGATATCTCGGCGACCGAAATTCGCCAGCGTCGGCATGAGGGGAAATCCTGCGCAAATCTCGTGCCAGCTGCCGTTGAGCACTATATCGATTCGCAGGGTCTGTACCTTGTATAGCGAACGCGTGGTATACTGCGCCGCTTAATTTCGGCTTGCGGCACGACTGTGACGACGACAAATGTAATTCATTGATTACCCGTCATTTTCAGCATTAATCCCGTATTTCGACATACACTCTTTTTTGAAAGCCCTCTTCTGCACGCAGCGTTTGCGCGCTTACAGCAGAAGGTTTTCATCAAGCTAACCCGTTTCAACATCCCCAGGGGGAACCTTTGCAAGGTAAAGCGCTCCAAGATTTTGTTATCGATAAAGTCGATGACCTGAAAGCACAAGACATCATTGCCATTGATGTTATCGGTAAATCCAGCATTACTGACTGCATGATTATTTGCACCGGTACGTCCAGCCGCCATGTGATGTCTATCGCCGGGCATCTGGTTGAAGAAGTTAAAGCTTTAGGATTGGATGCCATGGGCGTTAAAGGCCTTAACGAATCTGATTGGGTGGTTGTCGATCTGGGTGAAGTGATTGTTCACGTCATGCAGGAAGAGAGCCGCCAGTTGTATGAGCTTGAGAAACTCTGGGCTTAATAGGTGAAACTGCAACTCGTCGCTGTCGGAACGAAAATGCCCGACTGGGTTCAGACCGGATTTAACGATTATTTAAACCGTTTTCCGAAAGATATGCCCTTCGAACTGGTCGAAGTTACGGCTGGCAAGCGCGGTAAAAACGCGGATATTAAACGCATTCTTGAAAAAGAGGGCGAGCAGATGTTGGCGGCTGTCGGAAAAGGTAATCGTATTGTGACCCTGGATATTCCGGGGACACCGTGGGAGACCCCACAGCTTGCCCAACAGCTGGAACGCTGGAAGCAGGATGGCCGTAATGTCAGCCTGTTAATTGGTGGGCCTGAAGGGCTGGCCCCGGCGTGTAAAGCCGCAGCAGAGCAGAGCTGGTCGCTCTCTCCGCTGACGTTGCCACATCCTCTCGTCCGGGTGTTAGTAGCGGAAAGTCTTTACCGCGCATGGAGTATTACCACAAATCATCCATACCACCGGGAATAATCGGCTGGTGAATGTCAGCAACATGAATTAAGTAGTGGGATGAAAATAGATCGTAACCCCTTTCGCGACTATACGGCTGAATCAGCCCTCTTTGTGCGCCGTGCACTGGTGGCGTTCATTGGTATTCTGCTACTCAGCGGTATCCTGGCATTCAATCTGTACAACTTGCAGATTGTCCGCTTTCAGGATTACCAAACCCGCTCCAACGACAACCGCATCAAGCTGGTGCCTATCGCGCCCAGCCGTGGCATCATTTATGATCGCAACGGTACCCCGCTGGCGCTAAACCGTACTATTTATCAGCTCGAATTAATGCCGGAAAAGGTCGATAACCTTCAGGCGACCCTTCAGGGGCTGAAGCCAATTGTCGATTTAACCCCGGAAGATATTGATAATTTTCAGAAAGAGCGTAAACGCTCGCGCCGTTTCACCTCTATTGCCGTCAAAACTGCCCTGACTGAAGTTCAGGTCGCCCGTTTTGCCGTCAACCAGTTCAATTTCCCCGGCGTTGAAGTCAAAGGCTATCAGCGTCGTTATTATCCCTATGGTTCCGCCCTCACCCACGTGATTGGTTATGTGTCGAAAATCAACGACCGCGACGTCGAGCGTCTGGATAAAGACGGCATACTGGCGAACTACGCGGCGACGCACGACATTGGCAAGCTGGGCATTGAGCGTTATTACGAAGATACCCTGCACGGTAAAACCGGCTACGAAGAAGTCGAGGTCAATAACCGTGGTCGGGTGATCCGCCAGCTTCACGAGGAAGCCCCGCAGGCAGGTAAAGATATCTATCTGACCATTGATCTACCGCTGCAAACGTATATCGAAGCGTTGTTGGCAGGTAGCCGTTCGGCGGTGGTGGTGTCTGACCCTCGCGACGGCAGCATCCGCGCACTGGTGTCAAACCCGAGTTATGACCCGAATCTGTTCGTCGATGGGATCTCAAGCAAAGATTACGGTGGCCTGCTGGAAGACCCGAACAAACCCCTGATTAACCGCGCAACGCAAGGCGTTTACCCACCCGCTTCGACGGTTAAACCTTACATCGCCGTCTCCGCCTTAACGGCAGGCGTGATAACCCGAAGCACGTCGTTGTTTGACCCAGGTTGGTGGCAACTCCCCGGCTCTGAAAAACGCTTTCGTGACTGGAAACACTGGGGCCATGGCCGCCTGAATGTGACCAAAGCGCTGGAAGAGTCCGCTGACACCTTCTTCTATCAGGTCGCCTACGATATGGGCATTGACCGTCTGTCAGAATGGATGGAAAAATTTGGCTACGGCCAGTATTCCGGCATCGACTTATCTGAAGAGCGCAGCGGCAACATGCCTAACCGCGACTGGAAATTCAAACGCTTTAAAAAACCCTGGTATCAGGGTGACACCATTCCGGTGGGTATCGGCCAGGGCTACTGGACCGCCACACCAATTCAGATCATGAAAGCCATGACGACGCTGATTAATGACGGCACAGTCAAAACACCGCATCTGCTGCTCAGCACCAAAGTCGATGGCAAACTGGTACCTTACCAGCAGCAGGAAAAAACACAGATTGGCGACGTGCATTCAGGCTATTGGGAAATTGCCAAAGACGGTATGTACGGTGTGGCTAACCGGCCAAACGGTACGGCCCGCAAAAGTTTCGCTGACGCACCGTATAAAGCAGCTGCCAAATCCGGTACTGCACAAGTTTACGGTTTGAAAGCCAATGAAATCTATAATGCGCATAAGATAGCCGAACACTTGCGCGACCATAAATTGATGACTGCCTTTGCGCCATTCAATAACCCGACGGTAGCCGTCGCCGTTATTCTTGAAAATGGCGGGGCGGGTCCTGCTGTGGGTACCATTACCCGCCAGATACTCGACCATATTTTGTTGGGCGATAACACGACACAACTACCGGCAGATGCACCACCGCCGGGAACCGAAGGTGACTAACCAATCATGACTGAAAGCCAACAAAAAGGGTCGCTGTGGTCGAGAATGCACATCGACATTACCCTGCTGCTGATTGTGCTGGCACTGCTGGCCTATAGCGCCTTCGTGATGTGGAGCGCCAGCGGCCAGGATATCGGCATGATGGAGCGCAAAATCGGCCAGATTGTGATGGGCTTGATCATCATGTTGGTGATGGCGCAGATCCCGCCTCGTGTTTACGAAAGCTGGGCGCCGTACCTCTATTTGTTCTGTGTACTGTTGCTGGTGCTGGTGGATGCCTTCGGTACCATCAGTAAAGGGGCTCAGCGCTGGCTTGATCTCGGCGTGGTGCGTTTCCAGCCGTCAGAACTGGCAAAAATCGCCGTTCCGCTGATGGTCGCGCGCTTTATCAACCGCGAGGTCTGCCCGCCTTCGCTTAAGAACACGGCCATTGCCTTGGCGCTGATCTTTATTCCGACGCTGCTGGTGGCCGCGCAACCCGATCTCGGGACGTCGATTCTGATCGCAGCTTCAGGCTTGTTCGTGCTGTTCTTGTCAGGGATGAGCTGGAAGTTGATCGCCTGTGCCGCCCTGCTGGTCGCGGCATTTATCCCGATCCTGTGGTTTTTCCTGATGCACGATTACCAGCGCGATCGCGTGATGATGCTGCTCGACCCTGAGAGCGACCCCCTTGGGGCCGGATACCATATAATTCAGTCCAAAATCGCCATCGGTTCAGGCGGACTGTCGGGCAAAGGCTGGCTGCACGGCACGCAGTCTCAGCTCGAATTCCTGCCTGAACGACATACCGACTTTATCTTTGCCGTTCTGGCAGAAGAGCTGGGGCTGGTGGGCGTTTTGGTTCTGCTCGGATTGTACTTGTGCCTTATCATGCGCGGCTTGGTGATCGCCGCCCATGCACAAACCACCTTTGGCCGCGTTATGGCAGGAGGTCTGATGTTAATTTTATTCGTTTATGTGTTTGTTAACATCGGCATGGTCAGTGGCATTGTCCCGGTGGTTGGGGTACCTTTGCCACTGGTCAGCTATGGGGGCTCAGCGCTCATTGTACTAATGGCAGGGTTTGGTATCGTCATGTCGATACATACTCATCGAAAAATGTTGTCAAAAAATTTATAGAGGTGAGCAATGCGTAAGGAGTGGCTTGGAGCTGTCATCATTGGGTTGCTGTTAAGTGGATGTGCGTCTGACGACACACAGCCGCAGCAAGCTGCACCGCAACAAGCCTATAACGGCCCTGTGGTGGAAATTGGTGGGGCTGACCCGCGTTACGAACCTTATAATCCAGGCACCAGCCAGGATTATTCCGTCAACGGCAAAACGTACAAAATCATCAAAGATCCGTCCAACTTTACCCAGACCGGTTTAGCGGCATGGTACGGTCAGGAAAATGGCGGTAACACCACGGCGCTGGGTGAAGAGTTTGATCCTAACGCCCTGACGGCAGCCCACCCTACACTGCCTATCCCAAGCTATGTGCGTGTCACCAACGTGGCGACAGGCCGTATGCTGGTGGTCCGCGTGAACGACCGTGGTCCGTACATCCCAGGGAAAATTATCGACCTCTCTCAGGCTGCGGCAGATCGTCTGAATCTGACCAACAGCACCAAAGTTAAAATCGATTTTATCAATGTTGCACCTGACGGCACACTGTCTGGCCCCGGCACCATTGGTACGACCGTCGCCAAACAGTCTTACGCCTTGCCTGGCCGCCCTGAATTAGGGGCAAGCGGCATAGGAACGCCGGTACAAAATACCCCACCGGATACCAGCGCTAACGTTCATCCGATTGACAACAGCACGCTGAGCAATAGTGACGACACGACGCCAACCGCCAGTACGGGTTCTACAGGCGGAGGCTTTCTGAAATCACCGAGCGCCGTTCCTCAGGGGATTCTGGAAAAAGATGAACCTGCCGCACCGATGATGGCTGCCGTTGCCGCGCCGGTGGCGGTTGCTGCCCCCGTGGCCCACGCCGCCTCATCATCGACAACCGGTGGAAGCTATATGGTGCAGGTTGGCGCGCTAAGTAATCAGCAAAACGCCGCGTTATGGCAGAAAAGTCTGAGCCAGAAATTCTCGGTGCCGGGTAAAGTTCAGCCCAGCGGTGGGATGTATCGCGTGCAGTTAGGGCCATTGACGCGTCAACAAGCCGATCAGTTGAAACAGCGCCTGGCCAGTGAAGCACAACAGCAGTCTTTTGTTGTATCAGCGATGTGATTGCAAAAACCGTTTCCTGAGCGGGGCTACGGCCCCGTTTTTGTACGTCGCTTTTTAAGCGTAAATAAGGGTAAACACTTTCAAGCCACTGTTATGGCAGATGTCTGAATATGTCGATTCTGCTATAGTGTGGCACGTTTTTAACTTACTTCTACGGATGTTGCTGTCCCCTCATGAAACTTGTAACTACCCCACTTTTAGTCAAAAGCCTGGCTTTTGGCACAGCGTTGACCCTCTGCGCAGCGTCCGCCTATGCCGACGATGTTAACTTAAAGACGATGATCCCCGGTGTTCCGCAAATTGATGCTGAAGCCTACGTTCTGATCGACTATAACTCAGGTAAAGTGCTGGCAGAAATGAATGCCGATGCACGCCGTGACCCTGCCAGCCTGACCAAAATGATGACCAGCTATGTCATTGGTCAGTCCATCAAAGCCGGCAAAATCACCCCTAACGACATGGTTACCGTAGGTCAGGATGCCTGGGCAACCGGCAATCCGGTGTTCAAAGGCTCTTCGCTAATGTTCCTCAAACCGGGCGATCGCGTACCGGTGTCTGAACTGAACCGCGGCATTATTTTGCAATCTGGTAACGATGCCTGCGTGGCAATGGCCGATTACGTTGCCGGCAGCCAGGATGCTTTCGTTGGCCTGATGAACAACTACGTTAACGCGCTGGGCCTGAAGAATACCCATTTCGGTACCGTACACGGTCTGGACGCAGAGGGGCAGTTCAGCTCTGCCCGCGATATGGCACTGATTGGTCAGGCACTGATCCGCGACGTACCTGAAGAGTATGCGACCTACAAAGAGAAAGAGTTTACCTTCAACAACATCCGTCAGATGAACCGCAACGGCCTGTTGTGGGACTCCAGCCTGAACGTGGATGGCATCAAAACCGGCCACACGGAGTCAGCAGGTTACAACCTGGTGGCCTCCGCAACCGAAGGCCAGATGCGCCTGATCTCTGCGGTGATGGGCGGTCATACCTATAAAGGCCGTGAAGTTGAAAGTAAAAAACTGCTGACCTGGGGCTTCCGCTTCTTCGAAACCGTCTCTCCGCTGAAAGCGGGTAAAGAGTTCGCCTCAGAGCCCGTCTGGTTCGGTGATACCGACCGTGTGGCGCTCGGCGTCGATAAAGACGCTTACCTGACTATTCCTCGTGGCCGGATGAAAGATCTGAAAGCCAGCTATGTGCTAAACAGCCCAGAGCTGCATGCACCATTGCAGAAAAATCAGGTAGTTGGTTCAATCAACTTCCAACTGGATGGCAAAACCATTGACGAGCGCCCATTGGTGGTGCTGAATGAAGTCAAAGAAGGCGGTTTCTTTGGCCGTATCGTCGACTACATCAAGCTGATGTTCCATCATTGGTTCGGTTAAGCCGGGCTTGAAATAGCCAGTTACGCCCCCATTTGATAGTAATCATTTTGCCATCAAATTTTATAACTCCCGCTTCAGATTGGCGGGAGTTATAATTTTATCAATACGCTGTTAATCACGCTGGAGTGCACATGAAAACCAAACTTAACGAACTGCTCGAATTCCCATGTTCCTTTACTTATAAAGTAATGGGCCTGGCACAACCCGAGTTAGTTGATCAGGTTGTGGAAGTCGTGCAACGCCATGCACCTGGCGACTACAATCCTCAGGTAAAACCGAGCAGTAAAGGGAATTACCACTCCGTCTCAATTACGATCAATGCCACCCATATCGACCAGGTCGAAACCCTGTATGACGAATTGGGTAATATCGAAATTGTCCGCATGGTGCTGTAAACCTTCGCTCGATCACTGAATAACGCAGTGTCGAATTTGACACTGCGTGACTATTTCTGCTCCACCCACTTCCTAACTAGCGATGGCTGCTGTGCAACAAGACAAACTGCAACAACGCATTGTGTTACGTCAGCTGGGCCTCCAGCCTTACGAACCGGTATCCCGCGCGATGCATCTGTTCACCGATACCCGCACCGCTGATACGCAGGATGAAATCTGGTTGGTTGAACACCAGAAAGTCTTCACGCAGGGTCAGGCGGGTAAAGCGGAACACGTTCTGCTTCCCGGCGACATCCCGGTGGTTCAAAGCGATCGCGGCGGTCAGGTGACCTATCATGGTCCCGGCCAGCAGGTGATGTACGTGATGGTCGATTTGAAGCGCAAAAAGATGGGCGTTCGCCAGTTAGTCACCATGATTGAACAAACCGTTGTCGATACGCTGGCCCATTTTTCCATCGAGGCCTATCCGCGTGCCGATGCTCCCGGTGTCTACGTTGATCACAAAAAAATCTGCTCGCTGGGGCTGCGTATCCGCAAAGGCTGTTCGTTACATGGCCTGGCGCTCAACATCAATATGGATCTCGAACCCTTCCTGCGCATCAACCCGTGCGGTTATGCCGGCTTGCAAATGACCCAGGTCAGCGCTGAAAAGCCAGGGGTTGCCGTCGATGACGTCATGCCGGTGCTGGTCAAATCCTTTAATCATCTTATGCAATATCAACAGGTTGATTATCTTCCCTGGCGGGAAGAAGAGTATTGATGTTAAAAAATTGTACACTTTGTTGCTTGTGAGCACTTCAGGGGGCTGAATAGTGGCCGCCATCAGTGTTATAATTTTTGTAATATTTCTCATTTTTTTAATGAATCAGCCCGTTCATTGAATGTCCTGAAAAACTCGAATTACGAGAGACGAACCTGGAACCTGCAAGCTTATGAGTAAACCGATTCAGATGGAACGCGGCGTTAAGTACCGCGATGCAGATAAGATGGCATTAATCCCGGTGAAAACCGTGGTCACTGACCGGCAGGAAATGTTACGTAAGCCGGCATGGATGAAAATCAAGCTTCCGGCCGATTCGACCCGCATTCAGGGCATCAAAGCCGCGCTGCGCAAGAATGGTCTGCATTCTGTGTGTGAAGAGGCGGCCTGCCCTAACCTTTCCGAATGTTTCAACCACGGTACCGCGACCTTTATGATCCTCGGCGCGATTTGTACCCGCCGTTGCCCATTCTGCGACGTCGCCCACGGTCGCCCGACGGCACCGGACGCTAACGAACCGGAAAAACTGGCACAGACCATCGCCGATATGGGTCTGCGCTACGTGGTGATCACCTCCGTGGACCGTGATGACCTGCGTGATGGCGGTGCTCAGCACTTTGCCGACTGTATCGCCGCTATCCGCGAAAAGAACCCGACCATTAAAATCGAGACGTTGGTACCTGATTTCCGTGGCCGTATGGATCGCGCACTGGAAATTCTTACCGCCACGCCGCCTGATGTCTTTAACCATAATCTGGAAAACGTGCCGCGTGTGTACCGCCAGGTTCGCCCTGGGGCAAACTACGACTGGTCACTGACGCTGCTGCAACGTTTCAAAGAAGCCCACCCTGAAATCCCGACTAAATCCGGTTTAATGGTTGGCCTCGGCGAAACTAACGCGGAAATCGTGGAAGTGATGCGCGACCTGCGCCGCCACGGCGTCACCATGCTGACCCTCGGTCAGTATTTACAACCAAGCCGTCACCATCTGCCGGTTCAGCGCTATGTCAGCCCGGAAGAGTTTGATGAAATGAAAGCTGAAGCCATGGCAATGGGCTTTACCCATGCCGCCTGCGGACCTTTCGTGCGTTCGTCTTACCACGCAGACCTGCAAGCCAAAGGGTTGGAAGTCAAATAAACACCCCGGCGCGCCGGTTGAATGACCGGCGTGCTCTGCCTGCCAGACAAACGAAAATAAGGGTTACACCTTGTTACTTTTTGGATAGCGGGAATGACAAAAACGGTTGCTCATAAGAGCAGCCGTTTTTATTTTAAACCCAGCAAAGAAGCAGAATACGGGCCGTGGCCCGCTGGCAATCAGTCTTTGTGTTCTACGCGTGGTTCGACAGGCGCGGCATCAGTCTTTGCCGCTGGGGTAGGCTCATCGCTCATGGCTTTCTTGAAGCCACGCAGCGCAGCGCCCAGATCACCGCCCAAAGAGCGCAGTTTACTGGTACCGAACAGCAGAATGATCAAAACGCCCACAACCAACAATTTAGTAATGCTTAGACCTTCCATACACACCTTCTTTTCACGGATTGCGAGACTGTCACCGGTAAGGTTACCGGTACTTTTTACACCAAATAATAACCGAAAACATTGTGGTTATTTACGAATAATAATGGCGGGAACACAACCCTAATATGTAACAGAATTGATCGAGTCACGATCTAATCTGTGCGCATTATAACCAGACTGAGCTATTATGAGCCTCTATGACAGAGTCATAAAGCATTTACTGGATAAATCAATTTTGCGCCAGCTTTCGGCCCAACCAGACAGCAGTCTGCGTGCCAAAAAATAATGAGATCCGATGGCAAAAACGCTTCAAACCACTCTGGTCAGTGATGCACATCACTCCGGCCTGAGATTTGCGAGACGTACCTATTTCCCCCGTATTATCGGGCTGGCTATGGGCAGCATCTGCGTGGCATCCGTCATCATTACCCACCCGACGCATTTTTCCGTCTGGTTATTGTTGTTTCTCAACGGATTTATCTGGCCCCACGTGGCCTATTTGCTGGCTATCCGCGCCAGCAACCCGTTTAAAGCCGAAATCCGCAACCTGCAAATTGACGTTATCTTTGGCGGTGCCTGGCTGGCGATGATGGGCTTTAATGCGCTGCCGTCAGTCGTTATTATCTCCATGATGGGCATGAATAATATTGCCGCAGGCGGTAAAACACTGTTCTTCAAATGCATTGTTGCCCAAGCAACCGTGGCACTGTCGGTTTTTCTGCTGGCTGATATTCCTTTCGAACCAGAAACCCGCCCCTTCCAGCTCTATCTTTGTCTGCCGATGATTCTGATTTACCCGATTTTTCTGGGTAACGTCACCTTCCGCACCTCGAGAAAACTGTCCGAGCATAAGGAAGCCATTATGCAGATCAGCGTTCGCGATGGTCTGACCGGTTTATATAACCGACGCCACTGGGAATCGTTGCTGGATAATGAAATCGAGAGTCATCGCCGTTACCACTACAAAACCACGCTGGTGCTTATCGATATCGATCACTTCAAGGACATTAACGACAACTACGGCCACAACGTCGGCGATCAGGCGATTATACTCCTGGCTCAGGAGCTACAGCAGACCATGCGGACTGCCGACATCATTGGCCGTTACGGCGGAGACGAATTTGCCGCGATTTTGCCCCACAGCACGGCAGAACAGGCGCAGAAGGCGATGGAGCGTTTACAGAGCCGTTTGGATAACAGTCTCTTCCCCCATTACCCTGAACTTCGAGTCCATATCAGTGCGGGTATAGCCGAGTGCAGGGAAGATCAGGAAAGTGCCGCGCAGTGGCTGAATGCAGCCGATACCGCACTGTATAAAGCCAAAAACGGCGGACGAAACCGGATCGAAGCGCGGGTATAAACGCCCTCTTTCCAGCCCGCCCGCCGATTTCAGATGAAACGGCTGAGAAAAGCCTGCGTTCTCGGGTGCTGTGGATTTACCAACACCTCATCCGCCGCGCCCTGCTCCACCACATATCCCCGGTCCATAAATACCACCCGATCGGCAGCTTCTTTAGCAAACCCGATTTCATGGGTGACCACGATCATCGTCAGCCCTTGCTGTGCCAGTGAGCGCATGGTCGCCAACACTTCACCCACCAATTCCGGGTCCAGTGCTGACGTCGGTTCATCAAACAGCATCAGTTTGGGTTTGACCGCCAGCGCACGCGCAATCGCCACACGCTGCTGCTGGCCACCAGAGAGATGACGCGGATAGGCGTCGGCCTTGTCGCTCAGCCCGACCCTTTCCAATAACTCGCGGGCATATTTCTCGGCCTGATGGCGGCTCTCTTTGTGCACGCCAATCGGCGCTTCAACGATATTCTGCATCACGGTCATGTGCGGGTAGAGATTAAACTGCTGAAACACCATGCCAATATCACGGCGCTGGCGGGCTATCGCCCTTTCCGACAGCTTATGCAACCGGCTGCCGCGCAGCTCGTAGCCAATCTGCTCGCCACCCACCATGATCGAACCGCGATCGATATCCTCCAGATGGTTAATACAGCGCAGAAAGGTCGATTTCCCGGATCCTGACGGCCCGAGGATCACCACCACTTCGCTCGGTTTAACGTCCAAATCGATGCCTTTGAGTACTTCATTGTCGCCATAACTTTTATGCACATTACGCGCCACGACCAAAGAGGCCGGTGCGCCGGTCTCTTGCTGACTCATAGATCCTCCTTATGTACGATGCCCGGCTGGCTGACAATCGGGATGGTTTTCTCTTCACCAGATGCCTGACGGCGCTTAGTGGCAGAACCTGAACGGCGCGTACCGCGGGAGTAATAACGCTCGATTGCCGACTGACCGACGTTCAGCACCGAGGTGATCAGCAAATACCAAATCACTGCCACCATCAGCATCGGCACCACTTCGAAAGTACGGTTATAAATGGTTTGCACTGAGTAAAGCAGATCACCCATGGCGATCACACTGACCAACGAGGTGGCTTTGATCATGCTGATCAACTGATTGCCGGTCGGTGGAATGATCGCCCTCATCGCCTGTGGAATAATGATCCGGCGCAGTGCGCGGCCACGGCTCATGCCGAATGCCTGCGCAGTTTCTGCCTGACCGTTATCAACCGACAGCAGCCCGGCGCGGATAATTTCCGCCATATACGCCGCTTCATTCAGCGCCAGACCGGCGATCGCCGCCGTCAGCGGCGTGATCAGATCATTGGTATTCCAGCTCATATATTCCGGGCCGAACGGAATACCCAGCACGACACGCGGGAATAACGTCGACATGTTGTACCAGAACAGCAGTTGCACCAGCAGCGGCGTCCCGCGGAAAAACCAGATAAACATACCCGACAGGCGGCGCAGCAGCATACTTTGTGACAGCCGGGCAATCGCCAACATGAGCCCCAGAAACACGCCCAACAGCATCGAAATCACGGTAAGACCGAGCGTGACGCCCAGCCCTTTGATCACCGTGGCTTCAGTAAACCATTGCGCCACCACATGCCATTCAAAATTAGGATTGCGGGCAACATTCCAGATCACATCGACGGCAATCAGCACCACGACAATCCAGGCTAACCAACGTCCGTAACTGCGAGGCGCGTGGGAAAACTCCACATTACGGCGTGGGTCCGACGTATAGTCATCCTTGGCGGCAGGCGGGGAACTATACGTTTTATCCGTCATTTAGGCTGCGCCTTGGCCAGGTTAATGCCAGGCGCGGCGATCATATTGTCTTGCAGACCCCATTTTTTCATGATGATGGCGTAAGTCCCATTATCAAACAGCTTCTGATAGCCCGCCAGAATCGCATCTCGTACGGCAGAATCTTTCGGTACCACCGTACCCTGGAAGATATCGCCGAAGCCGTTGGCTTTGCCCGTGCCCGTTAACTCCAGCTGGCCGTTGGCTTTTTCAACAAAATAGGTCAGCGGTGCCTGAGAGGAGAAGAACGCATCGGAGCGGTTAGAGCGCACCGCCAGAATTGAGGTCGGCTGGTCGGTGTAAGACTGGACGGTTACCGCCGGTTTGCCATCTTTCACACACACGTCGGACTGCCTGCGGATCACTTGCTCCGCCGAGCCACCGGCCATCACCGCAATGCGTTTACCACAGGTGTCGTCCAGCGAATTAATCTTTTGCGGGTTGCCTTTATGCACGGCAAACACCACGAACTCTTTCACGAAATCAACGAAGTCATTCTTCGCCTGACGGTCCGGGTAATCACCAATCGGGCCGATCCCCATTTGGTAGCGTCCCGCGGCCATGCCACTCAAAATACCGGACAACCCGCTGACAGAAGCATGTTCAATTTTCACACCCAGCACGCCCGCCAGTGCCGTGGCCAGATCGGCGCTGGCACCATCGAGAGAGTTATTGCCGGTGACAATTTCATACGGAGGAAATGAACCGTTATTCACTGACGTCATCACCCCTGACTTTTGAATCTCAGGCGGCAATTTCGCATGCAGTGCCGGGTCCATGGTTTGGGTCGGAATAGCCACACTTTCAGCCGCAAAGGCGCTTGTGGAAAGTATTGAAAGTATCGCAGCCGTCAGTAATTGTTTTGCCATCATCTCTATTTCCTCTGTGTAAAAGTGGGTCTGGATGTTGTGAAAAAATCATGGGAATCATTTTGTTTTTGTTAACACCTTCCCTGGTGTTGATAACGCCTTATAAACTTGACACCGTCGGTTCCGGCGCTGTTCCGGGGTGTTTACTGCCGCGCTCCCTGGTGTTGTTCGCGCTTTTTTCTACTGCATCGCTCGCCGTTGAGGACCGGCTGGCGGGGGTGATCAGAGTTTGTCAGTGCGCAACTGCGGAATATCAAAACAGCGGTTTTCCAGCACCGGCAACACCTTTCGGGCGTGAATCAGACGATCTTTATCCAATTGAGCAAACACCAGCGCCGGGGCTTCTGCAGCCCGGGCAATCGCCACACCCAGCGGGTCAACCACCATACTGTTGCCAATATTGCGTTCGCCACATTCGCCGACGGCCACCATATAGGTGGTATTTTCCAGCGCACGGGCGGTGACCAAAACGTCCCAATGCATCTCTTTGAGCGGACCTTTCACCCAGGCGGCTGGCAGCACTAATACATCGGCACCGTCGAGCACCAGACGGCGCGCCAGTTCCGGGAAACGCACGTCATAGCAGGTCATCAGACCAACCTTGAACCCTGCGACCTCGACCAGCGGCGGAACCTCTTTGCCCGGCGTGACGTTTTTGGATTCCTGCGCCGAAAACGCATCATACAAATGCAGCTTGCGGTACTGGGAAATGATCTCGCCATTGCGGATAGAGATCAGCACATTCCATGCACGGCCATCGGGTGTGGGTGTATGTACGCTCATCATGGTGGTCATCTGGCTGCCGAGACTGGCCGCCAGTAACTGGCTAACAAACGGGCCATCGAGGGGCTGAGCCGCTTTTAACACCAAATCAGGATCCGCGATATCACGCGCCAGAATGCCTTCCGGCAACACCAGTAGATCGACCTCCGCTTTCTGTGATGCCGCCATCAGCGACAGACAGGTTTCGGCATTGGCCTGCCACTGTTTGGCAACGGCAAACTGCCCTAATGCAACTTTCATGTTCATTCCTCAGGTTCAGTGACTCGCAGATTCAGCGGCAAATTGCGGGAAGAGTTCCGCCGCACTCAGGCGCTGAGCGGTCAGGTTCTGCCGGTGTAACTCTTCGGCAAAATCTTCAATCATTTTCTTATTGGCAACGTAGCCGTTTGCATTCCAGTCCGCAGGTAAATCAATGACCGTGCGACGCAGATCATCCAGCAGCCATGGCGTGGTATCAGCATATTTGGCGCGTTTATCCATCCAGACCTGATAAGAACGTTCAATCACATCGCTCAGTGCCTGCGGTAACCACGGGTGCGCTTCGGCCAGTGCCGGTTTGATTGCCAGCAGATGAATACCCGGTACGTAACCTACCTTATTAAAGTAGGCCAGTTCAGCCTGACGGAAATCGGGCTGGAACTGACGGAAGCCGGAGTCCGGCCTGAAAAAACCTTCCGGCATGAAAGGCGTGAAGACGGCGTCGAGCCAGCCTTCCTGCAGCAACGCCATCATCGGGCGCTCTTCGGGCACCGCCTCAATACGCCCTGCCCGGCCAAAACCGGCCAGACGATCAACAATAGGATGATCGGCAGTCAGACGGCCCACGTACCAGTTAGCGTCTTCAATACCCACGCCTTCCAGCGCCAGCAACGTGCGGGTCCAGGTGTTGCCGGAATCCTGCCAGCCCGTCAACCCGATGCGCTTACCGGCCAACTGAGACAGTTCGGTCAGCGGGCTGTCATCGCGAGTGATGATGCAGCGCTGACGAAAGCCACGCATCAGAAAATGAGGGATCGCCAGCAGGTCATTTTCCCCTTTGGCCCGCCCTTGGGCATAACGGCTGAAGGAGACTTCGCCTGCGTCGTAGCGATCGCTGGTGGCTAAATCGCCAACCAGAGTGCCGACGCGATCAATCTCAAGAGTAAAACCTTCTGGTTTCACATCGCCCAACGCCAGTGGCGTAAAGTAATCCCAGTCACGAACAGCCAGTCTGATGGTGATTGCCACAGCTTTCCCCTTATGAATCTGCAAATGAAAACATCACAAAAATTACATTTCATTGACTATTGGCGATCACACTCATGCCAATATGATTATTTTATCGCCTCAATTGATTAAGTTTGATACTAATGGCATAAATTAATATGTACAATAGAATCTTTGTTACTGAACAAAAGGCGAAAAATGAGTGAAAGTCTGCGGGTAAAAACACTGGATGCTGGGTGGTTCGCGGGGCATTTGCAGGACCGTTCAATGCGCGGCATTGCGCTCGAAACAGCGTCAATGATCCGTTCAGGCATTATTGAGATTGGCACCCATTTACCGGCGGTACGTGAACTGGCACAGGCACTGGGCGTCAGCCCGGCCACGGTGTCAGCCGCGTGGGGCCAGCTTCGCCGTCAAAAAGTGATTGCCGGACGCGGGCGCAATGGCGTCTGGGTGTGCGGCGATACGCTCTCCCCCCGCCCGGCGAGGTTTGAGAAAATCGGTAACTTCGGCGATCACATCATTGCCGATCTGGCGCTGTCATCACCGGATCCGGCCCTGCTGCCCGATCTTCGTGCCGCACTGCAGGCAGGCGTTAGCGCCGAGAATCTCAATAGCTATCAGCGTGAGGCCATCGCTCCGGCGTTGCTCGCGGCGGTAAAACCCAGCTGGCCTTATGAAGCCGGGGCTTTTATGGCGGCCGACGGCGGCTTTGATGGCATGAACCTGACGTTGCAAACCCTGCTGATGCAAGGCTCGGTGGTCGCGATTGAAGACCCGACCGCCACCCGCCTGCTCGACATGCTGGACAATCTGGGCGCGCAGGTTCTGCCGGTAAAATGTGATGAGTTCGGGCCGATACCTGAGTCATTGCAGATGGCGCTGGCGAAAAAGCCTTCGGCCTTTATCTACCAGCCGCGGACCCACTCTCACTGCGGTCATGCGCTGAATGCCGAACGTTACGCGGTACTGGCGGAGATCCTCAGTACCAGCAATACGCTGATTATTGAAGATGATGGCATCGGGCAGTTGTCACGAGAAAAACCCATCAGCATGGGCAGCGTACTGCCACTACGCACAATTCACGTTCGCTCGTATTCCAAAGCCTACGGGCCGGATCTGCGGCTGGCGGTGATCTCCAGCTCTGAAGATTTGATCAAACAGATCAAATCTTTTCGCAATTTTGGCGCAGGCTGGTCGAGTCGCATATTGCAGCAGGCGCTGGCGTACCTGATTAATGATGAAAAAACCCAGCAAGGCATTGAACACGCCCGCCAGGTCTATGCACAACGGCGTAAAGCGATGTCGGATGCGCTGAAAATTCGCGGCGTCACCATTCCCCACCGGGACGGTCTGTCCATGCTGATCCCGGTGCCTTCCGAGCAATTTGCCCTGGTTACCCTCGCGGCAAGAGGCATTGCGGTACTGCCCGGTGAACGCAGCCGCGTCGGGCCAGGACAGTTTATTCGCATCAGTACGTCACAGCTCAAAACCGAACAGATTGATGTTATCGCCGATGCGATTGTGCTGGCCCTTGGCTGAGAAGCTACAAATTACTGTCGCAGCCGTGTAAAATCGCCCGACACGATGGAGATGACATTCCTCCGAAACCGCCCTTACCGGCTAATGATGTCTACGCAATCTCATTGAGAGGTTCGTAGCATCACGCCGGAACCTTTCTGAATACTCACTCAATCTTACGAAAGGCTTTTATGTTTAGCACACTACTTGCAGTATTTATTGGCGGCGGTCTGGGCAGCGTTGCCCGTTGGTATGTCAGCATGAAGATGAACGGTATGACACCCGTATTGCCTTTGGGGACGTTGACGGTCAATCTGGTGGGTGCCTTTATTATCGGTCTTGGCATTGCGATTTTCACTCGCCTCACTCACCTGGACCCGGTATGGAAATTGCTGCTGACTACCGGTTTTTGCGGCGGCCTGACCACCTTTTCCACCTTTTCGCTGGAGGTGGTGTACATGTTACAAGATGGCCGTTTTGCCGGTGCGTTGCTGAACATGTTCCTCAATCTGGCAGGATCTCTGGCCATGACGCTGTTGGCCTTCATGCTAGTCAGTTGGTATACCGCGCACTGAGTTAAAAAATAACGATGCTTTTGGTAACAAAAGCATCGTAGCTGGCTCATTGTGTGAGGTAAATCCGCTTACACCCACCATTTCCCCTATTGTCTTAATGTTTCCTTCATTTTAGAACTTCATACTGGCGCCATAGATTTTGCACTTTCTGGAACCTGTTATGTTCTCAATGCCTAAAACGTTTTCTGAATGCTTAATTGTTACGCTGTGTGTTCTCAGCGCCGCCATTTTCCTGCACACCTGGTTCTCTGCCTGAGGCATTTCCTCCCCCATTCCATAACGACAGCGTGCGCTTTCTGAGCCTGCGTTGTTTTTTGACATTTACCTCCCGCGCCTGACCTCCTATACTTGAGAACGAACGTTCACACCTAATGTGTGGCGCATAACGTCAGGCAATCAAAACCCGATGCTTCATCCTCAGGAGAGTAAAGAACTGCGCATTGGCGCCAGGCGCGATCAGATTATCGCCGCATCACGGGTTTGCTTTCGCAAACACGGATTTCATGGTGCAGGCATGGCGGAAATCGCCAAAATGTCGCGGCTCAGCGTCGGTCAGATTTACCGTTATTTCGCCAATAAAGACGCAATTATCGAAGAGATCGTGCGGCGCATCGTGTTTAAAAAAATTCGTCTAATCACCGGTGATGCCCACAATCTGCGGCAGATGGCCGAGAATCTTGCCAACCGGCAGATTGGCGCACTGCACATTGAACCTAAACAGAACAGCTGCCCGGAGCTGAGCAAGGAACAGATCGAAATCGACCATGCATTGATGCTGGAGGTCGCGGCAGAAGCCACGCGCAATCCGGTGGTGGAACAAATCTGGCGCGACGCAGAACGCCAACTGTTCAATGAAGCCAAAGCCATGCTGGCAAAAACCTATTCTCACCTGTCTGATGATGAATTAACCGCCCGGGTCGAAATACTGGCAGTCATTTGCGAAGGCACGGCGTTTCGCCGCCTGACCACCCTGCACGCAAACCCCGTTAATCTTGACGTACTTTATGACCGGCTTTTTAGCCAACTGTTTGACCCTGCAACGTGACCACCACAGACGTAACCATCGCTTTCATCCCAAAAATCTACCGGAAACGGACATAATAATGAGCAATCACCTGACAGAAAAACGCCTGGGTTATGCCCTGGTTTTGGGTTCACTCGCGGCGCTTGGGCCGCTGTGTACGGACCTCTATTTACCGGCACTGCCCGAAATGGCGCTCGAGCTTGATACAACCACCGCCGCCAGTCAGTTGAGTCTGACCGCCGGTCTGCTGGGCCTGGGCTTAGGACAGCTGATCTTTGGCCCTCTGAGCGACACATATGGCCGCATGCGCCCGTTGTTGTGGTCACTGGCACTGCTGCTGGTGGCTTCCGTGGGCTGCGCGGTCGCACAAAATATTGATCAGTTAATTGCAGCCCGACTGTTACAGGGACTGGCAGGCGCTGGCGGCGCGGTGCTGTCACGCGCCGTGGCCCGTGACTTATACAATGGTCACGAGCTGACCCGGTTCTTTGCATTGCTGATGTTGGTCAACGGGCTGGCGCCTATTGTCGCGCCAGTGCTGGGCGGGGGCTTGATGAACTTCATGAGCTGGAGGGGGATTTTTGGCGCATTAGCGGTGATTTCCGTGCTGCTGTTCAGCTTCTCCGCGCTGAAACTGCACGAAACGCTGCCCGCTGAGCGGCGCTCGCAGGGTGGCGTCATGGTGATGGTGCGCTCGATTGGCGGCCTGATGAAAGACCGTCAATTTATGGGGCTGTGCCTGACGCAGGGCTTTACGATGGCGGGGATGTTCGCCTATATCGGCGCATCTCCCTTTGTATTGCAGCAGATCTACCACCTCAGTCCGCAGATGTTCAGCCTTTGTTTCGCCGCGAATGGCGTCGGCCTGGTGATTGCCGCACAGGTCTCCACGCGTCTGAGCCACAAGTGGGGTGAACTGACACTGGTCAAAATCGGCCTGTGTATCGCGGCGGCGGGTTCCGTTTCGCTGGTTATCGCCGCCAGCCTGCATGCTCCGCTATTTACGCTGCTGGTGCCGCTGTTCTTTTCGGTTATCACCATCGGTATTGTCGGTCCGAACGCAGGTTCACTGGCGATGCAAAGTCAGGGGAAAAATGCAGGCAGTGCATCAGCACTGATTGGCGTGTGTATGTTCGCGCTGGGAGCGATGAGTGTGCCTATCAGCGGACTGGGTGGCACGTCGGCATTGTCAATGGGACTGACAATTCTCGGCTGTTACGCGATTGCCATTACGCTGTTTATCTCGTTAGTCCGTAAATCCGCTGTCGCGGTGTAAACCAGAGACCGTCAAAAAAATCCAATAAAAAACCCGCATCAGCGGGTTTTTTCAAAATTTGGCCAGCGTTAAATAGGTTTAACGTCAGCAGCCGATGGACCTTTAGCGCCCTGTGTGATTTCGAACTCAACACGTTGGCCTTCAGCGAGGGTTTTAAAACCGTTGCTGGCGATAGCAGAGAAATGAACGAAAACATCCTTGCTGCCATCTTCAGGGGTAATGAAACCAAAACCTTTAGATTCATTGAACCACTTAACGCTACCTGTAATCTTAGACATCAAACTTACCTTTACGTGAATGAACGACACAGAACGTGTCAATCACAGTACAGCAACAGATTTGGCTTTTGTCCAGAATTCAGATTGCAATAAGCGATAAAGCTCTCACTCTTACAATTTGTACGATAATTCCTACTGTCAAAATGCTTTCACAGACCATAAAACATCAGAAAAATGAATCGTCATCGTTGCTGTAATCATCGGTATCGTTGTTGTCAGCGCCAAAACTCAGGTCTGAATTATCGCTGTTGTCACGCAGTGAGGCATCCTGCCAGGATGGCTGACCGCTGTCGAAATTTTGCTGCTGGAAATCATTATTGCCGAGGAAACTGGTGTCGTTGGGATCCAAATTCTGCACCGGTGGCTCTTCAATAATATTCACAATTTCCTGTGGCTGGGTCTGATGGAACATCCCCGTCAGCATCTCCGCCAGCACAACACCACCGGCCACACCGGCTGCGGTACGCAGTGCACTGCCCAGGAAACCCGGCTGTTGAGGCGCAGCCTGCTGTGGTGCGGCCTGTTGTTGATATTGTTGTTGTGGCTGGGCATTACGATTATCCCATCCATTGGTACCCGGAATAGGCTGGCTACCGGAATTATTCTGTGGTGCTGCATGTTGCTGATTTTGCGCTGATGCACCGCCGCCAAACAGCCCGGCCAGGAAACCGGTGCTTGAAGGACGGGCGTTTTTTGCCTGCTCTTGCAACTGCTCAATCTGCTGCTGCTGTGCCTGAACCTGCTGATTCAGCTTGGTCAGCGCGGCTTCCTGAATGATCATCGCCTGCGCCATATAGTAAGGGGCTGACGGCTGCTTACTGACACAAGCCTGAATCACACGTTCTGCCTCGGCGTCACGCGGCGCCGTTACAGACTCCGCCTGTTGCAGACGGCTAAAAAGACCTTCGATCAAACGCTGTTCTTCGGATTGCATAAATTCACCTTGTCGATGTGTGTCGCTGCGCTATCACGGCCTTTGCCAGCAAAAAAGCATCACAAAAGCGCACGGACAGCGCGAATCTGTCAATTACACTAAACCAATTAGTCACAGGGATGAATTAACCGAGTGTCAACAAATGTGATCGCGTTAAATAACGCGTGCTGATGGGCAGACAAGCAGAGGAAAAGCCGTCTGCCGGGAAGCAGACGGCGGGTAAAGGCAGTGGCGTTATTTCGCTTCAGACCAGCCGAAAATAAAACCGTTGTCCGGCAGATTGGTGTAGTTGCGCACCAGATCGTGGTAGGTTTTGGCCGGATCCAGATCTTTAAACTGCTGCGGATAGATAAATTTCGCCAAATATTCCATGCCGACAATATTGTACGGATGGTTATAGAACTGGTGATAGACGCCATAGGCGTGCTTATGCGTCACGGCAGAGATCTGAGCAATGCCATTACGCGCCAGCAGCGCCTGACCTTCGCGATCGATGCTGGCCTGACTGGCGCCATAACCCAACGGCAGAATGTGCGACACGCTGCCATTCGCGGGCCGCGCCGAGCCGGTCATGATGTAGACATCAGGCTTCATGCTGATGACTTTTTCCAACGACACATCACCGGATACTCCCGGCAGCAGGTCGGTGCCGATATTGTCGGCACCGACGGCTTTCACCAGTTTGCCCCAGCCGGAGTCACCGTGAGTGAAGCAGCAGGAGTCAGAGCGCCCGGCGATGGCTTCAATAAAGACCTTGGGTTTCGGATTCACCGACGCCACCACTTGCTGTATATGCTGATAGTGTTCGTTGTAGAATTTACTGTAAGCCTCGGCATTTTTTTCCTGATTCAGCACTTTGCCCAGCAGCTCAATGCTTGGCGCGGTATTTTTCGCCGGGTCACGTTCGTAATCTACAAACAGCACCGGGATCTTCAGCGCGCTGAGTTTATCCAGTACTCCCGCCTCTTTCAGCGAATCTTTCGCCCGTAGCTGCGCTACCATCAGGTCAGGTTTTTGCGCAATCACCGTTTCGAGATCAACCTGCCCTTTATCGCTAAAGCCCATATCCAGAATGTTGGCAGACTCAGGCCATTGGCTTTTCAGCATGTCCCAGGTACCGCTGTCGGTTTTCTTCAGCAGGTTATTCCACGCCACCACGTGCTGGAACGGATTGGCTTTATCGAGTACTGCCAGCGAAAGAATATCGCGACCATCCTGCAAAATAATGCGCTGCGGCGCTTGGGTGAACGTCAGTTTCTGGCCATCAAGGTCAGTCACATTCAGCGGATAGGTGGTAGCAAAAGTGGAAAAAGAGGTGACCATCAGGCCTGCAACAGAAAATACGCGAGCAGTATTCTTTAACATATTCATACCTGGCAAATGAGAATTAAAAATAAATGATTTTGAGAACCATTATCAAATAATCTCAGAATCATAAACAATCATCGATCCACAGGGCAATGTTTTTAGAGCATAAAATGTTGATAAAACATGTCGAAATATAAACAGCCGCGTTTATCACCGCAGAAAAAAAACGTCCGGCCATGATGACCGGACGCTTGGTGTCAGAACTTGCCGATCACATTCAGTGAGCATCCCGCCCGATAAAGTGCAGCAGGAATTCACTGACCATCGCACGTTTGAACGCCGACTGTGCCTTGTCGGCCGCCGCGCTGTGGCCGCCTTCGGTATTCTCGTAGAACCAGACATCAGGAATGCCCAACGCCTGCATTTTGGCCGCCATTTTACGCGCATGGTCTGGCCCGACGCGGTCATCGCTGGTCGCCGTAGAGAACAGCACCGGCGGGTATTTTTTTGCCGGACTGATGTTGTGATACGGTGAGAATTCGCGGATAAACGCCCACTCTTCTGGGATCTGCGGGTCACCGTACTCGGCAATCCACGAGGCACCGGCGGAAATTTGTGTGTAGCGCTGCATGTCCAGCAGCGGCACTTCGCAGACGATCGCCCCGAACAGTTCCGGGTAGCGCGTCAGCATATTGCCCACCAGCAGGCCGCCGTTGCTGCCGCCCTGCGCGGCCAGATGTGCCGCCGACGTGATTTTGCTGGCAATCAGCGCTTTGGCGACGGAGGCGAAATCTTCATAGGCGCGCAGACGTTTTTCCTTCAGCGCCGCTTTGTGCCACTCCGGCCCATACTCGCCGCCACCGCGGATATTCGCCACCACAAAGACACCGCCGCGATCCAGCCACGCCACGCCGCTGCCCCCCAGATAATAAGGGTCGAGCGACACTTCAAAACCACCGTAGCCGTACAGCAGCGTCGGATTCTTGCCGTCGTACACCACGTCTTTGCGGCAGATAACGAAATACGGCACGCGGGTGCCGTCGTCGGACGGCGCAAAATGCTGACTGACCTGATAACGGGATGCATCGAAATGCGACGGATCCTGCTTCAGTAACTCCGCTTCATTGTCCGCGCCGTCATCCAGATTGCCGAGCGACAGGCTGGCCGGTTGCAGGAATCCGCTGACGCTCATGAAATACTCATTCGAATCGTCAGCCACACCCCAGGCATTAATTTTGCTCAATTCCGGCACATGGCCGAACGGCTCACGCTGCCATTCGCCCTCTTTTGGCGTCAGGACTTCGAGGCGGTTCACCACGTCACGGGTGATGCTGAGGATGATGTGATCGCAGGTGCAGGAATAACCGTTGAGCTGATCGCGGGTGGCGGTGACGCCGCTCAGTGCAGTGTGTTCGCCCGGTACAAACAGCGGTTTCAGCGCACGGTCACCGGCCATAAAGGCGCCAAAATTCATGGTCAGCAGCGAACCGGACGGCCAGCTTTCGCCATTGACCAGCCATTCGCTGGAAGGCTGGATCAGGATCCATTCGCGCCATGTGCTGAATTTGGCGTCAGTCGGCACATCTATTTTGACTAAGTGCTTTTTGTCATCCAGCAGGAACACATCGCGGTGATAAAAGTCGATCACCCGCACGACATAATTGTGTTCGAAGCCTTTGAAACTGTCGTGATAGCCAACGGCCATCATGTCTTTTTTACCGGCGCTGAAGATAGTTTCGGCCTCACTGAGCGGTGTACCGCGCGACCAGATTTTCACGATGCGCGGGTAACCGGAATCGGTCAGTGAGTCTTCACCAAAGTCGGTGGCGACAAACAAATGGTCGTGATCGATCCAGCCGGTGCGGCTTTTGGCGACCGGCAGGAAGAAACCGTCGGCGACAAACTTCAGCGTCTGCAAATCAAACTCGCGCACTTCTGAGGCATCACCGCCGTCGGGTGACAGGAAGATCAGCGCACGTTGGAAATCAGGTTTAAGAGGGTGCACGCCGTGATACACCCAGTCCTTGCCTTCAGCTTTGCCCAGCGCATCGATATCCAGCACGGTTTCCCACTGCGGTTCGGCTTTGCGGTATTCGGCAAGCGTCGTGCGGCGCAGCAGTCCGCGCGGATTCTTCGCATCCTGCCAGAAGTTGTACCATTTTTCGCCGAATCTCCCGATGCCGGGGATCTGATCAGGAGAGTTCAGCCCGTCGAGCACCTTTTCGCGGATCGGATCGAAATTTTTACCCTGCGTGAAGGCCGCCAGCGTGATCGAATTTTGCTGATGCGCCCATTCCAGCGCCTGTTCATTACGTATGCCTTCCAGCCAGATAAAGTCATCCTGCGGTGGAAGAGTTGAGTCGATAGTCATGCGGTTCTGCTCCTTCAGTGATGCGTTCAACGGCTTATTGCAACAATATGCCCTGAATCAGGCTGGCTTTCACCACCGTCACCTGAGGTATTTTCAGCGCCTGCATATAGCCTTCTACCAACAGTAAGTTGCTGACGTCGGTAGCGCGGTACTCGCCTTTCAGCTCGGTATCCCCTTTCCAGACATTGTTTTTCGACACCCGTTGCACATCTGCCAATGTATAGGTGTGGTTAACCGGATGAACCTGGTCACTGATCGAATAGCCGTGTACGCCGCCGATGCCAATCACCCGTTTATGTTGTACCTCCTGCTTCATCTGGGCGCTGACATGGGTACGCGCATAGAAATTCACATAGCGCAGCACGGTATTGCGCAGTGAACCAATCGGGTTCGGCGTGCTGTCAGCCTGCTGATCTTTATTCTGTAATACCCCGGTGATGAAATCTTTCAGCGTCACCGAGGCCAGCTTGCCCTGATAAATATCCACGGTTTTCACGCCCTGCTGCTGGCGGTAGGTGGTCATCTGCATAGAGCCACCGCCGATATCCCACACCAGCAAATCTTCGTCGTTGAGATTATTATCATGCAGCGCCGCCCTGGCGGAGAGAAAACCGAGTTCCGCTTCCTGCTGCTGAGAAATGATCTTCAGGCTGACGTGCGCCTGCTGGTTAAAACGGTCAATCACCTGCTGGCCGTTGGAAGCCGTGCGGAACACGGCGGTCGCCACGCCGGTAATGCGCTGTGGCTTGAACGCGTTGGCTTTATTGACCATCTCAGTCAGCGCACTGAGGCCTTTTTGCTGGACGGCTTCGCTGAGCTGATTATTGCCGGACTTCGCCAGATCGGCATTGAACCCCACCGGACGCTGATCTTCATACAGCACTTTGCCCAGGGTTTTCTGGCAGATATTCACTTCGGTAACCTGAATTTTGGTACTGCCGGATCCCATATCAATTCCGGCGCGGTTCTCAATACAGCGGTTCGCCTGAGCCTGAGTGGGTAAAAAGGCCAGCGTGGCACACACCACGGTCAGAGAGATCACGCTGTGTAATATTTTGTTCATTCGTCCCTACCCTGAAAAGAAAATAATCATTAAAAATAAATGAAATCGCTTTATAAAATCACTCTGTTTTTAGCCTGCTATCCCACTGTTTTCTGCAATCCTGCACCTTATATAACGAAAAAGGGTGGCCATCGCCACCCTCTATTTTTAGTCTCACCGGAATATTAGTATTCAATATGACCATTGAGATCTTCGCCATTACTGGCAATGACCCGCTGATACCAGAAGAAACTTTTCTTGCGGTATCGCGCCATATCTTTCAAGTCATGCTCATCGCGGTTCACGTAAATAAACCCGTAACGTTTGCTGATGCCCTGATGAGTACTGACTAAATCGATGGCCGACCACGGGCAATAACCAAAGAGTTCGACGCCGTCGGATATTGCCAGTTTTAACTGCTCAATATGAATACGCAGATAATTAATGCGGTTATCGTCGTACACTTTTTTGTCGGCCGTCAGCTTATCAAATGCCCCCAGACCGTTTTCGGTAATGATCAGCGGCATGGCATAGCGTTCATATATTTCACGGCAGGTGACACGAAAACCGACCGGGTCGATATACCAGCCAAACTCGTTATGCTCGAGATGCGGATTATCCACACCGAGATAAACATTTTTATAGACGCCAGCCAGCTGCTGGTCTTCCACGGCGCGCGGATCTTTTTTCTCTCCGGCGTGAGTATTCGGCGCGTCAGCTGCCACGGTGGTCGAGGCATAATAGTTGAATGCGATGAAGTCCGGTTTCCCCTGGCGCAGCACCTCCATGTCACCCGGTAATATCTCCGGCAGCAGGGACTTCTCTTCGAGGAAACGCCACACCAGGGCGTTATAACGCCCATGGCAGGCTAAGTCGAGATATAGCCAGTTGCGGATAGACGAGTAATTTTGCGCAGCAATATTGTCTTCCGGTTTGGAGCTGGCGGCATAAATACAGGAGATATTCGGTGCCGGTCCAATTTTCGCCTGCGGTAATAAGGTGTGGCAGAGAATCATGGCTTTGGCCTGCGCCAGCATCATGTGGTGATTCTGCTGATATAAGGCTTTCTGCGGATTTTCGGTGTTGGGATCCAGCGTGCCTATCACATCGCCTTTAAGGATCATCATGTTTTGTTCATTGATGGTCAGCCAGTATTTGACCCGGTCACCGTACAATTCGAAAGTGGTTCGCGCGTAGCGTTCAAACGCATCAATGGTCTGCCGGTTAGACCAGCCGCCCTGCTGTTGCAGCGCATAGGGCAAGTCAAAATGGTACAGCGTGACCAGCGGCTCAATGCCTGCGTTGCAAATCTCGTCGATTAACTGGTTATAAAACGCCACGCCCTGCGGGTTGATTTCGCCGTCACCGGCAGGAAACAGGCGGCTCCAGGAAATGGAGAAACGGTAGGTTTTCAGTCCCAGTTCTTTGAACAGAGCCACGTCTGTTTTGAAGTGATGATAGTGGTCGCTGGTGACTTTAAAGTCGCTGATATTATCGGGAAACGTCGCCATATCAATGACCGAAGGGCCTTTCCCCTCCTGATCCCATGCGCCTTCAACCTGGTAGGCCGACGTGGATGCTCCCCATAAAAAATCAGCGGGGAACGGTTTGGTTTGCTTGTAAATCATCCTTATCACCTCTTGTCATTTTAGCTTTGGAGAGTATCCGGTGGTGGCTACCGGCCTCAGCGTGACTGCCTGAGACTGTCGATTTCCTTATGCAGATAGATTATTTCTTCGGCCATTTCCCGACATAACAGGGAGTTCATTAAGTGATCCTGCGCGTGGACCATGATCAGATTGACCGGGATTTTTCCGCAGCCTTCATCGGCACCAATCAGCTCGGTCTGGATCTGATGGGCGCGTTTACCGGCCTGCGTGGACTGCACCAGCAGCGCCTCAGCCTGCTGCCACTCTTTTTTGCGGGCCGCCTGTAAGGCTTCCATCGCACATGAGCGGGATTCCCCGGAGTAGATGATAAGTTCCATCACCGTGGTTTCCATATCCATCTGTGTGTCCATCGTATTGCTCCCCTTGGCGGCTCAGGCCTGTGGCTGAGTCAGCGTCTGTTTCTCTTCCTGCTCTGGCGGATTTTCCTGTTCGAGCAGCTGTTTTTCATAGGCTTTAAAGAACGGATAGTAAATCACTGACGAAATGGCGATGAGGATCAGCACCAGTGCAGCGGCGCGCAGATCCCAGCCCGTTGACCACGCGGCACCAATCGGTGCGGGTGCCGTCCAGGGCACCACCGAGATCACTTTACCTACCCAGTCGGTGCGGGTGGCAATGTAGGCAATCACAGCGTTGACCAGCGGTGCGGTAATAAACGGAATGAATAAGGTCGGGTTCATGACGATCGGCGAGCCGAAAATCACCGGTTCATTAATATTAAAAATGCCGGGGATCAGACTGAGTTTACCGATAGAGCGCAAATGCGCCGAGCGGCTGCGCAGATAGAGCAACACCAGCCCCATGGTCGAACCGGAGCCGCCAATCACAATAAAGAATTGCCAGAAGGGCTCGATGAAAATATGCACCGGCGGCTGGCCAGAGGTGAGCAACTCCTGATTAATACCCAGGTTAGTTAACCAGAATGCCTGCAACATGCCGCTGATGATCACCGCGCCGTGAATACCGGCAAACCACAGTAGATGGCAAATCAATACGGCAATCAGAATGGCCGGTAAGGTATCGGCGGCGGAGATAATCGGACCAAACAGCGCCATAATGGCCTGTGGTAATAGCATATCGAATTGATATTGAATAAACAGGCTCAGCGGATACAACGTCAGTACCACCGCCATAATTGGAATGAGTAAATCGAAGGACTGTTTTATTTTCGGCGGAACTTGATCCGGCAGTTTAAAACCGATATTTCTGACTTTTAAAAACCGCGCTAATTCTGTGGTATAAATCGCCACCAGCACGGCGGTAAATATCCCAACTCCGCCCAGACCCAGCGTCGGCAGCATTTTATTCACCTGCGGCGATGCCACCAGCATAAAGGACATCAGTGATAACATGGCGGTCATAAAGGGATTAAGTTTGTAGCTGGCCGCGAGGTTATAGGCGATAGCGGCGGTGATATATATCGACATGATCCCCATGGTCATATTGTAGGGAGTTAATATCACTTCCTGATATTTCACTGACATCGCCAGCCACCAACGGGCGAATGCCCAGCCGCTGTCGGGGGAAAAAGGGGGGTACGCAAAAACCAGCAGGAACGAGCCGACAATCATAAATGGCATGGCCGAAATAAACCCATCCCTGATTGCCATAATATGCCGCTGACTGGATATTTTGCCCGCCATCGGACTAATTTTATTTTCGATAATACCGAACAAGACATCACTGGCATGAGACATAAATTTCCCCTATGGCACAAGCATGGTAAGAGCGTCGGGTAAATATTGACCGTCGGGGATAATACTGCAACCGGTTTCAGAAACCGGTTGCGGTTTTGTGATTGGCTTCATAAATAAATGTATTACGCAGGAAAGTCTGGGATTTATAGGGGAATTGGGGCTAAAGGAAATGATGAAAGGGAAATGACACAGCCTACCGATGCAGACTCACTGCACAGCAGGCCATGGTCGTGCTCAGCTAATTAGATTCAGCCTTTAGTCACGGAGACAATGTCTTTGATCTGGCTAAAGTTGGAGTTGCCGTGATCGGTTTTGACTGTTGGGTAAACGCGTTCCCCTTTTTTCACAAAGCCAGTTACCACGTGGGTAGAACCGCTCTTAACAGTCAGAACATCACCAATACTGATTGAACTTTCGACTTCGCTCATAACAATCCTTAACACTTACAATCGCTTAACTTCAGGGTGTCCAGTTAATACCTATAAAGAGTAGGCCTTTATCCCACACATAACCAGCGGCATCGCCCTGAGCGCCGCAATAGCTCACCCGATAGTCACTCGCCTAGGAAAATTCCTGAAGACTTCCCCCTAAGTCAAATTATGGAAAGTTGTACTTGAACGTGTAATACCGACAGTTATTATAAGTGTGCAAGCACTTATCCCCCTATAGGTCATTGCATCTCATTGGACTATCCCCTCGTAAGGTATTACGACATCCCGCCATCCTTGAGCGGGATTTTTTTTGCCTGCCATTTGGCGGTCTCAACCTTCGTTAATCCACACGCGCATCTCCCCTTCCCCACGATTCGCCCAGCTGAAATAGGGAACAAAGGTCAGGGTTTGCGGTTGCAACTCAGTCGCAGTCGGATTGAAACTGTAGAGCGGCTGTTGGGCGGCCTGCGTGGAATTAACCCTCACCCCGCGGGTCTGCAACAGGGTTTTTCCTTTGAACAGACCGCTGCCGGCAATCAACCTGAAGGATGCGTGTTCCGGCAGTTGCACATTGTGCAGTTCGCTACCGTTATCGGCCTGTTCGAGGCAATAGACCAGCGGTCCACGCTGAATCGCCACTTTTCCGGCCACATGACGCAGCAACGGATTGCCCTTGACCCGCGTTACCGGCATGGGCAGCGTCAGTTGCAAAACATCGCCGTTCTGCCAGTGACGCGTCAGGCGCACGTAACCACGCTGTACATGACCGCGTAGCTCCTGCGGCTCACCGTTAACCAGCAGCTGTGGGCTGGCGCACCAATCTGGCAAACGTAGCGCCAGCGTGGCCTCCAGCGGCGCCGTGGTTTCCAGTTCAATATTCACCGTGTCATGCCATGGATAACCGCCACTCTGTTTGAGACGCAGGGTTTCGCCATCGACATCGACTTCCACGTCACTGCCGATATAGAGATTAATATCCACCCCGTCATTGCGGCGGGTATAAATATAACTGCCGAGTGAGGCCAGCAGACGGGCGATATTGGGCGGGCAGCAGGCGCAGCCGAACCAACGCTGGCGTACCGGTTTAACGTGGTCATAGATATGGTTGAACTGAATACTTTTCGGATGCACTTCCAGCGGATTGACGTAGAAGAAGTGCTTACCGTCAAGCGCCATACCGGCCAGCACGGTGTTATAGAGTGCACGCTCCATGACATCGCTGTAACGACTGTCGGCCTCCAGCTGCAACATGCGGTTGGCGAACATCATCAGGCCAATGGATGCACAGGTTTCGGTGTAGGCGGTATCGTTCGGCAAGTCGTAATCACAGCTGAATGCCTCGCCGCTGCTTTGCGAACCGATGGAGCCGGTGATGTACATCTGGCGCTGGGTCATGTTTTCCCACAGCCTCTGACACACCTCGCGCTTTTCCTGATCCTGGCTGAGGCGCGCCAAATGTGCCACACCCGCGTAAAGGTAGACGAAACGTACCGCATGGCCGATGGCGGTCTTCTGTAACGCAACCGGCAAATGCGCCTGGCTGTACGCCTTGTCTTTCACCATCCATGCCGGGCCGTGAATATTCCAGTGTGAAGTGCGCCCGCGTTTTTCAAACTCAAGATCGTAAAAATGAGGCTGCGTACCGCGCTGTTCGACGAAATAACGGGTCAGTTCAAGATAACGCGGCTCGCCAGTGGCCTCGTACAGCCGCATCAGCGCCAGCTCAATTTCCGGGTGACCGGGATAACCCTGAATCTGGCCCTTTTCCGGCCCGAATACCTGCGAGATGTGGTCAGCCAGTTTGCATACCACCTCCAGCAGACGGTTTTTCCCGGTGGCCTGCGCATAGGCTACCCCCGCCTCAATCAGGTGCCCGGCACAGTACAGTTCGTGGCATTCCGCCAAATTGCTCCAGCGCAACGCGGGCGCTTTGACGGTGAAATAAGTATTCAGGTAACCGTCAGGCTGCTGCACGGCAGCCACCAGTTCAATCACCCGGTCCGCCGTCTCTTCCAGTACGGCATCCGGGTTTTTCACCAACAGATAAGCGACGGCTTCCAGCCATTTCGCCACATCACTGTCCTGAAAAACCATACCGTAAAACTCACCATCACTCTGTCCGGCAGCGATACGGAAGTTTTCAATCGCATGGCTCGGTTCAGCCTCCGCCACCTGGTCATTGAGCGCCAGCCACTGATACGGCACCACCACCTCTTTAACCAGACGCTGATACTCGAGCCAAAACGCATCGGTTATCTGGACTTTATCCAGTGGGACCTCAAGGCAATCTATAGGATGAAAAGACATGCAACCTCCTGAAATGGTGTCGTTAAACAATGTCGTAAAATCAAATTTTGCTGGCCAGCTCGCCGGACATGCGATTGAGCAGGCGGTTATCGAGCTTGCAGAAAGTAATGGTGATCGCCAGCAGCAGATGCAGTGCGGCAGGCAGCAGCGTTTCAAACAGCCGGATACCGGTCAGCGACGCTGACGTTTGATGGTCAACCCCGGCCTGATAGGAAACCAGAATAAACACCAGCGCGATGATCCCGGCGCTCGAGGCCCATGCCAGTTTGATGAAAAACAGATTGAAGGCGAAGTTCATGCCGGAAGAGCGGATGCCGTTTTTCCAGTGCCCGTAGTCGTCGGCGAACGCCATGATGGAAAAGTGCAGCGGCAGCGTGAATCCCAGGATCACGCAGTGCACAAAAATGATGCCCAGCCACAGCGATTGCCACTGCTCACCCACGGGCATAAACCACAGCAGCAGCGAGAACACCGCCAGTATCAGGTTAGTGAGCATATACAAACGTACCGTGTCGATAACTTTGGTCAGTTGATTGACAATCACCGCGCCAAGTATCGACGCCAGCGTCACCATGCCAAAAAACAGCGAGGCATAACCTGCGCCACCTTTGAGCACATAGGTGATGAAATACATGTAGCCGCCGCCACGTAGATTGAAGACGTTGATCAACAGGAAAGACATCAGCAGCACCAACAACAGCTGATCATTTTTCAGCATGCCGCGAATATGCTCGCGCACGCTGAACTGGCCGAGCATCGACAAAGGCAGACGTTCACGTACGGTGAAAAAGCACCACAGGAACATCACAACGGCGACCGCGCATAACAGACCGACACCTTGCTGATAGCCGAGTGCCGCATCGCCGTGACCAAAATATTCCACCAACCACGGCAGCCCCACCGAGACTAAAAAACCGGCCACGCCGCACAGCACAAAGCGCCACGCCTGGCAGGAGATCACTTCGCGGTGATCGGTGGTCATGGTGTTGATCAACGCGCAGTAAGGCACGTTGATCGCTGTGTAAGAGACAGAGAGCAAAAAGTAAGTGAAGAACGCGTAGGCAATTTTGGCGTCTCCGCTAAGACCCGGCACGGTGAAGGTCAGCAACCCGACCACGCCAATCGGCACGGCAATCCACAACTGCCAGGGACGAAAACGCCCCCAGCGGCTTTGCGTACGGTCCGCCAGAATTCCCATCAGCGGATCGGAGATCGCGTCGATAATGCGCAGGGAAATGAACAGCGTGCCGACAATCGCCGGGGTCAAACCGAAAATATCGGTATAGAAAAAGGTCAGGAAATTGGCAATCAGGCAGGTAATAATGGTGCCGCCGGCATCACCGAGTCCGTAACCTATTTTCTCACTGACCGTTATTCGGCTACTTTTTTCTTTAATCCGCGCAGGGGACGTATCAATTGAAATTGTTGGCATCATTTCCTCGCTTATATTTATATTTTTTATTCGTAGCAATAAGAAACAGGCAGCCATAACGTAATTTTTTATGGCATCAGGACGTTTTTAAATACAATAAATAAGGTACGTCCTTAATCTGGCATGGACGTAAAAGCACAACAAGTGGCGGATCAAGTAGTAAAAAGGGACGATTCCGACCTGCCTCGGGTTTTGTGAAGCGGATCAAACCCTGCACGATCCAGCCGACTAACCAAACGCCACTCTGCTAGCCTAAAACCTTCCAACAGCCCTCTCCCATGACTTAACCGGAGAATTAAATGCTTTCTATTCCCGTAAGTTACCCGCTGCGTGTACAAAACGGTGGCCTGTTTATCTCACGCGGTGTCGGCACACATCCGACTCGCACGCTCACCTCATTTGAGTTGATTTACGTGGTGCGTGGATCACTGTCACTCCAGGAGGAACAGACCCGTTTTGATTTGCACGCCGGTGAAAGCTTGATTTTATTTCCCGGCAGAAAACATCAGGGCATGGGCATATTCGACGCGCAATTAAAATTTTATTGGCTTCACTTCGATATTTTACAACATCAGCAAAATAATCCCTCTTTGCAGCTGGATATTCCACAGCACTGTAAAGTTCGCGATGCCGAAAGAATATTGGCGCTGTTCAGACTTTTTTTAAATGAACAGCAGCGCGGTGCGCAAAGCCCGTCGCTGGAATTATTTCTGCTGTTATTATTACAGGAAGTCGGGCAGGCTCCGGTCGGTGTGCCTGACCCCGATGGCCCCGGTGTGGCGCTGGCGTATAAAGCCCGCCAGCTGATTGCCACCCGTTACCATCAGCCGCTGGGTACCGCTGAACTGGCGGCGCTGCTGCACTGTAACGCGGACTACCTTGGGCGAGTTTTCCGTTCTGCCTTTCATCAGACCCTGACCGATGCCCTGCACCAGCAGCGCGTCTCGGCGGCAGAAAGCCTGCTGCTGACCGATAGCGGCAGTCTGGCGGAAGTGGCGCGGCGCACGGGTTTTAATGATGCCGCTTATTTCAGGCGAGTATTCAGCAAACTGTTAGGGATAACCCCGGCGGCGTATAAAAAAAGATACTGCCGTGAACATATCAACTCGGATTAATCTCTCATCGGACCTGTTATAAACAACGGGGTAACAATCTCAAAATCCTGAGAAAAGTCATGATACTATTGCGCTATTCCCGCTGCTGAAAATGTCAATTTACCTATGACTGAATCCTACGAATTTCTCAATAACATGCCGGTAAATCAGCAGATCTACCGGACCCTGCGTCAGGACATCGTCACCTGTGTGATCCCGCCGGGAACGCTGTTGTCAGAGAAAGAAATTTCGTCGCGCTTTAATGTCTCACGCCAACCGGTGCGTGAAGCCTTTATCAAACTGGCGGAAGCCGGTCTGGTGCAGGTACTGCCCCAGCGCGGGACGTTCGTGATGAAGATCTCCGCCAAACGCGTGGCCGATGGCCGTTTCATTCGTGAAGCGGTGGAAACGGCGGTAGTGCGCCGCGCCGCCGTGGTCGCAACCCCTTATGATCTGGCGCTGTTAGAACACAATCTACAACGCCAGCGGCTGGCGGCGAAAAGCCAGCAAACACAGGAGTTTTTGCTGCTGGACGACGAGTTTCACCGCACCATCGCGCAGATCATCGACTGCCGCCTGGCGTGGGAAACCGTCGAGCATATTAAAGCCACCATGGACCGCGTGCGTTTCTTAACCCTGAGCAAAGTCTCCCCGCCTGAGAGTCTGATCGAGCAGCATGACAACATTTTTGCCGCGCTGAAAGCCCATGATCCTGATGCCGCCGAGCGCGCCATCCGCATTCATCTGCAAGAGATGATCTCCACCATCACGCCCATTGCCGAGCAAAACAGCGACTGGTTCGAGACCGAGTAACCGCCGGGCGTCCTGCATTTTCGCAACGCCAGCGACCACAGGCAGCGAGCCGCACGATAAAGACGCCCACTCCAGCAGCCTTGAGGATTTACAAAAAAATGCCGTTTATGTTAGCCATGACATAAATTTGTATAACAACTTACGCTAAGCTGTAAACCATGTGCTTTCCATGGGATTTTTGTTATGCCGTCTGCTGCGCCGTTGAAATCCGATATATTGAAAAAATGCTATTACAGCGCCGAAGAGACGCTCTCGCTGGGTCTGCTGGATGTGGAGAAAATCGAACAGATCGCCCGCGATCTGGATATCGCCGAGAGTGAAAAAGAGCACTATGTCACCGGCTGGATGGGCCAGAACAGCGTGGTGCTGGTGCGAAATTATCAGGATAAGCGTGGCACCTCCAACGGGCTGGTGATGTCGCGCGGCCAGCGCTACAAGCTGAGCGTGCAAGCCATTAAATTCCGCATTCCTAAATTCCTGTTATGGATAACTCTGCGCCGCCGCCCGCGCACCATGTCCGTGGTGGGGTATACCCGCCTGGGTGAACAGGCCAGCGGCTTGCAGCAGTTTCACAATATTCTCGAGCCAGAGCTTAAACAGCAGTTGGAAACCGACTGGCGCGAGCTGAACGACTATCTCGGCATGGCATGCTGGCAGATGGAGAACAACCAGCCCTTGTGGCGGGAATTACAGCGCGAAATCACGCCTCAGGCATTATGGTTTCTGGCTGACAGCAATTGGTTCAGCGGTAAAAAACTGCAAAAAGACGGTGACTGCGAGGGGCTGTGGGCACATAACCGCTTCCTGGCCCGCCGCACGGGTGAGCACGCTGCACTGCTGATCTCATGGCGTGATGAAGAGAATGATGACATCGCCAGCTATCTGTTTGAGCGCGTCTCTTCGACGCAGATTCGTCTCTCCCTGCGCCCGCGCAAAGAGGAAAAATTCTACCCGCTGAACCCGTTTGATGCCGTGCATCTTATGCAGGCGCTGACGCTGTTTCAGCAGGCAGAATCTGAGATTTGTCACGATAAGATCCGCGCCTGACCTGGCGAATTCACGCCCGCTACCACCATTGATGGAAATGATGTACCGGCCCGCAGCCGTGGCCGACCTCCAGCGAATCGGCTTGCATCAGCGCCTGTTGCAGGTAGGCTTTGGCGGCCTGCACGGTGTCCGGCCAGTTTTCATGGCGCGGGCGCAGTGCCGCCAGCGCCGCCGACAGCGTACAGCCGGTGCCATGAGTGTGGCGCGTATTGACCCGCGGGGCGGTAAATCGCTGGCGGCCATCGCGCATAAACAGCCAGTCCGGGCTTTCCCCCCCTTCACTGTTTTCACTCGCCTGCAAATGCCCGCCTTTCATCAATACCGCCCCACACCCCATCGCCAACAGCGCTTCGCCCTGCTCACACATCTCCTGTTCGTTCTGCGCAATGCCGCACGCCAGCAAGGCAGCGGCTTCCGGCAGATTCGGCGTAATGATCGACATCTGCGGCAGCAGTAACCGGCGTAACGCCTCGACCGCATCCGGCTGCAATAACGGATCACCGCTTTTCGCCAGCATCACCGTATCGAGCACCACAAACGGCAGCCCGTAGTGCTTCACTCTTTCCGCCACCGCTTCCACAATGTCAGAGTTCGCCAGCATGCCGATTTTCGCGCTGTCGATACGCACATCGCTCAAAACCGAATCCAGCTGCGCCGCCACAAACGCCGGTTCGATGTTGTACACCGACTGCACACCACGGGTATTTTGCGCCACCAGCGCGGTGATCACGCTGGTGCCATAGGCTGCGAGGGCGGAGAAAGTTTTGAGGTCGGCCTGAATGCCGGCGCCACCGCTCGGGTCAGTACCGGCAATCGTTAATGCGTTGATGCGCCTCATTGCAGCGCCTCCCCGTCCAGCAGATAAAGATTATCCAGGAACGCAGGAATGAAACTGCCCGGCCCACGTACCTGCTGGCAGGCCAGTTCACCGGCACAGGACATCACCCGGCACGCAGCCGCGACATTCTCCAGCCGCTCACCCGGCAGCGCAACAAAGGCCGCTACCACCGCCGACAGCGAGCAGCCGGTGCCTACCACGCGGGTCATTAGCACATGCCCGCCGTGCACAGCCAGACAACGTTCGCCATCGGTCACGTAATCAACCTCGCCGGTGACGGCGACAATCGCCCCGGTTTGCTGCGCCAGTCTTTTTGCCGCAGGCAGTGCCGAGAGGGAATCATCGCCGCTGTCGACGCCGCGCCCGGTAGAGCTCATCCCACTGAGTGCGCGGATTTCAGAAGCATTGCCACGGATAGCAGCAGGGGTGAGTTTAATGAGTTCAAGACAGAAGTCAGTTCGCAGCGTCAGTCCGCCCACGGCCACCGGGTCGAGCACCCAGGGCTTTCCGGCCAGATTGGCGGCCTGAACCGCCGCGCGAATAGCGTCGATCTGAGGGTGGGTCAGCGTACCGACATTCACCAGCAGCGCATCGGCTATAGAAGCAAACTGCGCCGCTTCAATTGGGTCCACCACCATCGCCGGTGACGCACCCAGTGCCAGCAGCACATTTGCGGTAAAAGATTGCACCACGTCGTTAGTCAGACAATGCACCAGAGGCGCGGCATTACGCAGGGTTTGCAAAGCACCGGCAGCACGTGCGCCGGAAAAATCGACAGGTCGGATAGTCATATGTCTCCCCACCGGCGCTCAAGAAGGCGGTATCGGGAGAGATACCTGACTTCCCTACGCTGGCATAATCCAGATCAAGTTATTCAAGCTTGTCTCATAAGGCATCAACAAGACTTAAAATGCATATAAAACATATAATAAGTAAAATATAACGTTTCACATAGTCTCAGTAAATCCCTACTAGTCTCGTCATAAATTTGGTACATTATGGGTACGCGGTAAAAACTGGATTATGCCAATACTTAAAACCAAAACTGATGTTCAGCGGTTCTCCGTTCCTGTCGGTAAGACAATGAAAAAAGAGAACGTGTTTAATAACGGGCTTACTGGATTGTATCTGGTTGCGCGGAGAAATCCATCTGGTGTGATCACCAGAAGCTGGAGGTACATTGCCACTGAATTTGATATCACTTTGGGCACTTACCCTTTACACAGTTTGGAAGAAGCTCGTCAGTGGCACTGCCTACAAGTTGCAAAGGTTCTGTCGCATTAAGACGGCGTCAGGTAACATGCTGTTTTTTTTATGATGTTGCCTGCTCATGCCTCTGATACGTAAGGCTTTCAAACGCCTGCATTATCCTATTGATGTTATTGCCCAATGCGTTCGCTGGTATCTGGCTTATGCCCTTAGCCTACGCAATCTCGAAGAGATGATGGCCGAGCGCGGCGTCATCGTTGACCATTCTACGCTTCACCGCTGGGTTATCCGCCTGGTGCCGCTGCTGGATAAGGCTTTTCGTCTACACAAGCGCACCGTGGGTCGGCGGTGGCGCATGGACGAAACCTACATCAAAATCAAAGGCCAGTGGAAATATCTGTACCGCGCGGTAGATACTGCAGGTCAAACCATCGACTTCCTGCTGACGGCCAGGCGGGACGCCGCCGTTGCGTTGCGCTTTTTTCGCAAGGCCATTCGTTATCATGGCGACCCCGAGGTGGTCACTATCGATAAAAGTGGTGCTAATACCGCCGCTTTGGCCACGCTTAATGCCGATAAATCCGATGAGGAAAAGATAACCGTTAGGCAGAGCAAGTATCTTAATAATCTGATTGAGCAAGATCATCGGAATATCAAACGACATATCCGCCCGATGATGGGATTCAAATCATTTCGACGAGCACAGACGCTCTTGGCGGGTATTGAACTGATACATATGATACGAAAAGGGCAATATCAGCACCCGAAAAGTCAGCGTTTGTCACCTGCAGGATCATTTTATCTGTTGATTGCTTAAATAATCGACAATAAAACTTATGCCAACTTCATGTCACTAGTGCGACAGAGCCCCTTTAACGCCGTGGCGGAAAAAGCAGAAGTGTATTTCTCAAACATGGCCCGTTTATCGAGCAAGATACGCATAAACATCGCCGCGCCGAGAGTGTTGGTCACCATCATCGGCGCGGCGATGTTGCTCACTAAATGTAACGCGTCCTGAAAGGGTCGGGGGATCAGCAGGATAATCAGCATCTGCGCCAGCTCGGCGATAAGCGTCGTTACCCCGGCAGTCAGTGGGCTAAACAATTTATCGGTACGCCCGCGTTTAATCAGAATGCTGTGGATCAAGCCACCGAGCAGACCTTCCACGATGGTGGATACCATACAGCTGAGCGCCGTCATCCCGCCCAGTGAATAGCGGTGTAACCCTCCGGTAAGCCCGACCAATCCTCCGACGAGTGGCCCACCGAGCAACCCTCCCATCACCGCCCCGATAGCACGGGTGTTGGCAATGGAGTCGTCTATATGCAGGCCCAGATAAGTGCCCAAAATGCAGAAAATGGAAAAGGTGATATAGCACAGCAGTTTATGCGGCAAGCGCACAGTGACCTGCATCAGCGGTATAAACAGACGCGTTTTACTCATCAGCCAGGCAATAACCAGAAAGACACACATCTGCTGTAAAAGCAGTAAAATCAACTTGAACTCGTACATGCCCTGACATCCACAACCCATGATGCGGACAACCTAGCGTGATTAATAAAAAATTTCTTAGGCACAGCCCAGAAAATCGAGATCAGTTTCTCAATTTTTTGGGAAAGTGCGTCAGTATCAAAATGTATCAGCAATGAACGCTTCAACAATTAACCGCGCACCTTTCGGCCAAGGCCGCGTCAATGCATTAAACAACGTTGATGCTGCCAATCCTGATTCTCTGGATAGAGCAGCGAGTGTTGTTTAACGTTTTTTGAAACCCGCGGGAATGTCAGTTGGTTGCCAATATCCGCATTAGCCTGCCGGTTATCACCTTTATCACGATTTCAGCTCATAGTCCGGCAGAGCAAATTGGCCAATAAATGCATCAAGTGCCTGGGTATCCGGTAAGGCAGTTAAGGCACCTTTGCGGGTGGTGGCAAGTGCGCCACAGGCGCTGGACTGGGTGATGGCTTGCCGGAGCTGAGTAAAACTCTGCGGCATACCGGCATGCGCTATGTATGCCAGCAAACCGGCCAGGAAAGCATCGCCCGCCCCGGTCGTATCGACGCTCTCGACGGTATAGCCGTTGAAGTGGATGACGCTATCGCGCCAGAGCACCATGGCACCTTGTTCGCCGTAGGTCACGACTTTGAGCTGGGCGGGCAGCGTTTTAAGGGCATCCAGCGCTCGGGTAAAATCATGAGTGCCGGTCATCCAGTACCACTCTTCTTCCGATAATTTCAGGATATCGGCCTGAAGAGCAAAATGGTGCACGCAAGCAAGCATGTCTTGCTTATCACTCCACATTTGTTCACGTAAGTTCACATCGAAACTCAGCAGTCCGCCGCGCTGTTTTACTTCCCCTATCGCGGTAGTTAACGTATCGCGACAAGCTTCGGCGACCAGTGCCAGCGAGCAGAAGTGCAGAATGTCGTTGCTAAAGTCGGGAAGCGCATCCGGCGTTAAAAATTGATCGGCAGAAGGATTAGTCAGAAACGTAAATCCACGCTCTCCGCCACTGTTCAGGGAAACCAGTACCGTACTGGTTCTGTGCTGGCTATCCATCTGAACGATTTGGGTTGAGACACCTGAGTCACACAGTGTTTTTTTTAAAAAATGCCCAAAGTCGTCATCGCCAACCCGACCAATAAAGCCACTGTGGCAGTCTAAACGGGCGGTACCCACCGCAACGTTGAAAGGCGCGCCACCGGCACAGGCGTGATACTGCATATTGGAAAGCGGTAAGAGATCGACCACCGCATCGCCAAGCGTCCAGATATTCATGACATTTCCTTAAAAAATAATTAAATAGTGTTGCTCTGGAATAACCCGCGGTGAAGGCAAAGTGATTTCGATAATGTGTTATCCGTTGCTCTTGCACCGCGGGTGATATAAACCCTATTTTTAAAAGTTATAATCCAGCATTAACTTATAATCAGTAGTAATGGCATCGCCATTGGTTACCCAGCTCCCATTCTGATTCATCAACGCACCAGTGACTTCTCCGGAAACCGTGAATCGTTGGGTCAAAGGATAATTGACCGACACCTTCAGGAAGCGATTGCGGGTATTTTGGAATACCTCACCATCTTCGGGTTGCGCATTATTTTTCTTATAATGGCCGTAGCCGCCGCTGAGCGTGGTTGATAATTCCCCCCAGTTGTGCCAGACACCCATTGATGTAGTCCAGCTCTTGTCATCGATATCGCCCCATTGTTTTCTGTCTAATATTGCAGAGGCGAATTGCTGGCGGAACCAGACGCCGGTTGTGTTGTTAATAATATATTGCACACCAGGTTCGATTCTAAATGAGCGCACGTCACGGTCATTTTGTGAAGCACCGCTGCGGCGATGATCAATCTGCTGATACAAGTAATTGAAGAAGGAGAAGCGATCCGTTACGCGGAGATCACTAAAGAACTTGATGCGCCCTTGCCAGCGGTCCTCGATTGACGAACTTCCTCCCATCACATCCCAGCCAAAACGCAGACGCTTGTAGAAGTATTCATGGCCAATAATCAGTTGCGTCCACTGATTTTGGTCGAGGTAAGTCTGGTTCTCCCACGTACCGTTATAATCTGTGGTTCTGCCTTCAGAAAATGCCAGATACCAGCCAGGTAAAGCATCGTGGCGCATAACGCCCTGAACAAAAGTCAGTGAATCATTCCCGTTGTGGAAATGGCTGTTACGCCAGTTATTATCCTCAATCGAATATTTCATCTTAAGCTGGCCGTGAACACGACCGCCGGCAGGATTGGAGGAGCGGGTTGAGGTCCACATAACGTCCTCATCCAAATATGACCACGGATCAACAGCAATCACCTTTCCCGATAAATCCTTCATGATGCTCATGCTTGCATGGGCCAGAGTTGGAAGCATAAGGGCAAAAATAACCGCCACGGCATGATGTATTTTCATAATAATATCCCGTTATTTCATTTCTTGAATTTTCAACGTGGCGTGAAAATTATCGCTTTGAGGCAGACTGATACTCCATGATTTTCCTGGCATGGAATACATCCGGGTACTGAATGCCGCTGTGTTATTAATATAAAAAACAGCCATTGAGTCCTGAATCAGGATGCGTAGTTCAATTTTTTCTCCCAGCGGAACATCCATCCAGGATTCTGCATTTGCGCGATGAATTGACGTAAGTGGGGAATTAAAGAAATAGACTTTTCCTTTTGTTTTATTAAATACAACATTTAGCGTTGAATCACTGATGTGATCATCCGTCAGACCAAAACTCATGATCATGCCAGCAGAAGGGATATCAACGGTTGCCGTAAGCTCGCCGCGCTTAGGCAGTGGAGGATAAACATAGGATTGTAATGGACCAAACTGCGTTGCCGTTTTTAGCGTTTTTACAGGCTGCAATGAGCGGACAGGGCCAGGATTGTCATTAATAACTCTCTGCAGTTCCTGCGGTATAACGCTTTTGAGCTGCCCGTCCTTATCCGCGATCAGTTCATGGACAACCAGATTTCCTGCCCAGTCGATGTTGCCTTGGTCGCTATTTCCCGCTTTGGTCGGAATCCAGCCGAAAATAAATAAACGGTCGTCTTTGATGGCCAGTTTACCCGCGTAGAAGCCGGCTCCATCCACAGCATAATTACCCAGTTTGCGCCACGGCCCTTCCGGATTGTCCGCAACACGGTACTGCGTCAAGCGTAGCGGCCACTGATCGCTAAAACTCAGATACCAGCGCCCGTTAAAGAAGACAAGCGTAGGACATTCAAGGTTTGAATTGCTGGTGAGGGTATCGTTGTCAAAAAATACGCCGCGATCTTCCCAGTTTTTTAAATCCGTTGAGCTGTAACGCGCAATAACGCCGCGACCGTTACTGCGGGTGGTAATTAGCATCCAGTATTCTTTCTTTTCTGCAACCCAGACGACGTGAGGATCGCGAAAGTCATTACCCCGATAGCTATCGCCCGGCAGAATAGTGTCCTGCGGGTGTTTCACCCAGTGAAGGCGATCTTTACTGGTGGCATGCATGATTGACTCAACCGGGAACACGTTTTCATTGTGCGCGGTATACCAGGCATGCCAGGTATCACCCACTTTGATAATAGAGCCAGTCCCCAAAAGCAGCTCGGGATCGTTAACATTGTTGACGTAAGGAATCACCTCCGAATGGTTCTGATAATGATATAAGTCGGTGGTGGATAGCAGATGAATGGCATGCACGCCTAAATCACTGCCGCCGCGCACGTCATTAAGGTAAAAAATATCGAACTCGCCTTCGTTATAGACCGGCATCGGATCGCCAACAAATGACCCGACTACCCGAGGGAAAAACCCATTAATATGGGTGATACTTTTATTCTGTAGTGTTTCTTTAGACATTTTTGAATACGCAGGCGTATTGCCAATATATATCGCCAACAGAGCAAAAATTATCGCTGAAGTTAATTTTTTCATGCTAAACCCTGAGTATCAGAAGTTATAAGTAACACCCACCACGGTGAATGGATTCCATGAGTTACCGGCGGAGGTCCAAAGCCCGGTTTCATTCGTGAATCTCGCTTTAAATTCACCATACAAACGAACGTCGCCAAAGACTGGATAGCTAATGGTGCCACCAATGAATTTATAACGACCGTCGTAAAATATTTCCTGGGCATTGCTGGCGTTATCAATTTTGTCCTGCCCAAAGCCGATATATATTGACGTTAACAGGGGATACCAGTTTTTCCAGAGTCCGGCCGTCACTTTCCATTCCTGCTCAACAATATCCCCCCAATTTTCACGCACCTGGCGGTTATAGTAATAATAAGGACGCAAATACAGCCCAAGATCTGGGTTCACGCGATATTGAATAGCGGGTTCTGTTTCAAAAATATACTGTTCAAGATCGCCATTTCCTGGCTGATTGCCCTGAGGTTGATATTCACCATAAGCATATCCGGCAAGGCTCCATTTACTGGAAAGGCGTAAGTCCTGCCAGACTTTAAAACGATTTTTCCAGCGTTTGGTTGCCGTTTCTGAACCGAGCATCACTTCTGTACCAATATTTCCTCGCCAGGTTTCGAAAATATGCCCGATGAAAAATTCATTAATGGTGTTAGTGCCTTTATAACTCTGATTACTGAATTGTCCTTTATAGCTGTCTTCCCTGGCATTCCAGAAGCCGAAGTACCAGTTAGGCAGTTCATCATGCCTTAAAAAAGCCTGAATGGTTGCGAGTTTAAATTTTCCGCTATTTTTCTGATTATCGCTCCTGCGAACATCATCAATTTCTATCTGGCTGCCGATGTTGCCGTGCAGGCCACCCGCCTCCATATTTCGGCCAATATTGTCCCAGTGAACCGGCGGATCTTCCTGTCTTAAGCGCAACAGACTGACGTCTGCCGGGTTACCCGCAGCACTCTTTTTTTGAGGACTTGGTGTTTTTTTATCGCTCTCAGAGATTAAGGCTACCGGTGCTGAAGATGCCACCTGCCCGGTTGCTCTGCCCGCCGAAGCGGGGGTTGGTGAAACGCGGGTTGTCGAATGTTGACTTCCCTCTTTAACAGCAGAGATATTGCTCTGCTGGTTATCAGAGTCCTCGTGAAAATAGCTTTGATAGTTTCCGATATAAATATCCGGCTTCTCGGCTGTCTCTTCGGCGAAGGCAGGCAAAGCAGCTAATGACATCAGAATCGCCAACGTTTCTTTCCTCAAAGGGAATATTTTTTTATTCATTGTAATAATGTGATGATGAGGTATTAATATTTTATTCATTTTGCTATCTCATTATTTCAGACAATATAATGCCAGCCAAAGACTGGCAGAAATAAAAATTCACAATGTAAAAAGCAAGGTATTTTTAGCTGTGTTATTTATTCAAAGACCAATATCCAGCGTCTTTTAAAGTAGCGGTTCCGTGATTCGCGAACAGTATGAGATCGCGCTGACCCGGCTGCGGATAAATTCGGCTGCTCAAACAGGCTTCACCCTCATTGACAAACACTTCCACGGAGGAGCGGTCGATGAAAATTCGCAAAGAAAGTGTACTGTCAGCGGGCAGCGCAATACTGCGTGTTCCCTCAAGCGAGAATTCAGGGTAGCGACGGTCCACCACCAGACGCTGGGCCTGATTATCAACGTAAATACTCAGCCCCTCGCCCAGCGCAATGCCATACTGTTCAGCCGTAGAAGCGTGACGCTCCCATGTCAGCAGTACCTCCACCGCGTCTGCATCTGACGCGACAAATAGCTTCTGATTATTCAGGTTATGGGCTGGCGCAGGATAATAGTTCCCGCGCAAGGCCGTGACTTCTGCGGCGGGTTTTATCAGCACGCGATTATTGTCACCAAGGCTTAATTCTCGCGGCAGAGAGAGCATACCGGCCCATCCGTCCTGTTGTTCCGGCAGCGGGGATTCCCACATATCCAGCCAGCCGATGACAATGCGACGGCCATCCGGGCTCAGGAAACTTTGTGGGGCATAAAAATCGTGGCCGTTGTCCATTTCGATGAATTGTCCGTCATGGCTGAAAGGTTGGCCTGGCTGCCACTCGCCGAGCAAATACCCACTCTGGAAGAGGTTGCGATTTTTATAGCCTTCCGCCGCCAGACCCTGCGGGGAGAACATCAGCACGCATTTACCGCCCAGAGTAAAGAAGTCAGGACACTCCCACATATAGCCCATATCGTCTTCGGCCTCGGCGAGGATGCCTTCGTCGTGCCATTCGCGAAGGTCGGTCGAGCGGTACAGGCGCACCTGGCCGGTATTCTCCACGCGGGAGCCGACAACCATGTACCAGTATTTACCTTCGCGCCATACCTTTGGATCGCGAAAATGATGTAGGCCTGGCGGTGTATCAATCACCATTCCATGACGTTCGAAATGGACGCCGTCACGACTGGTTGCTAGACACTGTACCTGGTAGAGGTTGTCATCAGTGTCCACTGAGCCGTGAAATTTATGTCCCGTATAAATCAGCGCCAGCGTATCGCCGTCCACCACGGCAGAGCCGGAGAAGCAACCATCTTTATCCGCCGGACCTTCTGGTGCCAGTGCGACAGGCAGATGCACCCAGTGAACCAAATCTTTACTGCGGGCGTGGCCCCAGTGCATCGGACCCCATTTTGTTGAATAGGGATGATGTTGATAAAACGCATGATACCAACCGTCAAACCATACCAGCCCATTAGGGTCGTTCATCCAGCCTGCGCGAGCGGCAAGGTGATAGCGTGGATACCAGCGAGGATTAATCCCGGACTGTGCTTTTTCAAGCGTCTGTTCAGCCTGTTCTAATAAGGATGTCATTGTGGTTGCTCCCGATAAATTACGCAGCGCCTTGCTGCAAAAAAGATTGCTCAGAAGAGGATTTATTTGAGCGCAAAAGGAAAATGGAAATAAACGTGGTGCAGAACACCATGATGCCCATGATCAGATAGGATTGGGCAAAGCCAAATTTCTCATAGCTGAAGCCAGCCAGCGGTGATAACACGGTGCCAATAATTGAGCTGGTGCAGGCGAATCCCACCAGATAAATCGTGGAGGACAAGCGCTTATCGAAATTCAGGCTGTTGTATTTGAAAATGGAGACTAGGAGTATCGGCAACTCTACAGCGTGCAGCAGTTTGGTGATCGAAATAAGCAGCGGTCCTGCCACCATTCCTGAGGCGATCATGCGCAGCGCCATGACCATACCGGCGAATATCAGGCCATTTTTAGCGCCAATCCGGTTAACCAGCCACGGGGCACAGAACATGCCTGCCGCTTCCAGGAAGACCTGTAAGGAATTTAAATAGCCGAACATGGCGTTCCCTTCTTTTAATGTCGGGAACTGCGAGGAAAAATAGACCGGGAATTGCTGATCGTAGACACCGTAAATGCAGGTTCCGATCACGAAGAAGATAAGTGCCCAAAAGCGCGGCAGCGTCAGCAGACGCAGGGCATCTTCAAGGGAGACACTTTTAGCCCCTATTTCTAGTTTCTCCATACTCGCGGGTACCGCAATTTTTAAGCGGGCCAGCAGGCAGAAAAAGACCACCCCAGAGCATGACGCCACCAGGAAGTTAAGGTTGGGGTTGATATTAAACAGCAGCCCGGCAAAAAACGTGGCGAAGGCCCATCCCAGTGAACCCCACATGCGGGCTCGACCAAATTCAAAGGTACTCTGACGCGAAACTCGCTCGGTATAGGACTCCAGCACGCCGATCCCGCCATTAAACGTCAACCCGACAAACAGGCCGCCGAAAACACTCCCCAGCAAAATATTTACGCTAAGCAAATAGCTAAAAAGGAGATAAGCAGGCCCGGACAGAATCAACAGTGCGGTGATAAGCCACAGGAGATTTTTGCGCAGACCAAGCCGGTCCTGAATAAAGCCGTAGAAGACTTGGGCGAACAGCGCAGAGACCGATAAAACAGAAAAAATAATGCCCATGTCTGCCGAATTTAACCCAACCTCCTGATGAAGCCAGATAGAGAGAAGTGAACTGGACGAGGACCAGGTAACAAAGAAAAAGAACAGCAAAGCACTGAGCAGCAGATAACTGCGGGAAGGCCGTTTTTTCATCAGAGCAATCTCATAGCGGATTATATGCCAAGATGATAACGTTAACATTCGTGGTATTCATGGCGTTTTGGCCTAATATCCGATGTTAATCACAAAAGTTAACGTTAACATAAATTGTTTGGGATCGAGATCAAATTTTGCCCCCCGACTTGCAAGAAAACGGGGATAAATGCTTAGAATAGGAATTCACTTTTACTGAAAATCTTTGTGATTGGATTTAATTGCGCAACAAGGATTGGTTTATTTGCTAAATGGAAGGTTATGGCGTCTTTAAAAGATGTGGCCAAACTGGCTAATGTGTCATTAATGACAGTCTCGCGGGCACTGAACAACCCTGAACGAGTGAAGCCTGAAACCCTCTCCCGGGTGCAGGAAGCCATTCTGCACCTGAACTATGTACCGGACCTGTCTGCCAAACAGATTCGGAGTGTCGGCACCAAAAATAAAACGATTGGTGTACTGGCGCTGGATACCGTAACCACGCCTTTCTCGGTCGAAATCACGCTGTCTATTGAGGAAACTGCCCGCGCACACGGCTGGAATAGCTTCGTGGTTAACATGTTCTCTGATGATAACCCCGATGATATTGTCGATCTGCTACTCGCTCACCGACCGGGGGGCATTATTTTCACTACCATGGGGCTGCGCGAAGTGCGCATTCCGCCCAAATTACTGACGCATCCCTGCGTACTGGCAAACTGCGAGAACAAGGGCGAGCCGGTTGCCTGCTATATCCCGAACGATGAACAGGGCCAGTACACCGCAGTGCAGGCGCTGCTGGCGGCAGGATACCGCCGCCCTATCTGCCTACATTTACCGGTTAATCATCTGGCCACGACTCGCCGTCGTCAGGGGCTGGAACGCGCCTGCCGTGAAGCTAATATCAATCCCGATTCTCTTGAGCACTGCTATATGCAATTTGGCGATGAACATTATCGTGATATTCCGGGCATCCTGCTGGCGCATATTCATCAGGGTAAACCACAGTTTGATTCCGTTATATGTGGCAATGACCGTATTGCATTCATGGTGTATCAGACGCTACTGGCTCAGGGAATACGTATTCCTCAGGATATTGCCGTTCTTGGCTACGATAACCTGGTGGGCATCGGTAATCTGTTTTTGCCTCCGCTGTCTACGGTACAGTTACCGCATTACGAAATTGGTCGCCTGAGTACATTGCACATTATTAATGGTGACAGTCATCGAGAGAGAGTACTGGTTGATAGCCCATGGCTATCGCGCGAGTCATTTTAAGAGTGCATTGCCTGAGCTTGAGGGTCTAAACTTCTATTCGACAAAAGCCCGCAATTACGCGGGCTTTGGGGAGTTCTTACAGCTTGGTGCCGGTCTATGCCGGACGCGGGATCACTCCCACTCGATCGTCGCTGGTGGCTTCCCTGAGATGTCATACACGACGCGGGAAATGCCGTCGACTTCGTTGATGATGCGGTTGGAACAGCGGCCGAGGAAATCGTACGGCAGGTGTGCCCAATGCGCAGTCATGAAATCGATGGTTTCTACTGCACGCAGTGACACCACCCAGTCGTATTTACGGCCATCGCCCATGACGCCAACCGAGCGCACTGGCAGGAAGACGGTGAACGCTTGGCTGACTTTGTTGTAGAGATCCGCTTTGTGCAACTCTTCGATGAAGATAGCATCGGCACGGCGCAACAGGTCGCAGTACTCTTTCTTCACTTCGCCCAGCACGCGCACACCCAGACCTGGCCCTGGGAACGGGTGACGGAACAGCATGTCGTATGGCAGGCCGAGTTCCAGACCAATTTTACGCACTTCGTCTTTGAACAGCTCTTTCAGCGGCTCAACCAGACCCAGCTTCATCTCTTTTGGCAGACCGCCCACATTATGGTGTGATTTGATCACGTGCGCTTTGCCGGTGGCAGAGGCAGCGGATTCAATCACGTCAGGGTAGATAGTCCCCTGCGCCAGCCATTTCACTTGCTCTTGTTTGCAGGCTTCTTCATCGAACAACTCGACAAATACGCGGCCAATAATCTTACGTTTAGCTTCCGGCTCATCAACACCCGCCAGCGCTGACAGGAAACGATCTTCGGCAGCAACGTGAACAATGTTCAAACCAAAACGGTCACCGAACATTTCCAGCACCTGATCGGCTTCGTTCAAACGCAGCAAACCGTTGTCTACGAAGACGCAGGTCAGACGGTCGCCGATGGCGCGGTGCAGCAGCATGGCGGTAACAGATGAGTCAACGCCGCCGGACAGACCAAGGATCACGTGATCCTCGCCAATCTGCACACGCAGGCGCTCAATGGCGTCTTCGATGATCTTCGCTGGCGTCCATAGTGCTTCGCACTGGCAGATATCCATCACGAAACGTTCCAGGATGCGCAGGCCCTGACGGGTATGCGTCACTTCCGGGTGGAACTGTACGCCGTAGAAACGTTTTTCTTCGTTAGCCATAATGGCAAACGGGCATGTGTCGGTGCTGGCAACGGTGACGAAATCAGACGGGATGGCGGTGACTTTATCGCCGTGGCTCATCCAGACGTCGAGCAACGGTTTGTTGTTTTCGCTCAAGGCATCCTGAATGTCGCTGATTAAGGCACTGTCGATTTGAACTTCAACCTGCGCATAACCAAATTCACGCTGGTTGGAGCCTTCAACATGACCGCCTAACTGTATCGCCATGGTCTGCATGCCGTAGCACACACCAAGAACCGGTACACCGGCTTCGAAGACGTAGTCTGGCGCACGCGGGCTGTTATGCTCGGTGGTACTTTCCGGGCCGCCGGACAGGATGATCCCGTTCGGATTGAATTCGCGGATTTGGGCTTCGGTTACGTCCCAGGCCCAAAGTTCGCAATAGACACCCAGTTCACGTACGCGGCGCGCAACAAGTTGAGTGTACTGAGAGCCGAAATCGAGGATCAGGATACGGTGCTTGTGAATATTTTCGCTCATGAGGGGCGTTTTCCAGAAAGCAATAAAAGCGTTAAAACGGAATGTTAATCAGCCCGGCAAACGCCGGACTGGATAAGAATCTACTTTGTGATAATTCGGTCCCAGCGCTCGCACACTGGGTAAGGTGAGGTAAGGCGGAAGCGGGTAAAAAAGCGCAGTGCACATGGCGTAAATGCGCATTTTGAGCCAGTTTCCCACCCCGCATCACCGACGCGCAGCAGTGTCTGTAGAATCAAGACCCCATGCGGTAATTTGGCGATTCCTTGGTAATCGTCACGTCATGTACGTGACTCTCCTGGATCCCGGCACCGCTGATGCGAACAAACTCAGCCTTGGTACGCAGTTCGAGGATGGTCGCACAACCGGTCAGCCCCATACATGAACGCAACCCGCCCATTTGCTGGTGCACAATCTCTTTCAGGCGACCTTTATAGGCTACGCGGCCTTCGATACCTTCAGGGACTAATTTGTCAGCAGCATTATCGCTCTGGAAGTAGCGGTCAGAAGAGCCTTTGGACATCGCCCCCAGAGAACCCATCCCACGATAAGATTTAGATGAACGGCCCTGTTACGGCGACAATCGCCCCGGTTTGCTTCGCCAGCAGCCTGGCCGCCGGCAAGGCTGAGAGAGCATTATCGCCGCTGTCGACACCACGACCGGACGCACTCATGCCACTCAGTGCAAGGATTTCAGACGCATTGCCACGAATAGCCGCCGGCCTGAGTTTAATAAGTTCCAGGCAGAATTCAGTTCGCAGCGTCAAACCCCCTACGGCCACGGGATCAAGCACCCAGGGCTTTCCAGCTCGATTAGCAGCCTGCACCGCAGCACGAATGGCGTCGGCGTGAGGCAGGGTAAAGGTGCCGACATTCACCAACAGCGCATCGGCTATGGCGGCAAACTGCGCGGCTTCGGTTGGATCCACCACCATCGCGGGTGATGATCCCACCGCCAGCAGCACGTTGGCGGTAAAGGATTGCACCACGTCATTGGTCAGGCAATGCACCAGAGGTGCGGTATTACGAAGGTTTTGCAAAGCATGGGCAGCATACACGCCGGAAAAATCGACAGGTTGGATATTCATACTTCTCTCCACCGGCGCTCAAGAAGGCGGTATCGAGAGAGATACCTGACTTCACTACGCTGGCATAATCCAGGTCAGGTAATACGGGTAAGATCTCAGCCCTTTCTTTTGCAAGAGGGGCACCCCGAGTCAACGAAAGCCATTATTGGTGGGCGCAGCAGGAAGATCAACCTACAATCATCCGAAGACAGTAACAACGGAGAACAATCCCTTGCAGATACGCCCTTACGAGGAAGCCGACCGGCCTTTTTTACGCACGCTCTATCTGGCGTCGCGCAAAGATACCTGGACATGGATGGAAACAGAGGATTTACAGCTGGAGGATTTTGACCGGGCAACCCTCGGCGAAACGGTGATCGTCGCCGTTCGCGACGGCAAATTAGTCGGCTTCGCGTCGATATTCACCCAGGAGAATTTTCTGCATAACCTGTTCGTCGACCCCGCCGTTAAAGGCACCGGCGCAGGCACTGCGCTGCTCCACGCCGCCGAAGCCATGTTCACCGGCACAGGCGCATTGAAATGCCTGATCAAAAGTGAAAAATCCGTGGGGTTTTATCTGGCCAAAGGGTGGGAGATTGTCGCCGAGGGCGAAAGCCCAAAAGGGGACTACTACCTGTTTCATTTTTTAAAGAAATAGCCCCGACAAGCTACCTGTTACCGCGCCGGTTAAAAATCTCCGCTTCTTTCGATCAGCACATCGTTGAATCTGAATGGCCAGGTTTCAGGTGCGGGAGCGTGGCCATGCCCGTAACCGAGAAGTTGAAGTTGAATTTGCATGCAAAAGCGCATACAGTCCTGCCCCTTCTTTGGCATGGGGAACAGTAATGTTTATTGGATTTGACTACGGCACCGCAAATTGTTCAGTCGCCGTGATGCGCGATAACGACGCCCATCTTTTGGCGTTAGAAAACAACGATCCTTATTTACCCTCCATGCTGTGTGCGCCTACGCGCGAAGCGGTCAGCGAATGGCTGAGCCGTCACGGGCAGGTTCCGGCTGGCAGTGATGAAAACATTGCACTGTTACGTCGCAGTATTAACTTTAACCGCGAGGAAGATATCCCGGTTAATGCCAACAGCGTGCATTTTGGCCTGCAGGCTCTTTCTACTTATATGGAAGACCCGGAGGAAGTCTATTTCGTGCGCTCACCGAAATCCTTCCTCGGTGCGAACGGCCTGAAGCCGCAGCAGATTGCGCTGTTTGAAGACCTGGTGTGCGCCATGATGTTCCACATCAAGCGCCAGGCAGAAGCCTCCCTGCAAGACACCATCGAACAGGCGGTGATTGGTCGTCCGATTAACTTTCAGGGTATGGGCGGTGAAGAAGCCAACGCGCAGGCGCAGGGGATTTTGCAACGCGCCGCTGAGCGGGCCGGTTTTCGCGATATCGCTTTCCAGTTTGAACCGGTGGCCGCAGGTCTTGATTTCGAAGCTACGCTGACTGAAGAGAAAACCGTGCTGGTGGTCGACATCGGCGGCGGAACCACCGACTGCTCGGTACTGCTGATGGGCCCACAGTGGCGTGACAAGGCTGAACGCCAGCAGAGTTTGCTCGGCCACAGCGGGTGTCGCGTGGGCGGCAACGATCTGGACATCATGACCGCGTTTAAACAGCTGACGCCGCAATTCGGCATGGGCAGTGAAACGGCGAAGGGCATTGCCATTCCGTCCCTGCCTTACTGGAATGCGGTGGCCACTAACGATGTACCTGCGCAACTGGATTTCTACAGCGTGGCCAATGGCCGCATGCTGCGGGATTTGATCCGCGATGCTGCCCAGCCAGCGCAGATCAAACGCCTGCTGAAAGTGCATCAGCAACGTCTGAGCTATCGTCTGGTGCGTACCGCCGAAGAGAGCAAGATCGCGCTGTCCGAACGTGAAAACGTCACCGCCGCACTGGACTTTATCGAAGCCGGTCTGGCGGAAAATATCAGCCAGCAGCAGTTGAGTGAGGCGATTGCGCAACCGCTGGAGCGCATTCAGGAGCAGGTAAATCTGGCGCTCTCCACCAGCAATATTACGCCGGACGTGATTTACCTGACCGGTGGCAGCGCACGCTCACCGCTACTGCGCGCCGCATTACAGGCCCAGTTACCGGGTATTCCGCTGGTGGGTGGCAATGATTTTGGCTCGGTCACCGCCGGACTGGCACGCTGGGCACAAACCTTGTTCCGCTAAATCCCTGCCATTTGAATGTGAAAAAACCGCCTGCGTGAAGTGAACACCGCAGGCGGTTTTTTTCATTGATAAGAGTGAGTTACCAGCTACTGGCTTCATTTAGCAGACGGATATCGGCATCATCCAGCGTCAGGTCTGCGGCTTTTGCCAGCTCATCCAGCTGTTGCAGTGAAGTCGCGCTGACGATTGGCGACGTTACACTCGGACGGGCAATCTGCCACGCCAGCGCGATTTGCCCCGGCTTGGCATTATGTTTCTCCGCCACCTGATCGAGTGCTGCCAGAATTTTCAGGCCACGCTCATTGAGATAGGTATCCACCACTTTTGAGCCGCGCTGACTTTTACTGGCATCGGCTTTGGACCGGTATTTCCCAGTGAGGAACCCGCTGGCCAGCGCGTAAAAGTTGATCACCCCCAGACCATGGTCAGACACCACTTTCTCCAGATCCTCTTCATACACTTTGCGGTCGCACAAATTATACAGCGGCTGAAGGGTTTCATAGCGCGCCAGATTGTTGTCTTTACTGACTTTCAGTGCTTCAATCAGGCGTGGTGCGCTGTAGTTGGAAGCCCCGACGGCGCGCACTTTGCCCTCTTTAATCAGCGCATCAAACGCGGCCATGGTGTCGGCCAGCGGGGTATCCGCATCGTCGTCGTGGGACTGATACAGGTCGATATAATCCGTTTGCAGGCGCGTGAGTGATGCCTCAACCGCTTGTTTGATATAACGTGGCGAGAGGCCAATTTTGCCTTCGCCCATCGGTTTGCCCACTTTGGTGGCCAGGATAATCTGGTCGCGCTTACCGGTTTTTTTCAACCAGTTACCGATGATAGTTTCCGACTCACCGCCCTGATGGCCTTCCACCCATGTGGAATAGACGTCGGCGGTATCAATAAAGTTAAGTTTGTGTTCAAGCAAGGCGTCGAGAAGGCTAAAAGATGTCGATTGATCCACGGTCCAGCCAAAGACGTTACCGCCAAAAGTTAACGTCGGTACCCGAATGCCTGAACGCCCCAGTTCTCTTGTACTCATGACATGCTCCCTTTTTAAGGTCAGATTAAAAATTGCTTTGTTTGTGAACCATTAGCTTCAGAAGAATAACAGTAGCACTTCACACAATATTGTCAGGCGTGGGAAGGCGTTAAATTGTTAATGGATGAAAGTGACTCCTTATTTCCTCCATTTTTCATCTGCCGACAATAGCTACACTGTGGCCAGACCAATAGGTTCAAATTGTGATCAATTTACCATTAATAAAAAGAGTGAAATTGTGCGAAAAAGCCCCCTGCGATTTTTAATTATCCTGCTGGTGTTGATTATTACCGCCCTGGGCATCGGTTATTTCTATGTGAGTCACCCGAATTCGCACAGCATAAAAGCTGACACGCCCAATGCGACAAATGCCGCAAGGCCTGGCGGCGGACGCCGCAATATGCCGCTGCCGCCGGTTCAGGCAGCGATGGCGACCGAAAAATCCGTCCCTCAATATCTCAGCGGGCTGGGCACGGTCACGGCATCCAATACCGTGACCTTGCGCAGCCGGGTTGACGGCCAACTGATGGCGCTGCACTTTACCGAAGGCCAGCAGGTCAAAACCGGCGATTTACTGGCGGAAATTGACCCACGCCCGTATCAGGTTGTGTTGACCCAGGCGCTGGGGCAGCTCAATAAAGATCAGGCGACGCTCGATAACGCCCGCCGGGATCTGACGCGCTACCAGCAACTGGTCAAAACGAATTTGATTTCACGCCAGGAGCTGGATACCCAGCAGTCGCTGGTACGCCAGAGCGAAGGCGCCGTGGCGGTGGATCAAGGCGCCGTTGACAGTGCCAAACTGCAACTGACCTACAGCAAGATCACCTCACCGATCGATGGCCGCGTTGGCCTGAAACAGGTGGATATCGGCAATATTATCTCCAGCAGCGACACCACCGGCATTGTCGTGCTGACGCAAACACAGCCCATTGACGTGATTTTCACCCTGCCCGAAGCCAGTATCAGCGCCATCGTCCAGTCACAGCAAACCGGCCAGCCGCTTAGCGTAGAGGCCTGGGATCGCACCAATCAGCATCAACTGACACAGGGCACGCTGCTGACACTGGATAACCAAATCGATGTAACCACCGGGACCATCAAACTCAAAGCGCGCTTTGATAATCAGGACAATGCGCTGTTTCCCAATCAGTTCGTCAATGCCCGGCTGAAAATAGGCACGCTGCAAAATGCCGTGGTGGTGCCGACGGCAGCGGTGCAAATGGGTAACGACGGCCACTTCGTCTGGATAGTCGACAGCGACAAAAAAGTGAGTAAACACATCATCACCACGGGCATGCAGGACAGCCAGCAGACCGTGGTCATCGCCGGGTTGAGTGCCGGGGAGAGCGTCGTAACCGATGGCATTGACCGCCTGACCGAAGGCGCTACCGTCGAGGTTATCCAGCCCGAAACCGCCGCACAGGCTGCCGCTGCTGCCGATAAAGCGGCTGAAAAACATCATCACCAAAGGAAGTCCTGATGCAGGTGATGCCTGACAAACCTCAGAGCGGGCCATCGCGGCTGTTTATTCTGCGCCCGGTGGCCACCACGCTACTGATGGTCGCCATTCTGCTGGCCGGGATTATTGGCTACCGCGCCCTGCCGGTTGCCGCATTGCCGGAGGTCGATTACCCGACCATCCAGGTGGTGACGCTCTACCCGGGAGCCAGCCCGGATGTCACCACCTCGGCCATTACTGCGCCGCTGGAACGCCAGTTCGGGCAGATGTCTGGCCTGAAGCAGATGCAGTCACAAAGCGCCGGGGGGGCATCGGTCATCACCCTGCAATTCGGGCTGGAACTGCCGCTGGATGTCGCCGAGCAGGAAGTGCAGGCCGCGATCAACTCCGCCACCAATTTACTGCCCACCGATCTGCCTAACCCACCGGTTTACAGCAAAGTTAACCCGGCCGATCCGCCGATCATGACGCTGGCGGTGACCTCCAGCGCTCTGTCGATGACGGCGGTGGAAGATCTGGTGGAAACCCGTGTGATGCAGAAACTGGCCCAGGTCAGCGGCGTCGGGCGGGTGAGTATTTCTGGCGGGCAGCGCCCGGCAGTGCAGGTGAAACTGAATGCACCGGCCATGTCAGCCCTCGGGCTGACCAGCGAACAGGTGCGCACGGCCATCGCCGCAGCTAACGTCAATTCCGCCAAGGGCAGTTTTGACGGCCCGGAGCGCTCGGTGATTTTATCCGCCAATGACCAGATGAAAACCGCCGCCGATTACCGCGCGCTGGTGGTGAGTTATAAAAACGGCGCACCGGTGCTGCTTAGCGATATTGCCAGTGTCGAACAGGGGGCCGAAAACAGTAAACTGGCCGCATGGGCTGATACACATCCGGCCATCGTGCTGAGTATTCAGCGCCAGCCGGGCGCTAATGTGATCACCACCGCCGACAGCATCCGGGCGATTTTGCCCACGCTGCAACAGAACCTGCCGAAATCAGTCCATATCGAACTGGTGACTGACCGCACCGTCACCATCAGACACTCGGTCAGCGACGTGCAGTTCGAGTTATTGCTCTCCGTGGCGCTGGTCGTCATGGTGATGTATCTGTTTTTACGCAATATCGCCGCAACGCTGATCCCCAGTGTGGCCGTCCCGCTGTCGCTGATTGGCACCTTTGCTGCCATGTATTTTCTGGGTTTTTCGGTCAATAACCTGACGCTGATGGCACTGACCATCGCCACCGGTTTTGTGGTCGATGACGCTATCGTGGTGATCGAAAATATTTCGCGTTATATCGAGAAAGGCGAAACGCCGCTCAATGCCGCCCTGAAAGGCGCGGGCGAAATTGGCTTCACCATTATTTCCCTGACCTTTTCGCTCATTGCCGTGCTGATCCCGCTGCTGTTTATGGGCGATATCGTCGGGCGCTTATTCCGCGAATTTGCCGTAACGCTGGCGGTAGCGATTCTGATCTCCGCCATCGTCTCACTGACCCTGACCCCCATGATGTGCGCCCGCATGCTCAGCCATGAGTCGCTGCGTAAGCAGAACCGTTTTTCCCGCGCGTCGGAGCGGATGTTCGAGCGCATTATTGCCACCTATGGCCGCGGCCTGACGGTGGTGCTGCGTCATCAGTGGCTGACGCTCGGCGTGGCGCTCGGCACGCTGGCGCTGACTGCCCTGCTGTATATTTTGATCCCCAAAGGCTTTTTCCCGGTGCAGGACAACGGGCTGATTCAGGGCACTCTGGTCGCGCCGCAGTCGGTGTCATTCAGCAATATGGCCAGCCGTCAGCAGCAGGCAGCGGCAATTATTTTGCAGGACCCGGACGTTGAGAGTCTGACGTCGTTTATCGGCGTGGATGGCACCAACCCGACGCTCAATACTGGCCGGTTACAGATTGCCCTCAAGCCACTCAGCGATCGCCATGACCGGGTAGACACCCTCATTCCGCGCTTACAGCAAGCCATTGCCAAAGTGCCTGGCATCACGCTGTACCTGCAACCGGTGCAGGATCTGACCATCGACACTCAGGTGGCCCGCACGCAGTATCAGTTCACCTTGCAGACCCTGACCACCGATTCGCTCGGGCGCTGGGTGCCACAATTACTGGATACTCTGCGCGCCCTGCCGCAATTGCAGGATGTGAGCAGCGACTGGCAGGATCAGGGGCTGGAAGCCTATATCAAGGTGGATCGTGACAGTGCCAGCCGCCTGGGCATCAGCATGACCGATGTCGATAACGCGCTGTACAACGCCTTCGCCCAGCGGCTGATCTCCACCATTTATACCCAGGCCAACCAGTACCGCGTGGTGCTGGAACACGAGACCGCACAGACACCGGGCCTGAGCGCCTTGCAGGATATCCGCCTGATGGGCAGCAATGGCACCAGCATCCCACTCAGCGCCATCGCGCAAATTGAGCAGCGTAAAACGGCGCTCTCGGTCAATCATCTGGATCAGTTCCTGTCGGCCAGCGTGTCGTTTAATGTCGCCCCCGGTTATTCCCTCGGTGAAGCGGTGGACGCCATCAAGCAAGCTCAACAGCAACTGGCACTGCCCGCCGATATCAGCGTCCATTTTCAGGGCGCAACGCTGGCGTTTGAGGCTGCATTGGGCAGCACACTGTGGCTGATTCTGGCCGCCGTGGTGGCGATGTACATCGTGCTCGGCGTGCTCTATGAAAGCTTTATTCATCCGGTCACTATTTTGTCGACGCTGCCGACGGCGGGCGTGGGCGCACTGCTGGCACTGATGTTGGCAGGCAGTGAGCTGGACGTGATTGCCATCATCGGCATTATTTTACTGATCGGCATCGTGAAGAAAAACGCCATCATGATGATCGACTTCGCGCTGGCCGCCGAGCGCGATCACGGCATGACGCCGTATGACGCCATTTATCAGGCCTGTTTGCTGCGCTTTCGGCCCATTCTGATGACCACACTGGCGGCGTTACTTGGCGCATTGCCGCTGATGCTCAGTACTGGCGTTGGTGCAGAACTGCGGCGACCGTTGGGGATCTGTATGGTCGGCGGACTGCTGGTCAGTCAGGTGCTGACGCTGTTCACCACGCCGGTAATTTATCTGCTGTTTGACCGGCTGGCGCGCCGTATACGCCCGCACGCCTATCCTCACACCGGGCAACCGCAGCCAGATGTAGAGCGGCCGCCGCGATGAAATTCTTCGCGCTGTTCATCCACCGGCCGGTCGCCACCACCTTGCTGACGCTGGCGATTGTGCTGGCAGGCATACTGGGTTTCCGGCTGCTGCCGGTAGCGCCACTGCCGCAGGTGGATTACCCGGTGATCTCAGTCACCGCAACGCTGCCGGGCGCTGACCCGGAGACCATGGCCGCATCGGTCGCCACGCCGCTGGAAAGCACGCTGGGCCGCATTGCCGGTATCAATGAGATGACCTCCGTCAGTACGCTCGGCAGCACGCGTATTACGCTGGAATTTGATTTTGACCGAGATATCAACGGTGCCGCACGCGACGTGCAGGCGGCGATCAACGCCGCGCAAAGCCTGTTACCGACCGGCATGCCAAACCGCCCGACCTACCGCAAAGCCAACCCTTCCGATGCCCCGATCATGATCTTAACCCTCACATCGGATACCTACAGCCAGGGGCAGCTGTACGATTTCGCCTCAACACAATTAGCGCAAACCCTTTCACAACTGGACGGCGTAGGTGATGTGACCGTCGGCGGCAGTTCGCTGCCTGCGGTGCGGGTCGATCTCAACCCGCAAGCGCTGTTCAATCAGGGCGTATCGCTCGATGCCGTGCGTCAGGCGATTGCCGCCGCCAACGTGCGCAAGCCGCAGGGCGCGATGGAAGATGAAAACCAGCGCTGGCAGGTCCGCACCAACGATGCGCTGAAAACCGCTGAAGAGTACGCACCGCTGGTGGTGCACGTCAGTAATGGCAATACCGTGCATCTGCGCGATGTCGCCACCGTCAGCGACGGCGTGCAGGACCAGCGCAACGCCGGGCAAACCAGCCTTGAAAAGGGCGGCGTCAGACCGGCGATTTTGCTGCTGATTCGCCGCAGCGCTGACGCCAATATTATCGCCACCGTGGACGGTATCCGGGCGGAGTTACCCCAGTTGCGCGAGGCTATTCCGGCGGCGATCAGTTTGCAGGTGGCCCAGGACCGCTCCCCCACCATTCGCGCCTCACTCGACGAAGTAGAAGCCTCACTGAGTATCGCGGTAGCGCTGGTGATTCTGGTGGTGTTCCTGTTCCTGCGCTCCGGGCGCGCGACGCTGATCCCCGCTGTCGCCGTACCTGTGTCATTGATCGGCACCTTTGCGGCAATGTATTTGTGCGGCTTCAGCCTGAATAATTTGTCACTGATGGCGCTGACCATCGCCACCGGTTTTGTGGTCGATGACGCCATCGTGGTGCTGGAGAATATTTCGCGACATATCGAAGCGGGTATGAAGCCGATGGCTGCCGCATTGCAGGGGGTCAGAGAAGTTGGGTTTACCGTGCTGTCGATGAGCCTGTCGCTGGTGGCGGTGTTTATTCCACTGTTGCTGATGAGCGGTTTGCCGGGGCGGCTGTTTCGCGAATTTGCCGTCACGCTGTCTGTCGCGATAGGCATTTCACTGCTGGTTTCGCTGACCTTAACACCGATGATGTGCGCCTGGCTGTTGCGTCCTTCCGCCCTGCCCCCGCCGCCGAAAAAACGCGGTGTCAGTTCGCTGCTGCTGCGTATGCAACAGGGCTATGGCCGTTCACTGAACTGGGTGCTTAACCATGCCCGCTGGGTCGGTATAGTGCTTGTGGCGACTATCGCGCTCAACGTCTGGCTGTATATCGCCATCCCAAAAACCTTCTTTCCTGAGCAGGATACCGGCCGGCTGATGGGTTATATTCAGGCCGACCAGAGCATTTCGTTTCAGGCGATGCGCGGCAAGATGTCGGACTTTATCCGCCTGGTGAGCCAGGACAACGATGTCGCCAACGTCACCGGCTATACCGGGGGTTCGCGCACTAACAGCGGCATGATGTTTATTTCGCTCAAGCCGCTGTCGGTGCGCAAGAGTAATGCGCAGGAAGTAATTGCGCGTATCCGTACTGCTGCGTCTCAGGAAGCCGGGGCCGGACTTTATCTCTCGGCGGTGCAGGACGTGCGCGTCGGCGGGCGGCAGGGGAATGCCAGTTACCAGTACACCCTGCTGTCAGACAATTTGCAGGATTTACGCCAGTGGGAACCCAAAATCACCACCGCGCTCGGCGCGTTATCAGAGCTGGCCGATGTCAGTTCCGATCAGCAGGATCAGGGCGCGGAAATGCAACTGACCTACGATCGCACCACCATGGCCCGGCTGGGTATTTCGATTTCCGCTGCCAACGCGCTGCTCAATAACGCCTTTGGCCAGCGCCAAATATCCACCATTTATCAGCCACTGAACCAGTACAAAGTCGTGATGGAAGTCGCACCGCAATATACGCAGGATGTCAGTTCGCTCGGTAAAATGTTTATCATCAACAGTGCAGGGGCGTCAGTGCCACTCTCCGCTTTCGCCAAATGGCAGCCCGCCAACGCGCCGTTGCAAGTGAATCACCAGGGAATGTCAGCAGCGGCGACCGTGTCATTTAATTTGCCGGAGGGCGGCAGTCTGTCGGAGGCTTCTGCAGCGATTGACCGCACCATGACTCAGCTCGGTGTGCCTGCAACCCTCCACGGGCAGTTCGCCGGTACCGCTCAGGTGTTTCAGGACACGCTGAAATCTCAGTTGCTGCTGATCATCGCCGCCATCGCCACGGTTTATATTGTGCTCGGCATACTGTATGAAAGTTATATTCATCCCCTGACCATTCTGTCGACCCTGCCCTCGGCAGGCGTGGGTGCGCTGTTGGCGCTGGAGTTGTTCAGTGCCCCCTTCAGCCTGATCGCCCTGATTGGTATTATGCTGTTGATAGGTATCGTGAAAAAAAATGCCATCATGATGGTAGATTTCGCCCTCGACGCGCAGAGACGTGGGAAGCTCACCGCCCGCGAAGCCATTTTTCAGGCCTGCCTGTTGCGTTTTCGGCCCATCATGATGACTACGCTGGCCGCGCTGTTTGGTGCTCTGCCGCTGGTGCTGACGTCCGGCGACGGTGCGGAACTGCGCCAGCCGCTGGGCATTACCATCGTCGGCGGTCTGGTCGTCAGCCAGTTGCTGACGCTGTACACCACGCCGGTGGTTTACCTGTTCTTTGACCGGCTGCGTAGCCGGTTCAGCCGACAATCGCGGCATATATCACTTGCTGAGACAGACCCATGACATCACCTTCAGAGATAACAGACTCTGCGCCGCCCGCCCCGCTGCCACCCTCGGTGCGCTGGCAACTGTGGATTGTAGCCTTTGGCTTTTTTATGCAGGCGCTGGATACCACCATCGTCAATACGGCGCTGCCGTCAATGGCGGCCAGTCTCGGCGAAAACCCACTGCACATGCACAGTGTGGTCGTCGCCTATGTACTGACCGTGGCGGTGATGCTGCCCGCCAGCGGCTGGCTGGCGGATCGGGTTGGCGTCAAATGGGTGTTCTTCTCGGCCATTGTGCTGTTTACCCTGGGTTCGTTGCTGTGCGCGCAATCGTCCAGTTTGCAGGAGCTGGTGATGTCCCGCGTGGTTCAGGGAATAGGCGGTGCCATGATGGTGCCGGTCGGACGGCTGACGGTGCTGAAAATCGTCCCACGCAGCGAATATATGGCAGCAATGACCATGGTGACGCTGCCCGGTCAGGTCGGCCCATTGCTTGGCCCGGCGCTCGGCGGTTTTCTGGTGGAGTACGCCAGCTGGCACTGGATCTTTCTCATCAATCTGCCGGTCGGTCTGGCCGGAGGCATCGCCACGTTAATGATTATGCCCAATTACCAGATGCAGACCCGGCGCTTTGATATCAGCGGTTTCGTGATGCTGGCCATCGGCATGGCGACCCTGACGCTGGCGCTCGACGGTAGCCGGGGTCTCGGCCTGTCACCGTGGCAGCTGGTGCTGCTGGTGGCGGTCGGTCTGGCATCGCTCGGGATTTACTGGCTGCACGCACGCGGTAATCTGTCGGCGCTATTTTCACTACGCCTGTTCCATACCCCGACGTTTAAAATTGGTTTGATCGGCAGTTTCCTCGGGCGCATCGGCAGCGGCATGTTGCCGTTTATGACACCGGTTTTTCTGCAACTCGGCATGGGGTTTACGCCGTTTCACGCAGGTCTGATGATGGTGCCGATGGTGCTCGGCAGCATGGGGATGAAACGAGTCGTAGTGCGGCTGGTGAACAAACTCGGTTATCGCCGGGCGCTGGTTACCGCCACCTTATTACTGGCGCTGATCACCCTGATCTTCCCGTTTGTGGCGATTTATGGCGCATTCTGGATGATCCCGGTGGTGCTGTTCTTCCAGGGTATGGTCAACTCACTACGCTTCTCGTCGATGAATACGCTGACACTGAAAGACTTGCCATCGCGTCTGGCGAGCAGTGGCAACAGCCTGCTGTCGATGATCATGCAGCTGTCGATGAGCCTCGGGGTCAGCGTGGCGGGGATTTTGCTCGGCCTGTTCGCCCACCAGCAAGTGGTCGCAGGCAGTGCCACGATGCACAGCGCCTTCCTTTACTGTTATTTATGCATGTCACTGGTTATCGCCCTGCCCGCCTGGGTATTTTCACGCGTCCCCAATGACGGCCTGAAAAATGCCCTGATTGACCGCCGCCGCGCACAGGCCGGTTCACCCGACCCAATGAGAAAATCATGAGACCTGGAATCACTGCCAAGCTATTTATGGCCATTTTCTTCACCTGCGGCCTGGTGTTAATCACCATGAACTGGGGCGTAAGGATGAGTTTTGAACACGGATTTATCGACTATATCCGCCAAAGTAACGAGCAGCGGGTGGAGCTACTGGCCGACACCCTGCAGGAGCAGTACAAGCTGCACGGCAGCTGGGAGTTTCTGCAAAAAAACGACAAGCTGATCTACCAGATCATGCGCTCGTTTGAACAAAACAACGGCAGCAGCCTGCCGCCGCAGGGCTGGCGAACCAAATTCTGGATCCTCGACAGCCATGATCAGCGCATCGGCGGTTCAGACCTGCCCATTCCGCCGGATATGAAAGGCACCCGGCGCGTGATGAACGTCAACGGCGTGAATATCGGCACCGTGCTCTCCACGCCCGCCGAGCGGTTGACGCGCAATGCGGACATCAACTTCGACCGCCAGCAGAACCGCACCAGCTGGATCATCGTCGGCTTTACCGCCCTACTGGCGGCGGCTGTCACCTGGCTGCTGTCGCGCGGTATGCTGGCCCCGGTCAAACGACTGGTTCAGGGGACACATCAACTGGCGGCCGGGAACTTCAGCAGCCGCGTCAAGGTGGACAGTCAGGACGAACTCGGCAAGCTGGCCCAGGACTTTAACCAGTTGGCGATGACGCTGGAGAAAAATGAGCAGATGCGACGTGCCTTCATGGCCGATATTTCCCACGAGCTGCGCACGCCGCTGGCGGTGCTGCGCGGTGAACTGGAAGCCATGCAGGACGGCGTGCGTAAAATGTCTCTCGACTCACTGATTTCGCTACAGTCGGAAGTCTCTATCCTGACCAAGCTGGTGGATGATCTGCATCAACTTTCGCTCTCGGATGCCGGTGCGTTGGCGTATCGTAAAGAAGAGATCGATGCGGTGCATTTGATTCAACTGGCGGAAGCCGGTTACCGCGATCGTTTTCACCACAAGCAGCTGACGCTCGCCACCCAACTGCCGGAAAAAATCATGCTGTTTGGGGATCCACAGCGTCTGTCGCAACTGTTCAATAATCTGCTGGAAAACAGCCTGCGCTATACTGACAGCGGGGGTGGCCTGGACATCATCGCCAGCAAACGAGATAAATCGCTGCGCATCCTTTTTCAGGACAGTGCACCAGGTATTAACGATGAGCAGTTGCAGCATATTTTCGAACGTTTTTACCGTGCTGAAGGGTCGCGAAATCGCGCCAGTGGCGGTTCCGGTTTAGGTCTGGCGATTTGCCAAAATATTGTTGAAGCCCACGGCGGGCGGATCAGCGCCAGCCATTCGCCTTCCGGCGGCGTCTGTATCACTCTCAGTCTGCCGCTTTCTATTCCCCTTGGACCGAGAAACTGAATGAATTCTTCTGTGTTGTCCGGCCCTGCGCCGCTACAAATTTTAATTGTTGAAGATGAGCCAAAGCTCGGTCAGTTATTGGTTGATTACCTTGAAGCCGCCGGTTATGCCACGCAGTGGTTGTCCAACGGCAATGACGTGGTGCCACTGGTAAAAGCGCATCCTCCCGCCATGATCCTGCTGGATTTAATGCTGCCGGGCAGCAGCGGCCTGAGCATCTGTCGCGATATTCGTCAGTTTTCCGATATTCCGATCATGATGGTCACCGCCAAAACCGAAGAGATCGACCGCCTGCTGGGGCTGGAAATCGGCGCGGATGACTATATCTGCAAGCCTTATAGCCCACGCGAAGTGGTCGCCAGAGTCAAAGTGATCCTGCGCCGCTGCATACGTCCAAGTGATAGCCCGGCGGAGGATTTCGGCCTGCATATCAATGAAGCCTGCTTCCAGGCCAGCTATCAGGGCCATGAACTGGACCTGACTCCGGCGGAATTCCGTCTGCTGAAAACGCTGTCGGTGAAACCGGGTTACGTCTTCACCCGCGAAGTGTTGCTCAATAATCTCTATGACGATTACCGCGTGGTGACTGACCGCACTATCGACAGCCATATTAAGAATTTACGCCGTAAGTTGGAGTCTATCGACGGCGATAAGGCCTTCATTCGTGCTGTTTATGGCGTCGGCTACCGCTGGGAAGCGGAGCCATGCAGGATGGTCTAAAAAAGACGGCTATGCATAGAAATGTAAATCTGGTGCAAGTCTGTCTGGCAGATCACATTTTTGCAGATAAAAACGGCGGCCAACGGATCGCCCACCAACGAAAAGCCTGTCGTTAACTACACTTATCTCTGGATGAAATCACTCACTGGAGAAATCGTATGGCGACAGGTCACTATGAACTTAAAAAAGCGAAGAACGGACAGTTTCACTTTAACCTGAAGGCCGGTAATGGAGAGATTATTCTCACCAGTGAAATGTATGCCAGCAAAGCGTCAGCAGAGAATGGCATCGCGTCCGTGCAGAGCAATTCCACCGATGAGAAGCAATTTGAAGTCAAACCCGGCAAAGACGGACAGTACTATTTCGTCCTTAAAGCCAAAAACTATCAGGTGATCGGCGTCAGCGAGATGTACACCACCGACGCGGCGGCGCGTAAAGGCATGGCCTCGGTGATAAAAAATGGCCCGTCTACTGATGTCCGCGATCTGGCGCATTGATTGAGATCCCGCTCTCCACTTCAACTATTCAGGGGCTAAATTGATCTAAGCCCCTGATCGCTTAAATACCCACACTAACAAGCTGCTTTTTACCTTTTCAGACGTTACAATTCGGGCCTTTCGTCGCCCCACCTCGGGACGGCCCTGACTTGCTATCAGACTGAGAATGACTATGTTTACTCCGGAATTACTCTCTCCGGCCGGTTCGCTTAAGAACATGCGCTACGCTTTTGCTTACGGAGCAGACGCGGTGTATGCCGGCCAGCCCCGTTACAGCCTGCGTGTCCGCAATAACGAATTCAACCACCAGAATCTGGCCATCGGCATTAATGAAGCCCATGAACTGGGTAAGAAATTCTACGTGGTGGTCAACATTGCGCCACATAACGCCAAGCTGAAAACCTTTCTGCGTGACCTCAAACCGGTGATCGATATGGGGCCAGACGCCCTGATCATGTCCGATCCTGGGCTGATTATGATGGTGCGTGAGGCTTTCCCGCAGATAGATATTCACCTGTCGGTGCAGGCTAATGCGGTGAACTGGGCAACGGTGAAATTCTGGCAGCAAATGGGTCTGACGCGGGTGATTTTATCGCGCGAACTGTCACTGGATGAAATTGCGGAAATCCGCGCGCAGGTGCCGGATATGGAGATCGAGATCTTCGTGCATGGCGCATTGTGCATGGCTTATTCGGGCCGCTGTCTGCTCTCCGGTTATATTAATAAGCGCGATCCGAATCAGGGTACCTGCACCAACGCCTGCCGCTGGGAGTACAAAGTGCAGCCAGGCAAAGAGGACGATCTTGGGAATATCGTGCATCAGTACGAGCCGATCCCGGTGCAACAGGTGCCCGCAGCCGAGGCCGCGGAACCCACGCTCGGCATCGGTCAGCCGACTGACAAAGTGTTTATGCTGGAAGAAGCGCTGCGCCCTGGCGAATACATGAGTGCGTTTGAAGATGAACACGGCACCTACATTATGAACTCCAAGGATCTGCGCGCCATTCAGCACGTAGAAACCCTGACCCAAATGGGCGTTCATTCGCTGAAAATTGAAGGCCGCACCAAATCTTTCTATTACTGCGCCCGCACCGCACAGGTGTATCGCCGTGCAATAGATGACGCCGCCGCGGGAAAACCCTTCGACCCGACGTTACTGACCACGCTGGAAGGTCTGGCACATCGTGGCTATACCGAAGGTTTCCTGCGCCGCCATACGCATGATGCCCAGCAGAATTACGACTACGGTTTCTCGGTCAGCGACCGCCAGCAGTTTGTCGGCGAATTTACCGGTAACCGCGTCGACGGCTGGGCGGAAATCGACGTCAAAAACAAATTCAGCGTTGGCGACAGCGTGGAAATGATGACACCGAAAGGTAATGTGCAATTCATACTGGACGCGCTGCGTAACAAAAAAGGTCAGCCAGTGGAAGTGGCACCGGGTAATGGTCACATTGTTTATGTTTCGCTGCCGGAAGAGATCAGTCTGGAGTTCGCCATTTTGTTGCGCAATCTGGAACAGACTGACACCCGCAATCCTCATGCTAAAGCCTGACGTTAATAATTCCATAAATTAATATCAACAATGACGCCACATTACGTGGCGTTTTTTCTGCCTCTTTGAAAAAAAATAAAATCAAAAATAAGAAACCGGTCACATTCACTCCATCCTGTATTCGTTATTATTCGTTCGCAATTTAGAAGAATGATAAATAAATTATCGGACTACACTAAGAACCACCTCCTTGGCCGGCTCAATCTCCCTTGAGCTGGCTTTTCTTTTATATTTCTCTTTTCACACCCCCTGGTTTTCTCCTTATTTAATTCACTTACTGAACCCCGTAAAATAAAACCCTCCAGCCTGAATTTCATTTAAATATCCTCTATTCTTTTGTCTCAATACCAGCCCAATAAATATGGAAATGTATTTCAAATAATCAGGGAATAATGTTGTCATTGTTCTGAACATTAACTGATTATTCCGATAGCCGATCCCCTGGTTTGTCATCTATGTTTACTGCTAGAGTCTGAACCTTGTTACAGACAGGAGACATTCATGAAGGAAAGCATGAAAGAAACGCCCGGTGCGCTGCTGATTTTAAACGGAAAAGGGGCAGGCAATGAGGCACTGCGTGAGGCGATTTATACTCTACGCGCAGAAGGCACCCGCCTCGAGGTCCGTGTCACCTGGGAACACGGCGATGCGGCGCGCTATCTGGCTGAAGCGGTTGCATTAGGCTGTCAAACAGTGATCGCCGGCGGCGGCGATGGCACGATCAATGAAGTCGCGAGTGCACTGGTGAATTTGCCTGACGGCCCGCGCCCGGTGCTGGGTATATTACCGCTCGGCACCGCGAACGACTTTGCCACCAGTTGTGATATTCCCGTGGTGCTGGATCAGGCATTACAACTGGCAATCAAAGGCCGCGCAGTGGATATCGACCTCGCCCGCGTCAATGACAAACACTATTTCATTAATATGGCGACCGGTGGTTTTGGCACCCGGATCACTACCGAAACGCCGGAAAAGCTCAAGTCTGCACTGGGCGGCGTCTCCTATTTCATCCACGGTTTGCTGCGCATGGACACCCTGAAAGCGGACCGCTGCGATATCACCGGGCCGGGCTTTTCATGGGCGGGCGAAGCGCTGGTCATCGGCATCGGCAACGGGCGACAGGCCGGTGGCGGCCAGCAAATTTGCCCTGACGCGCTGATTAACGACGGTCTGCTTCAGCTACGCTTGCTGACTTCCGAAGAGTTATTGCCGTCTTTTATCCGCAGTCTGGTCAATAACGAAGAGAACAAAAATGTGATCTCCGCATCGCTGCCGTGGCTGGAAATCAACGCGCCGCATGACATGACCTTTAATCTCGACGGCGAGCCGCTGACCGGCACCCGATTTCGCATCGACGTGGTGCCAAAAGCCATTCAGTGCCGCCTGCCTCCCCAGTGCCCCCTATTAGGCTAACTTCACGTCTTGCTTCTCCCTCACCTTTTCAGGGGGAGAAGTAAACCCCACCAACTTTCTGTAACCTTTACGCTACAAACTGTGATCCTCTCCTGCAAATTCCGATATGTATACTTGTATGGTAGTTAGCATTAAGCGTATTTTTCATTCAATGAACTGAGCCAACATCTCTACAAAAGGTTTGATTGATGAAAATTGTTAACGCTGAAGTGTTTGTTACCTGTCCGGGACGTAACTTCGTCACGCTGAAAATTACCACCGACAGCGGCCTTACCGGCCTCGGTGATGCCACCCTGAATGGCCGCGAGCTGCCGGTGGCATCCTATCTGAAAGATCACGTCTGCCCGCAGCTGATTGGCCGCGACGCCCACCAGATCGAAGATATCTGGCAGTTCTTCTACAAAGGCGCGTACTGGCGTCGCGGCCCGGTGACCATGTCGGCCATTTCGGCGGTGGATATGGCGCTGTGGGACATCAAAGCCAAAGCCGCCAATATGCCGCTGTACCAACTGTTGGGCGGCGCTTCGCGCACCGGCGTGATGGTTTATTGCCACACCACTGGCCACTCTATTGATGAAGTGCTGGACGATTACGCCAAACACAAAGAGCTGGGCTTTAAAGCGATTCGCGCTCAGTGCGGCGTACCCGGCATGAAAACCACCTACGGCATGGCGAAAGGTAAAGGTCTGGCTTACGAACCGGCCACCAAAGGCGTCTGGCCTGAAGAGCAACTGTGGTCCACCGAAAAATACCTCGATTTCACGCCAAAACTGTTCGAAGCCGTGCGCAATAAGTTTGGTTTTGACGAGCATTTGCTGCACGACATGCACCACCGCCTGACGCCTATCGAAGCGGCACGCTTTGGTAAAAGCATCGAACAATATCGCCTGTTCTGGATGGAAGATCCGACACCGGCTGAAAACCAGGCGTGCTTCCGTCTGATCCGCCAGCATACCGTCACACCAATTGCGGTCGGTGAAGTGTTTAACAGTATCTGGGATTGCAAACAGCTGATCGAAGAGCAGTTGATCGACTATATCCGTACCACGCTGACCCACGCGGGCGGCATCACCGGCATGCGCCGGATTGCGGATTTTGCGTCGTTGTATCAAGTGCGCACCGGCTCGCATGGCCCGTCGGATCTTTCGCCGGTTTGCATGGCTGCCGCGCTGCATTTTGACCTGTGGGTGCCGAACTTCGGCGTGCAGGAGTACATGGGCTATTCCGAGCAGATGCTGGAAGTCTTCCCGCATAACTGGACCTTCAATGATGGCTATATGCATCCGGGAGATAAGCCGGGGCTCGGCATCGAATTTGACGAAAAACTGGCGGCGAAATATCCGTATGAGCCGGCGCATCTGCCGGTGGCCCGTCTGGAAGACGGCACGTTGTGGAACTGGTAAGGGAGTCGAAAATGAAAAGCGTCGTGATACAACAGCCAGGAAAGCTGGTGATCGAAGAGCGGTCGTTACCGCAACCCTCCGCCGGGGAAGTGCGGGTAAAAGTCAGTTACGCCGGAATTTGCGGTTCAGATGTGCATATTCACCACGGCCACAATCCGTTTGCCAAATATCCGCGGGTAATTGGCCACGAGTTCTTCGGCCACATCGACAGCGTGGGTGAAGGCGTGGATGCGATACGCATTGGCGAGCGCGTAGTCGTCGATCCTGTCGTCAGCTGCGGTCATTGCTATCCCTGTTCCATCGGCAGGCCTAACGTGTGCACTGAATTGCAGGTGATCGGTGTGCACCGCGACGGTGGCTTCAGTGACTACGCCTGTGTGCCTGCGGCCAATGCGTATCGTGTTCCGGTCGCCATTTCCGACGAACTGGCCAGTATGGTGGAACCCTTTACCATCGCCGCGAACATTACGGCTTTCCTGAAACCCCAACCGCAGGACACTGCACTGATTTACGGTGCAGGGCCGATGGGCCTGACGGTGATTCAGGTACTGAAAGGGGTTTACGGCGTGCAGAAAGTGATTGTCGCCGACCGCATTGACGAACGTCTGGCGATGGCGAAACAGAGCGGCGCAGACTGGATCATCAATAATCAGTATCAATCCGTGGCCGACGCGCTGGCTGCGGAAGGGATTCGCCCAACAATAGTGATTGACGCTGCCTGTCATCCGGCGATTTTACAGGAAGCCATTTTACTGGCCTCACCTGCTGCACGAATCGGCATGATGGGTTTCTCCGGTGAAGCCAGTAGCGTGACCCAGCAAAGTATTACCAGTAAAGAGATTTCACTGTTTTCATCGCGCCTTAACAGCCACCGCTTCCCACAGGTGATTGAATGGATGGAGCAGGGAAAAATTGATCCCAAAAAACTGGTGACACACTGGATGCCAGCCACGGACGTTGAAACGGCTATGCATTTGTTTGAAAAAGACCAGCGCGCCTGCTGCAAAGTGCTGTTGAAATTCCCGATGCATGGCTGATTTACGACACATTGATTAGCCAGGTCATCACTCAGGAAGGGTGAATATTCATCCTTCCTATTTCAGTGCCTGTAATACCCAAATGTTATTCAATTTATACAACACCCTACAGTACGCATCACTATTATAAATAACACCAAGTGGAGCCTCTATGTTTAAGAACCTACGCTGGGTCATCGTATTCCTGTTATTTATGGTTTACATGATTAATTACCTCGACCGCGTTGCGCTGTCGATCACCGTACCGATGATAGAAAAAGAGCTGACCATTAACCCAGAACAATTTGGTTTAATATTTGGTAGTTTCTTCTTCGGCTACGCTATATTTAACTTCCTCGGCGGTTTAGCCGTGGATAAATTCGGCCCGACCATTGTCATGGGTTTAGCTGTCGGCATGTGGTCACTATTTTGCGGAATGACGGCCATTGCTACTGGCTTTTATTCCATGCTTATTTTGCGGGTATTATTTGGTATGGCCGAAGGCCCTATCTGCGCTTCAGCCAATAAGATGATCAATGGCTGGTTTCCGAAGAGACAGGCAGCCACCGCCATGGGGCTACTCAGCGCCGGTTCGCCGTTAGGCGGCGCGGTGGCCGGGCCTATTGTCGGCTATCTGGCGATCTCTTTTGGCTGGCGCCCGGCTTTTATGGTGATTGCTTCCATTGGTATTGTCTGGATGGTTATCTGGTTCTTCACGGTGGCGGATAACCCGTTAAAAAGTAAGCACGTCTCGCAAAACGAATTACGTTTAATTGACCAGATGAAAAATGAGCATCTGAGCAAAGATGAGGATTTAGCCCAGGCCGCCCATGGCTTAGGTTATTACCTGCGTCAGCCCATTATTCTGGTCACCGCCTTTGCCTTCTTCTGCTACAACTATATTTTATTCTTCTTCCTCAGCTGGTTCCCGGCTTATCTGGTACAGGCTCACGGCCTGAATATTAAAGAGATGAGCCTGACGACGGTGATCCCATGGATTGTCGGGTTTGTCGGGCTGGCACTGGGCGGGATTATTTCCGATAAGATCTTCAATATTACCGGCCGCCTGTTGCTATCGCGAAAAATAATATTGGTCGTCAGTCTGTCAGCCGCGGCAATTTGTGTCGCACTGGCTGGCGTGGTGACCAGCGTCGTGCCTGCGGTAGTGCTAATGTCGATTTCTATCTTCTTCCTGTATACCACTGGGGCAATTTACTGGGCGATTATTCAAGACGTGGTGCACAAATCACGCGTGGGCGGCACCAGCGGCTTTATTCATCTGATCGGCAGTGTGTCGGGAATTATTGGCCCGGTGGTGACTGGTTTTATCGTGCAGAACACCGGTCGCTTCGACAGCGCCTTTATCCTGGCCGGTGGCGTCGCCGCACTCGGTGCGGTTCTGGTGTTCTTCGTGATCAAACCGCCTAAGCATCTGCCGGTGAGTCGCGTTACCCAATCCTAACCTCCTATTCCCCGTGCCTCACGGGGAATATCACTTCTGGTGACGGATAAAATTAAACGCCTTCTGTTATCAGAAGGCGTTTATCTGTTTGCGATTCAGTCCTTTTTACTGCTTACCTCTTACTGCTTACCTTTTTCAACGTAGCTCATATCACCAACCTGACCCACGGTGAATTTACCATTCTGATAGGTAATTTTAGTCACGCTGGCATTCTTAAGAGGTTCACGTAATTGATCGGCCGGTACCCATCCCTTCAGCATGGTGAGGATCGCCATACCGTGAGACACCACCAGCACGTTGCCGCCGCCGTCCGCACTGACTTTTTCAGCGATAGCACGCAACTCATTCTGCATGCGGGTACGCACCTGCTTTGCGTTTTCAGTTTTACCGCTTGGGTCTAAACTCGCCAGCGTATCCATCATTTGATCCAGCGTGATTTCACTTTTACCCAACCCCTGGCCCATAGATTCAAAGTCTTTATAACCGAGTTTTTTCGCCACAGGCTCCCAGGTTACCGATTCCAGTGTTCCTTCAAAGGAACCGAAGCAGGTTTCACGCAAAGAAGACTCTTCAATAATCGGGGTGGCTTGCCCGGCAGCAGCCAGCACTAATTTAGCCGTTTCGCGCGCCCGACCTGCATCACTGGAATAGGCCGCGCTAAAATGCACATCCTGAAGACCTTTCCCCAATTGCGTCGCGACTTCCACGCCTGCGCCCGTCAGTGGTGTATCCGACCAGCCCTGCATACGGTGCGCCGTATTAAACATGGTTTTACCGTGGCGGGTCAGATAGAGGGTCACTTCACCCGGCACCTTCGCCACCGGACTCTGGCTGTCCGGTTGAGCCTGTGCGGCCTGCACTGGCGAGAACAATAATGGTGTGATTAATGCCAATGCGGCAATCATGTGCTTTTTCATTGTATATTCCTTATTAATGAAACAGATCAGAAAATATTGAATTTATAATCAATACGGAATTCATACGCGATGCTGTCAACTTTTTTAATTATGCCGTTGCTGTCGACAGTTGGCGTGGTGCCGTTATTTTCGAAAGTACGGCCCGGTCCCGCCAGCGTAAATATCGTTAGGTTTTTAAGTGCAGGCGAAGAGGGCTTCCAGAGTGTGTAGACATTAAACTCACCTTCTTTAACCGTCTGACCCTTGTAATCAAAGAAGCCATAATGGGTGTTTATCCCCATTAAAAAATCTGGCGTCAGGTTATATCCCAAATCAAATGAGATCACCTTCTCTTCATCGCGCATATAATCCAGACCGGCATAAGCCATTGAATTAAAGGTGCCGCGTGAGTTTTTACTGATATGGCGCGGGAATTGCCCTATGCCGTCGGTCTTGTGCGCCTGGGTATATTCAAATCCGGGTTTCACTACCCATTTCCCGGGCTTCCATGTCATATCTACTGCATAATGTGTCGCGCTGGTGTCAAAATCTTTTTTACTCGAACGCATGCTGTCATATTTATCCAGCGTATCGGTGGTGTAAATCTGTACACCGTAGGCTAAGGCTTTATTCTGCTTCAGGGCCAGTTCAAGCCCGCTACGACGCAAATAATCTTCACTCTCGCCATACATATACAGCGCAGTGATATTGTCAGATTTATATTGCAGATCGCCGGTATAGATTGAATTAATATCCTTGCCGTCGCTGGTCAGGAAATGAACCTTATCCGGTGAATCACGGTTGGAGGATTTATTAACATACGCCATTCGCAGCCGGTAAGCGTCCCAGGTAACATCACCGCTTAACCCCTGATAAGTATTGGGTGCAGCACGCATCGACGTCGTCAGCACACCCAGTTTTAACAGTTTCCAACCGCCGTAGAGATTGCCGTCAATGCCAAATTCTGAGAATTTTGCTTTACCGTACAGCTGGCCAATTTTGTTAAACCCGCTGGCCTCGCCGTTGTCGTTATACAGTATTCCTCTTGAAGCAAAATTATCCGCTGCCGCCAGTTTAATCACTCCGTAGTAAGAACCATCGACGCCAATAAAGTTATTGATATAGCCAGACTTATAATCTAGTGAAATGCCCTGTCCCCAGGCATTATGCACATTACGTTTCCCTGTCTCACCTTCATCGAGATATTTAAGGATGTTATGGGTCCCTAACTCCAGGGAACTATTTTTAATGAAGTCACTGGCGCGAATATCAGATATTTCCGCAAGAGATATCGCAGGTGTACACAGCAGAGCAATAATTAAACTAATTCTTAACTTTTCCATAGCATGGCCTGTCCATTTTGTTCTTTGTTATTAAACCAGCATGTGCACTGGCGAGGTTGAAAAAATCCAATAAAAAACCCGAAATAAAATCATCCTGAATGAAAAAAGATAATTTTACTTCGGGTTTTGCCCGACTTAACGGTAACAATCCACTGCGGCGAATATACCTAACCTAAATTTTTATAAATACTCTTTTGCACTGATTTTTTCGGGTATATCTCAGGAATGAGATATAAATCTCATTTTTTGCAAAGAGAAGAAAAAACCGTTCAGTGAACACTAAAAATATAAATGCAGACCAAATCAGCCAGATATTTTCGATGCTGATATCGGAATAAATAACCGTCTTCGATAATAGCGAGGAACGGCCAGAGTACGGGCGGACAGGTGACTGACTTTATCCCCTGCTCCGCAGTTGTTCACTCTTTTATGTTGTTCAAAATTACACTCTCGATATCCCCGAACATCTCATTCCACTCCTGCTCGTTGATGTCCATCAGACCGAAAAAACGCAGCATAAAAGCCCCTTCCGTCGCCAGAAAAGCCAGGCGGGCCTTTTTGCCCTGTTCGCTGGTCAAATCCAGACCTTCAATCCGGCTGCGATACCATTCGCGCGAGCTTTCCAGATGCTCTGGCGTTTGTATCAGCGTCGCCATCAGCGCAGCAGCTTTACCGCTGGAGATCTGATCGGAGTCCCGGGTAGCCTGCATATGTGCCTGAACGCGGGTCAACGGAGAGGGTGAATCACCGGCAATCTGCTCAAACACGTTGTCATACGCTTTACCCCAGCGTTCAAACATGGCGTCAATCAACGCATTTTTATTTCCAAAACAATACTGCACCCCGCCCTTGGAGATACCCATTGCTTTCGCCACCGAATCAATGGTTAACCCGGCAGCACCCTGCGTGGCAACAATCTCCTCGGCGGCATCCAGAACCTTATCTCGGTCGATGCTGCGTTGACGTCCCATAAAAAAAGACCTTTTCAATACATACGTATGGATTTATATTATTGATCGCTCACCATGAAAATCGTCCGATGGTGGCAGCATGGCGACTCACCCGAGCCGCCCTTTTTCAGAGACTCTATTATGCACGCCAATAACCGCTGGCTGATACTGGCAATCATCACCAGCACCCTGTTTTTAATCATTGTCGATATGACGGTTTTATACACCGCGTTGCCGCGTCTTACGCAAGCCCTGGATGCAACGGCATCCGAAAAGCTGTGGATCGTCAACGCTTACCCGCTGGTGGTGGCAGGTTTGCTGCCCGGTGCAGGCATGCTCAGCGACCGTCTTGGCCACAAACGTTTGTTTATGGCGGGCCTGCCGGTCTTTGCACTGGCTTCGCTGTGTGCCGCTTTCTCGTCGTCGGCCGAGCTGTTAATTGCTTCCCGCGCTTTCCTGGCGGTCGGCGCGGCCATGATGATGCCAGCCACGCTGTCGATTGTACGTCACGTCTTCACGGATGAGCGCGAGCGGGCGCTGGCTATTGGCATCTGGGCAGCAGTGTCCTCCAGCGCCGCCGCACTCGGCCCGGTCGTAGGTGGCGTCTTGCTGGAGTATTTCTGGTGGGGATCGGTCTTCCTGATCAATGTACCCGTCGTTTTGATCGTGATCCCTTTCGCCTGGAAATTCATTCCCAATCGAGGCGGTAACCCTGATCGTCCGTATGATCTGATCGGTTCGGGACAAATCATGATCGGGCTGGTCGGCGTGATTTACGCACTCAAAGAGTTGAGTAAACCCACGTCATCGATGCTGGCGCTGAGTATGTCGGCCGTCATCGGTGTGCTGTTCCTCACCCTGTTTGCCCGCCGGCAAAAAAGGGCTGCCTATCCGATGATTGATTTTTCCCTGTTCCGCAACCCGGCCTTTTCCTGTGGCGTTGCCATCGCGATCATCTCAATGATTGCACTGATTGGCGTTGAACTTGTGCTGACCCAGCGCCTGCAACTGGTTCTGGGTTTGACTCCGCTGATGGCCGCATTTTTCATTTTGCCGATCCCAGTCGCTTCCGCGCTGGCCGGTCCCTGGGCGGGAATGATGCTACCCCGCTATGGCGAACGCCGGATCATGGTGGGCGGATTTATCCTCACGGCGCTGGGTACCGGCAGTCTGACGTTACTGTTTGAAAGCAATATCATTGCTCAGTTGGTCTGCCTGTTTGTGCTCGGGCTGGGCCTTGGCGGTGCCATCACCGCAGCCTCAACAGCGATTATGCTAAACGCTCCTGAAGAGAAAGCGGGCATGGTAGCCGCCATTGAAGATGTGTCATGGGAGATGGGGGGTGTGCTCGGGGTGACGCTGCTTGGCGGTCTAATGAGTGCCGTGTATAGCCACAGCCTGGTGCTACCGGAAAATCTCGTGGACGGTGATCTCGCCTACGACAGTCTGGATGAAGCCCTGCGCATCGCTGAAGGACTCAGCCGCGACGATACCTTACTGCTAACGCACCTGGCGCGCGTGGCCTTTGATCACGCATTTCTCGCCGTGCTAATGTCGGCGACAGTGTTAATCATTGCTACGGTATTGGTATTGAGTTGCTTGCTACGTAAGCGGCTGCAAGCTCACTCGATGGCTGACTAAGCGGCTGGGCATTCCGCTATTTGTGCAAGTTCTACATTGCGGAATGCTCCCATCACAACCTTAGCGCCGGGTTTTCCCCATCTCAGAAGACCACTGTGCAATCTGCTCAGGCGATAAAAACCTCACAGTTTCAGTCTGCCCGTCGCCATGATCTTTGACGATACTGGCGATGCAGGGGAATTTTTTTGGCATGTGCTGTAGCAGTTCACGCTCCTGCTGATCCGGGCTTAAATTTTGAGTCCTGAGAAAGTCTTCTGACATCCAGGTGCGGTATTCCAGTTCGTTTTTCAGTAACTTCATGAGTCCTCCCAATCTTTTGCAAGAAGATAGCAGATGCTGCAGGATATTCACGTCCTTGTTACTGAGCAGCCTGAAAACTCACGAATCAGACATCTCATCACCAACCCGCCAGCGCGACATCAGTCGCCCTTCAAACTCCAACCCTATTCGCATCAGTAAGTCACTCTGCTTATCCAAGACCCGGAATGTTCATCCCGAAAGTTTGCAATAGCAACACGATATTGAGCGCCACAATGATGACTGTGCCGATGATGGAAATCGTCACGGTCATCCGTCCGTTAACGAACTCGCCCATAATATCGCGGCGGCGGGTGAACATGACCAGCGCGATCATCGGTGCTGGCAGTGCCAGACTCAGGACCACCTGGCTATAGACCAGCGCGTCAGTAGCGTTCACACCGAGAGCCACCACAATAAAAGCCGGGATCATCGTGACCAGACGGCGCAGCCATACCGGGATCTGAAAACCGACAAAGCCTTGCATGATCATCTGGCCGGCCATGGTACCGACAACGGAACTTGAGATCCCCGACGCAATCAGGGAGATCAAGAATACACCTGCAGCGCCAATGCCCAGCAGCGGTGTTAGTGTGTGGTACGCGGTTTCAATTTCTGCCACATCGCTGTGACCACTGTGAAACGCACTGGAAGCCATGATCACCATCGCGATATTCACCAAGCCTGCAACGCTCAGAGCAATGACCACCTCAATATTGGAAAATCGTAGCAGCTTGCGGCGCTCCCCCTGATTTTTAACCTCGGTACGGTGCTGGGTAAGGCCGGAATGCAGAAAAATAGCATGCGGCATCACCGTCGCACCGATGATCCCAACCGATATTGTCAGCGCTTGTGCATCGGGTAATTGAGGCATAATCATACCGATGCCGGCGGCGGCCCAGTCCACCGGCACGATAAACATCTCGATCAGATAACAGAGAGCAATGACCGCCACCAGCCCGCCAATCATCAGTTCGAGCGGGCGAAATCCCCGTTTTTCGACCATCAATAAGGCGTAAGTTATTACCGCTGTAATACCCATTCCCGCCAGTAAAGGCATGTGGAACAGCAAGGCGAGCGCGATAGCACCGCCGAGGAACTCGGCCAAGTCAGTCGCCATCGCCGCGATTTCACTGACACCCCACATCCCCCACACCACCGGCGGTGAAAATTGCTCACGGCACACTTCGGCCAAATTCTTATTGGTGACGATCCCGAGCTTGGCCGACAGCGCCTGAAACAGCATGGCAATCAGGTTAGCCATCACCACGACCCACAGCAGCGTATAACCGTACTTCGAACCGGCCTGAATGTTGGTGGCAAAATTACCCGGATCCATATACGCAATTGAGGCGATAACCGCCGGTCCGGCAAACAGCAGCGGCGTCATCAACCCGCTTTTACGCCCGGATAATGCATCACCAATGGCCGTATTGGTTCGTTCGGTCAGTGAGGAAGTGTGACTCATTTCACGCATAATCGTTGCAACCTCTGTCTTGCTTGCCTGATATTTTTTGTTCGGTTTTTATTCAACACCCCCAATATAGCACCGGCTATACTGTATAGAGCAAGCTAAGGTTGACATCAGATTGTTTGATTTTGTTTCAATGCGAAATATCTGCCGCTGCGGTGTTCTACCAACGACAACATTGCCCCCCTCAATACAAGATATGCACGAATTAACATTTAATGGCCGTTGGTTAAGAATGAGAGATATAAATGATCACCCCACACTTAATTACTAAGAAGTTCGCAGGTATGCACCTAAAGCAATTTTTTATCATTCCGTTACCGCACTACGGAAATGGAATATGTAAATGGCATAACTCGCGTCCTAGCAGCTTATGATTCTGGCAATCTGCCATCCTACATTTTTCTGAATCAAACCCACCGTGCGCGAGTATGCAGAGGTATTGTTTGGCCGCCTGGAGTTTTTTATCCGAAGGTAACCTTATTATCTCATTCTGAATAGACCCTAGTTTCCTAGACTGTTGCGTGCCTCATGAACCAGGCACTTTCATAAACTGCAGGGGGTTGATCTTCACAGGCACTGTGGCGGCGTTTAGCATTATAAAACATCTCGACATAATCG